>Ga0325400_1003389_pt1 | contig 14373 bp, 10 predicted proteins | sample PopdelMetagenome_2_FD_205662 | JGI IMG/M metagenome (GOLD analysis project Ga0325400, IMG submission 205662) | Populus deltoides microbial communities from Bellville, Georgia, United States - Xylem-PdKOR-R1 | ecosystem: Host-associated > Plants > Phyllosphere > Stem > Wood/Secondary xylem... | reverse complement strand
CATCGAGCCGATCGCCGACGAAATCTGCGTGATCGCCGCCGACTGCGCCTGGTTGTCCGCCGCCATCGTCGCCAGCAACTCGTGCACCTGGCCGACATCGCCTGAGATGTCGCTCAACGCCCCGTCCACCTTCTGCACCGCGTCCACCGCGGTGACGATGTCCGTCTGCGTCACCGTCAGCTGGTCGCGCGCGCGCTTCGCCTCCTCCTCCGCCCGCATCGCCAGCGCCGACACCAGGTCCGCCACCACCGCGAAGCCGCGCCCGGCGTCACCCGCCCGGCCCGCCTCGACCGCCGCGTTCATCGCCAGGACGCGCGTCTGGAACGCGATCTTGTCCAGCCCCTCGATCACGCTGTCGATGCCCTTGGCGCTGTCCGCCACGCGGCCCATCGCGGCCACCGCCTCCTCGGCCACCTGACGGCCGCCGCCCACCGTCGCGATCGCCTGGTCCGCGCGCTCCACCGTGCGCGCCGCCGCCCCCGCCGACGCCCGCAGCCGCCCGTCGATCTGCGTCACGCTCGCCGCCGTCTCCTCGAGCGACGCCGCGTTGCCCTCCGTCCGCCGCGCCAAATCCTCCGACGCCTGCGCGATCTCGCCCGCCGCCGTGCGGATGATCGCCGTGCTGTCGCAGGCGCCGCCGATCAGGTCGCGCAGGTTGGCGAGCGCCGCGTTGAAATTGTCCTTCAGCGACGCATAGGGTCCGTGCAGATCGGCGTCGACGCGCGCCGTCAGGTCGCCGTGCGACATCCGTTCCAGCCCGCGCCCCACCGTGTCCACCACCTGCGCGGTCTGACGCTCGCGCTCGTTCTCGGCCGCCGCCGTCTCCGCGCGCGCGGTCAGCAGCTTGCGGCGAAAGGCCAGCATCGCGCCCGCCATGCGGCCCAGCTCGTCGCGCCGCCCGGTGCAGGGCAGATCGGCCTCCGCGCCGTCCTCGTCCAGCCGGCCCATCACGTCGGCCATGCGGGCCACCGGCCGCACCCCGCTGATCGCCCACCAGGCCACGGCCCCGCCCAGCGCGACCGCCACCAGGCACAGCGTCGTCAGCAGCGTGCGGAAGCTCTCGGTCGTGGCGCGCGTCTCGGCCGCCACGGCCTTGTTGGCGTTCTCCTGGAAGTCGATGAACCGGTTGATCTGCGCCAGCCACGTCACGAACTGCGGGCGCGCCTGGGCCATCAGCACCTGCCACGCCCCTTCCCCGTCGCCCGCCTCGCGCAGGGCGATCGCGCGCTGGATCATCGGCAGCGTGCGCGCCTCCGTCGCCTTGATGTCGGCCACGATGCGCGTCTCGTCCGCGGCGGGCGCCTTGTCGGGCGTCAGCATCGCGTCCAGCGGACCGGCGGCGGCGGCGTACTTGTCGGTCAGCGTGCGGATCTGGTCCAGCGCGTCCGCCCGCTCGGCGTCGGATCGCACCAGCACCACGTCGCGAAGCGCGATGGCGCGGTCGTGCACGCTGCCGCGGAAGTTGATGGCGTAGCGCTGCTTCACGCTGTTCACGTCGTTCACGGTGGCCAAGTTGGCGTTCACCTGGCCGATCCGCTGGACGCTGATCGCGGTCAGCACGACCAGCAGCAGCAGCACGGCACCGAAGCCGGCGGTCAGTCGTCCCGTGATGCTGCGATGTAGCACGTCCGCGTTCCTCTCCGAAACAATGGTCTGTGCTAATCTAGAACAAGTATCCGCGCTCCGGACGCGGCGTGGAACCATTATCGCGTCCCGGTGTGCAGGTGGGAGGAGAGGTGCGGACGCGGGGAGCGGGAACCTCCCCCGCCCCCCGCCCGCTGTTCTGCCCGTGACCGAGATGATCCTGCGCATCGTCGCCCGCGGCGGCTATTTCGGCATCTTCCTGCTGATGGTGGCGGAGAATGTGGTGCCGCCCGTGCCGTCGGAGGTCATCATGGGGCTGGGCGGCATGGGCGTGTCGCGCGGGCATTTCCGCTTCTGGCCGCTGCTGGCGGTGGGAACGGCCGGCACGGTGGCGGGCAACTGGTTCTGGTACTGGATGGGGCGGCGCTTCGGCTATCGGGGGCTGAAGCCCTTCGTCGACCGGCACGGGCGCTGGCTGACGTTGGAGTGGGCGGACGTGGAGCGGCTGGTCCGCTTCTTCCACGAGCGGGGCCAGTGGGTGGTGTTCGTGTTCCGCTTCCTGCCCACTGGGCGGACCATGGTGTCGCTGCCCGCCGGCATGGCGCGGATGCCGGCGGGGCGCTTCCTTTTGTGGACGGCGGCGGGCAGCGCGGTGTGGAACGCGGTGCTGATCGGGGCCGGCATGGTCCTGGACGCGCGCTTCGGCGAACTGGACCGCTACGTCGGTCCGGCGGGGCTCGCGCTCTTCGTCGGCGTGGCCGCCTGGTACGCCTGGCGCGTGGCGACGTGGCGGCCGCGCGACTGAGCGGCGCTGCCTATCGAACCACCCGGGTGTGTATTATGCATGCAATACACCTGCGGCACCTGTCGGTGCACGATGCGCGGCACCTTCGCCAACATCCGGCTCAGGCGCGGGGATGCGCCCGGCGATAGGTCGCCATCAGGTGCGCCGCGTCCACGCCCGTATAGACCTGGGTGGAGGCGAGGCTGGCATGGCCCAGCAGCTCCTGGAGCACGCGCAGGTCCGCGCCCCGACCAAGCAGGTGCGTGGCGAAGCTGTGGCGCAACGCGTGCGGCGTGGTGCGCCCCCCCAGCCCCAGCCGCGCGCGCGCGACGCGCACGGCGCGACGCACCGGCCCCCCGTCCAGCGGCCCGCCGCGCACCGCGCGGAACAGCGGCGCGTCGCCCGTCAGCGCGTAGGGGCAGAGCGCTGCGTACGCCCCCACCGCGTCGCGCACCGCGGGCAGCACCGGCACCACGCGCACCTTGTCGCGCTTGCCCGTCACCCTCAGCGTCTCGCCCACCGGCAGCGCGGCGCCCGTCAGCGCCAGCGCCTCGCCGATGCGAAGCCCGGCGCCGTAGAGCAGCATCAGCACCGCCCAGTCGCGCGCGCCGATCCAGGGCTCGGCCGCGTCGTCGGCCACCTCGCTCGCCAGCGCCATCGCCTCGTCCGGCGTCACGGGGCGCGGCACCCCGGCGCGCACGCGCGGCCCCTTCACGGGCGGCACGGCGCCGTCGGGCGCGGCCCAGGCCAGGAAGGCGCGCACCGCCGACAGCTCGCGCGCGGCCGACGCGTTGCCCAACCCCTCCCCCCGCCGATGGGCCAGGAAGGCGCGCAGCTCGGCCGCCTCCACCGCGCCTAGCGCGTCGCGCGCCACCGGCCCGCCGCCGCGATGGCGCATCAGGAAGGCCAGCAGCCGCACGGCCGCCGCCCCGTAGGCGCGCACCGTGTGCGCCGAGCGCCGCCGGTCGCGCGCCAGGTGCCGCTCGAACAGCAGGGGTAACGGCTTGGGCGGCGGGGGCTCGGGAGAGGGCGGCTCGTTCAGTGCGGGAACCTTTCGGGAACGGTTCAACTCGGCCGCGTTCTACCCCATATGGGCCGCCTATGTCCCGCGCCCGCGTCCTAGTGATGAACTCCGCGCTCGGCCCGCTCGATTATCGCGTGCCCGCCGGCATGGCGGTGGAGCCGGGCTCCATCGTCGTGGCCCCGCTCGGGCCTCGCCAGCTGCTCGGCGTGGTGTGGGAGGCCGACCGGCTACGGTCGCAGAGCGAGGTGGGCGACAACCGCTTGCGCAACCTGCTGGCGGTGGCCGACGCGCTGCCCATCGCGGCCCCCTTGCGCCGCCTGGTGGAGTGGACCAGCGACTATTACCTGGCCCCGCCCGCCGCCGTGATGCGCATGACGCTGACCTCCACCTCCGCGCTGGAAGGCGCCAAGCTGGCGGTCGAGTATCGCGCGACGGGCGAGGTGCCCGACCGGCTGACCCCGCAGCGCGCGCAGGCGCTGGAGCGGATCGGCGACCGGCAGGGGCTGATCCGCGAGCTGGCCACGATGGCCGACGTGTCCGACGCCGTGGTGCGCGGGTTAGCCAAGTCGGGTGCGCTCGTCGCCGTGTCGGTGGACGTGGACAGTCCCTATCCCTCCCCCGACCCCGATCACGCGCCCCCCGATCTGTCCGCGGAGCAGCGCGCGGCCGCCGACCGGCTGGTGTCGGGCGTGGCGGCGGGCGCGTTCGAGCCGACGCTGCTCGACGGCGTGACCGGATCGGGCAAGACGGAAGTGTATTTCGAGGCGGTGGCGGAAGCACTCCGCCGCGACCGGCAGACGCTGGTGCTGCTGCCCGAGATCGCGCTGACCGAGCCGTTCCTGCGCCGCTTCCACGACCGCTTCGGGTGCGAGCCGGTGGCGTGGCATTCCGGCCTGCGCTCCACGCAGCGGCGGCGGGCGTGGCGCGCGATTCAGTCCGGCCAGGCGCGCGTGGTGGTCGGCGCGCGCTCCGCGCTGTTCCTGCCCTACCGGAACCTCGGCCTCCTCGTCGTGGACGAGGCGCACGAGACGAGCTTCAAGCAGGAGGACGGCGTCCACTACCACGCGCGCGACGTGGCCGTGATGCGGGGGAAGTTCGAGAACTGCCCGGTGATCCTGGCGTCCGCCACGCCCGCCATCGAGACGCGCCAGCAGGTGGCGCTCGGCCGCTACGCCGAGGTGCGTCTGCCCGCGCGATACGGCGAGGCACAGATGCCCGCCATCGACGCGGTCGACCTGATCGCCGAGCCGCCCGAGCGCGGGCGCTGGCTGTCGCCCCGGTTGGTGAAGGAGATGGCGGTCAACCTGGACCGGCGCGAGCAGTCGCTCCTGTTCCTGAACCGCCGGGGCTACGCGCCGCTGACCTTGTGCCGCGCGTGCGGCCACCGCTTCCAATGCCCCAACTGCACCGCCTGGATGGTGGAGCACCGGCTGTCGCGGCGCATCGCCTGCCACCATTGCGGCCACGCCGAGCCGACGCCGCGCCTGTGTCCCGAGTGCAAGGGCGAGGACAGCCTGGTCGCGTGCGGCCCCGGCGTGGAACGGATCGCGGACGAGGTGGCGGCGCTCTTTCCGGCCGCACGCGTGGCCCAGGTGACCTCCGACACCATCTGGTCGCCTGCCAAGGCGGCGGAGTTCGTCGGCCGCATGGAGGCGGGCGAGATCGACGTGGTGGTAGGCACCCAGCTCGTGACCAAGGGCTACCATTTCCCCGACCTGACGCTTGTGGGCGTGGTGGACGCCGACCTGGGGCTGGAGGGTGGCGACCTGCGCGCGGCCGAGCGTACGTTTCAGCAGATCCGCCAGGTATCCGGCCGCGCGGGCCGCGGCGCCAAGCCGGGGCGCGTATTGATCCAGACGCACAGCCCGACGGCCCAGGTGATGCAGGCACTGGTGACAGGCGAAGCCGCCGCCTTCTACGCGGCCGAAACCGACGCACGGCGCGACGCAGGCGCGCCCCCCTTCGGCCGCTACGCCGCGATCATTGTGTCGTCGGAGGACCAGGCGGCCGCCCTGGAAACGGCGCGGCTGGTTGGACGCGCGGCACCGCAGGCCGACGGCATGGCGGTGTACGGCCCAGCGCCCGCCCCGCTGGCCATGCTGCGCGGGCGGCACCGCTACCGGCTATTGGTCCACGCGCGCCGGGCGCTCGACGTGCAGGATGAAATCCGTGACTGGCTGGGCGGACTGGCCTGGCCCGCCAAGGTCAGGGTCGCCGTGGACGTTGATCCGTACAGCTTCCTGTAGGCTTGCCGGGACGTCCACGGGGCGCGGGCGTCTTCGCGAGATCGAGCCGTATTCCCAGCGAGGTCCGGTTCGGCGAGAAGGTAAGGATAGCGACAACGGTCATGAGGCGAGTCCTCCGAAGGCCATCAGGCATCCGGACGCTATCTGGTTGCGTATGGCACAACGCGGTCCGTTTGATCCGTTGCGGAGTTCGACGCTGGATGGGGCAGCGGGGAACAGTCTAAGAACTCAACGTGAACGAAGCGATACTCCCCCTGCGTCCAGTATACGCCTTGATACGCGGCGATCGGGCCTGCTTCCGCCGCCCGGAGTTCGCGGAAGATTTCGTGACGTACGACGTGATGCCGCCGATGGTGGCTCAGCGCGTGATGGAAGCGGCTTTTCCCTCGACCAGTGGCTCCTGGCACGTTCGAAGCATCACGGTGCTCAATCCTATCCGACTGTGCTGGCAGACGTTGGTGACGGCGCGCGGCAGCCGGAGGGCACTGATCCTGACCGACGTGGCCTATGTCGTGGAGGCCCAGGCTCGCGGAGGGTGGGACATGGAAAGCTTCTCCGGAACGGATGCATCCGTTCCGGCCCACCTGGGCCTCGCCGATTTCCCAGCCAGCCTCGCGATCGTCGCGAAGGGTGATTACTCCTCAAACCTGGCGGGCAGCGGCGCGGTGGACCTGGGATGGATGCTGCACAGCACGTCGCCGGGCAGGCGCAACCGATTCTTTCGCGCCGTGATGGTGAACGGGAAACTGGATTTGGAGCAGCAGGATCCGGTGATGTACGCCGCTTGATAGCCCCGGCAGCGCTGGGGGCGATGCTTTCCGTCGCGGGGGAACCTGCTCAGCCCGCGTTCTCGGCCAGCACTGTCAGTCCCCGCGCGTTCACTTCTGCGAAGCCCCCGCGGATCGCCACGGTTTCAGGCACCGCGCCTTGCGTGCGATAGATCGAGAGGTCGCCGTCGCGGACCGTACTCATCACGGGCGCGTGTCCCTCCAGCACGCCGAAATCACCCTCCGTACCGGGGACGACCACCATGTAGACTTCTTCCGAGCGGACCAGCCTGGAAGGGGTGACGAGTTCGAAGTGGAGCGGCACGATCTACCCTAAGCCCCTGATGCAGGCGAGGCGCCCTTGCACGTGATCGGGGCGGCGTCGAGAACGCCGCCCCGGCGGAAGCCTCAGGCCTCCTGCGCCATCTTCTCCGCCTTGGCGACGGCCTCGTCGATGCCGCCGACCATGTAGAAGGCGCTCTCGGGCAGGTGGTCGTACTCGCCGTCCACCACCGCCTTGAACGAGCGGACCGTGTCCTCAATGGCGACGAACTTGCCCGAGATGCCGGTGAAGACCTCGGCGACGTGGAAGGGCTGGCTGAGGAACTTCTGGATCTTGCGCGCGCGCTGGACGGTCAGCTTGTCCTCCTCAGACAGCTCGTCCATCCCCAGGATGGCGATGATGTCCTGAAGCGACTTGTAGCGCTGGAGCAGCGACTGGACGGCGCGCGCCGTGTCGTAATGCTCCTGGCCCACCACGCGCGGCTCCAGCACGCGGCTGGTCGAGTCGAGCGGGTCGACCGCCGGGTAGATGCCCAGCTCCGAGATCGCGCGGCTCAGCACGGTGGTGGCGTCGAGGTGGGCGAAGGACGTGGCCGGCGCCGGGTCGGTCAGGTCGTCCGCGGGCACGTAGACCGCCTGCACGGACGTGATCGAGCCCTTGTTGGTGGACGTGATCCGCTCCTGCAGCGCACCCATGTCGGTCGACAGCGTCGGCTGGTAGCCCACCGCCGACGGGATGCGGCCGAGCAGCGCCGACACCTCGGCGCCTGCCTGGGTGAAGCGGAAGATGTTGTCCACGAAGAACAGCACGTCCTGGCCTTCCTGGTCGCGGAAATACTCCGCGATGGTGAGGCCGGACAGCGCGACGCGGGCGCGGGCGCCCGGCGGCTCGTTCATCTGGCCGAACACGAGTGCCACCTTGGACCCCTCGCTGGTCGGGTTGCCGTCAGCGTCCTTGGCGATGACGCCCGCGTCCAGGAACTCGTGGTAGAGGTCGTTGCCCTCGCGCGTGCGCTCGCCGACGCCCGCGAACACGGACGTGCCGCCGTGGCCCTTGGCGATGTTGTTGATGAGCTCCTGGATCAGCACGGTCTTGCCGACGCCGGCGCCGCCGAACAGGCCGATCTTGCCGCCCTTGGCGTAGGGCGCCAGCAGGTCGATGACCTTGATGCCCGTCACCAGGATCGCGTTCTCGGTGGACTGGTCCACGAACGGCGGGGCGGACGCGTGGATCGGCGCCCTCTGCTCGGTGCCCACCGGACCGCGCTCGTCGATGGGCTCGCCCACCACGTTCAGGATGCGGCCCAGCGTCTTGGGACCGACGGGCACGGTGATCTGGTTGCCCGTGTCCTCCACGCGCTGGCCGCGCGTCAGCCCCTCGGTCGAGTCCATTGCAATGGTGCGCACCGTGTTCTCGCCCAGGTGCTGCGCCACCTCCAGCACGAGGCGCGTGCCGTTGTTGTCGGTTTCCAGCGCGGACAGGATGGCAGGCAGCCGCTCCTCGAAGTGGACGTCGACGACGGCGCCGATCACCTGGGCCACGCGGCCGACGTTGTTGGAACGGCCCGTCGTGTTCGGGCGGATGTCTTCAGCGGCGGTTGCCATGGGGTTCTACCTCTCGGGGGATCAGAGCGCTTCGGCGCCGGAGATGATCTCGACCAGCTCGGTCGTGATCGCGGCCTGGCGGGCGCGGTTGTACTGGATGCTCAGGCGCTTGATCATGTCGCCCGCGTTGCGCGTGGCGTTGTCCATCGCGGTCATGCGACTGCCCTGCTCGGACGCCGCGTTCTCCTGCATCGCGCGGTAGAGCTGGACCGCGACGTTGCGGGGCAGGAGGTCGGCCAGGATCGACTCCTCGTCGGGCTCGTACTCGACGGCGGCGCCGGCGGAAGTTGGCGAAGTTGTCGCCACTGGCGCCGCGGGAACGGCGACAGGTATGATCTGCTGACCTATCGGCTCCTGCACCAGCGCCGACTGGAAGCGCGCGTAGAACAGGTGCGCCACGTCGAACTCGCCCGCCTCGAACCGCGCGATCAGGTCGTCGGCGATGAGGCGGGCGTCGTCGAAGGCGACCGCCTTGATGGTGGAGAGGTCGGGGTCGGCCACCACCGCGTTGGGATAGGCGCGGCGCAGCACGCGGCCCTTCTTGCCCGCCAGGTAGAATCGCACCGTTTTGCCCTGGCGCTCGAGCTCATCCGCCTTGCGGCGCGCCGCGCGAACGATGTTGGTGTTGAACGCGCCGGCCAGCCCGCGCTCGGACGTGGCGACGACGAGCAGGTGCACCTGATCCTTGCCCGTGCCCGCGAGCAGCTTCGGCCCCGTGCCCGAGCCGGCGAGGCGGGACGCGAGGCTGGCCACCACGCCCTCCAGCCGCTCGGCGTATGGGCGGCCGGATTGGGCGGCCTCCTGCGCGCGGCGCAGCTTGGCGGCGGCGACCATCTTCATCGCCTTGGTGATCTTCTGGGTCGACTTGACCGAGCCGATCCTGACCTTGAGTGCCTTGAGGCTTGCCATCGTGGTCCTTCAACCGCCCCCGCGCGTCGGCGGGGGCGTTCGCGATTGTCAGGCGAACGTCTTGGCGAAGCTGCCCAGCGCGTCCTTGAGCTTGTCCGTCGTCTCCTTGGACAGGTCGCGGCGGTCGCGGATGTCGGCCAGCAGGTCGGCGTGGCTGGAGCGCATCTCGCTCAGCATCGCCGCCTCGTAGCGCGTCACCGCGTTCACGGGCACGTTGTCCAGGAAGCCGTTGGTCCCCGCGAAGATCGACACCGTCTGCTCCTCGAAGGGCATCGGGTTGAACTGGGGCTGCTTCAACAGTTCGGTCAGGCGCGCGCCGCGGTTGAGCAGGCGCTGGGTGGACGCGTCCAGGTCGGAGCCGAACTGCGCGAAGGCGGCCATCTCGCGGTACTGGGCCAGCTCCAGCTTGATCGAGCCCGACACCTTCTTCATCGCCTTGGTCTGCGCGGCCGAGCCCACGCGGCTCACCGACAGGCCGACGTTGATCGCGGGGCGGATGCCCGCGAAGAACAGGTCGGTCTCGAGGAAGATCTGGCCGTCGGTGATCGAGATGACGTTGGTCGGGATATAGGCCGACACGTCGCCCGCCTGCGTCTCGATGATCGGCAGCGCCGTCAGGGAGCCGCCGCCGTTGGCGTCGCTCATCTTGGCCGCGCGCTCCAGCAGGCGCGAGTGGAGGTAGAACACGTCGCCCGGATAGGCCTCGCGGCCCGGCGGGCGGCGGAGCAGCAGCGACATCTGGCGGTAGGCGACGGCCTGCTTCGACAGGTCGTCGAACACGATCAGCGCGTGCATCCCGTTGTCGCGGAAATACTCGCCCATCGCCGTGCCGGTATAGGGCGCCAGGAACTGGAGCGGCGCGGGATCGGACGCGGTGGCGGCGACCACGATGGAGTACTCCATCGCGCCGTTCTCCTCCAGCGTGCGCACGAGCTGCGCGACGGTGGAGCGCTTCTGGCCGACCGCCACGTAGACGCAGTAGAGCTTCTTGCTCTCGTCCGAGCCGGCGTTCACGCTCTTCTGGTTGATGAACGCGTCGATGGCGACGGCGGACTTGCCCGTCTGGCGGTCGCCGATGATGAGCTCGCGCTGGCCGCGACCGACCGGCACCAGCGCGTCGATGGCCTTCAGGCCCGACTGCATCGGCTCGCTGACCGACTGGCGCGGGATGATGCCGGGCGCCTTCACCTCGACGCGGCTGCGCTTCTCGGCGACGATCGGCCCCTTGCCGTCGATGGGGTTGCCCAGGCCGTCCACGACGCGGCCGAGCAGGCCCTTGCCCACCGGCACGTCGACGATGGTGCCGGTGCGCTTCACCGTGTCGCCCTCGCGGATCTCGGCGTCGGAGCCGAAGATCACGACGCCGACGTTGTCGGCTTCGAGGTTGAGCGCCATGCCCTGCACGCCGTTGGCGAACTCCACCATCTCGCCCGCCTGGACGTTGTCCAGGCCGTAGATGCGCGCGATGCCGTCGCCGACGGACAGCACCTGACCCGTCTCGGAGACCTGGGCCTCGTTGCCGAAATCGGCGATCTGCTGCTTGATGATGGCCGAGATCTCGGCGGCGCGGATGTCCATTGGGTCAGCCCTTCATGGCTTGAGCGAGGGTGTTCAGGCGGGTGCGGATCGAGCTGTCGATCATCTGGGAACCGACGCGCACCACCAGCCCGCCGAGCAGGTCGGGGTCGACGCGCAGGTCCACCGAGACGTCGCGGCCGACGCGCGTGCGGAGCGACTGGCGGAGCTGGTCCACCTGATCGGGGGCCAGCGGGTGGGCGGACACGACCTCCGCCGTCGCCTCGCCCCGGTGGGCAGCGGCGAGCCGGCGATAGGCGCGGACCACGGCGGGAAGCTGGCCCAGGCGGCGGTTCTGCGCCAGGACCCCTAAGAAGCTGCGCGTGGTGGGATCGAGCCCGAGCCCGTCCGCGGTGGCCAGCACGGCGCGCTCCGCGTCGCCGCGCGACACCAGCGGGCTGGTGGTCAGCCGGCGATAGTCGTCCGACTGCGCCAGCGCGTCGCGGACGTCCGACAGGCTCTGCTCCACCCGGTCGATGCTGCGCCCGTCGCGCGCGATCTCGAACAGCGCGGTGGCGTAGCGACCGGCCAGCCCTTCCTCCGCACCGCCCGCATTGCCGCTGCCCGTATTGCCGCTGGAAGCCTCCACGCGATCCCCTTGCGCTCGCCAGATACGAAAACCCGGCGGAAGAGCGCGCGCGAGGCCAGGCCCGGGCGTCCGTCAGGTCGGGCGGGCGGCTAGCACGGGGGTGGCGGGTGCGCAACCCGGCGGGGGTGGGGTCAGGCGTCCCGCGCGACGGGGGCGAGGCATATGGCGCCGGCCGCCGCCATGAGCATCAGGAACTGCGGGAAGTGAAAGGTGCCGTCGAACAGCCCCATCACCGCGACCGCGTTCAGCATCGCCAGGAACGGCAGGCGCTCGGGCGCGCGGCGGACGCGGACGTGGGCCGCGCGAAAGGCCGCCGCCAGCAGCGCCAGCGCGGGCAGCGTCGGCACCAGTCCCCAGTTGAGCAGGAACTGGACGATCACGTTGTGCGGCTGGACGTGGCGCATCCCGCCGCCGGTCGCGTTCATCCACAGGCTGGACGCGGCACCCCAGCCGAGCAGCGGGCGTTCGGCCGCAATCGCCAGCAGGTCGTGCCAGTAGCTCAGCCGGCCGCTCGATACCCCGTCCGCGGTGGCGAGCGTGGCGGGCGGGCGGACGAACAGGAAGGCCGGGTCGCCGTGAGGCGCCAGCGCCGGGCCGACCAGGGCGGCCACGCCCGCCATCAGCGCCAGCACCGGCCACAGCCGGGGCGAGGCCGGCCGCCCGCCGACCAGCGCGGTTGTGGCAAGCGCCGCGACGACGCCGACCAGCGCCGCGCGCGTGCCCGTCCACGCCAGAAAGGTGGCGGCGAGCATCATGGCCGGCAGCAGCCAGCGGGTTTCGCCCGGCCGCTCGCGCCACGCAACACCCAGCAGCAGCGCCAGCACGGCCGCGCACCACGCACCCAGCAGCCTGTGGGACACGAAGCCCGGCACCGCCCCGCCCCATCCGAACGGCCCCCAGGGCACGACCAGCCCGGCGGGCGGCGTCAGGAAATGCACGGCGGTGGCGGCCGCCAGCCCGGCGAGCCCGGCCGACAGCCCCGCCCCCACCGCGCGCGCGTCCGCCGGGCCGTGCGCGCGCGCGAGCCCGTACACGGCGGCGGCGAAGGGGAGCTGCATCGCCCAGGCCAGCGTCAGGCCGAGCGAGACGGCGGGCTGGGGCGAGACAAAGGCGGATCCGATCCAGAAGCTGGCCAGGAACAGGCCGAGCGTCCAGCGCGCGGGGCGCGGCATCGCGGCGAACGCGCCGCCCGCGCCGACGCCGCGGCGCGCGGCGTAGAGGACGACGCCCACCTCGGCCGCCAGATAGGGCAGGCAGAGCTGGCGCGCGGTCTCGGCCGCGCCCGACTCCATGGGCGGCCCGTAGGAGCGGAACAGCAGCGCCGACAGCAGCGGGCCGGCGGCCCCGCAGGCGAACCCCAGCAGCAGCCAGGACGAGGGTGTGGGTCGCGTCGCGGCGGACGGGGAGGGGGAAGGGGACGGGCGGGCGGCGGCGCTGGGCATGGCCCCGGCCTGTGCGGCGAACAGGGTTAAAGCGCGGTTACACCCCGCCCACCCGGCCCTCGTCCCGCTGGGTTAGCCGATTGTCAACCAACAGCCCCTAACCCCCGCCCCCGGACCATCGGGGATCGGCACGAGTATGAGCGCGTTCGGACGGCGAAACGGGGCGGGCGGCATGGGGACGGGCGCACCGCGCACCGCCTTCGGCGTGGCGCGTCCGATGCAGGGCGGCCCCGCCGCCCCCCGGCCCGACGCGGACGGCGGCGAGCAGTTCCCCCCGCTGGACCCGGCCGCCATCGCCGCCGACCTGTCGGGCGCCGCCCCGGATGCCGGCGCGCCCGGCGGCCCCGGAAGCGACGCGATGCAGCGGCTGGCCGAGCGCCAGGCCGCCGCCGCCGACAGCGGGTCGAGCCGGCAGGAAGGATTCGAGAACTCGATCCACAAGATCAAGGAGCAGGTGCTGCCCCGCCTGCTGGAACGCGTGGACCCCGAGGCCGCCGCCACGCTGGGCAAGGACGAGCTGGCCGAGGAGTTCCGCCCGATCATCGGCGAGGTGCTGGCCGAGCTGAAGCTGACGCTGAACCGGCGCGAGCAGTTCGCGCTGGAGAAGGTGCTGGTGGACGAGCTGCTGGGCTTAGGTCCGCTGGAGGAGCTGCTGGCCGATCCCAAGATCTCGGACATCATGGTCAACGGCCCCGACCAGACGTTCGTGGAGCGCGGCGGCCGGCTGGAGCTGGCGCAGATTCAGTTCCGCGACGAGGAGCATCTGTTCCAGATCGCGCAGCGCATCTGCTCCACGGTGGGGCGGCGCGTGGACCAGACCACGCCCTTGGCCGACGCGCGGCTGAAGGACGGCTCCCGCGTCAACGTGATCGTGCCGCCACTCAGCCTCAAGGGCACGGCCATCTCCATCCGCAAGTTCTCGGCCAAGCCGATCACGCTGGACATGATGGCGGGCTTCGGGAGCATGAGCCCGAAGATGGCCACCGCGCTGAAGATCGCGGGCGCGTGCCGGTTCAACTGCGTGATCTCGGGCGGCACGGGTTCGGGCAAGACGACGATGCTGAACGCGCTGTCGAAGATGATCGACCCGGGCGAGCGCGTGCTGACCATCGAGGACGCGGCCGAGCTGCGGCTCCAGCAGCCGCACTGGCTGCCGCTGGAGACGCGCCCGGCTAACCTGGAGGGTCAGGGCGAGATCAGCATCCGCGACCTCGTCAAGAACGCGCTGCGCATGCGGCCGGACCGCATCATCTTGGGCGAGATCCGCGGCGCGGAATGCTTCGACATGCTGGCGGCGATGAACACGGGCCACGACGGGTCGATGTGCACGCTCCACGCCAACTCCCCGCGCGAGGCGCTGGCCCGCATGGAGAACATGGTGATGATGAGCGACATCAAGGTGCCCAAGGAGGCGATCAGCCGCCAGATCGCCGATTCGGTGGAACTCATCATCCAGGTGAAGCGGCTTCGCGACGGAAGCCGCCGCGTGACCAACGTGACGGAGGTGATCGGGATGGAAGGCCCGGTGATCGTGACGCAGGAGCTGTTCAAGTTCGAGTATCTGGA
>Ga0325400_1003387_pt1 | contig 14375 bp, 6 predicted proteins | sample PopdelMetagenome_2_FD_205662 | JGI IMG/M metagenome (GOLD analysis project Ga0325400, IMG submission 205662) | Populus deltoides microbial communities from Bellville, Georgia, United States - Xylem-PdKOR-R1 | ecosystem: Host-associated > Plants > Phyllosphere > Stem > Wood/Secondary xylem... | reverse complement strand
AGGGACCTGATGAATCAAAACTCCTTTGTCTCCTTTTCAATTCTTCATTGATGGTGCGGCAAACGGACACTTGTAGAGGGTGTTCTGCTTTGTTGAAGTTTCAATCTTCTTCATGTTTTTCTGTATAAGCATGTCTCTTCTCCCTACTTCTATGTTTTATTACTAACACTGATAGGAGAAATTATAGATGATCTGGAACTACTGTATCTTTTCTTAGATTCTCCACTTGCAGATCCACAAACAGATCCCTGCCGAGAGAGCTCTTCTACGTTGAAGTTCGACATCTATTCATGTTTTTTAGACTAGGAGTGCTCTTCTCTCTACTATTGTGTTTTGGTGCAGCTACTAGTGGGAAAGAGTTTTATAGCATATGAAACTACTACATCTCCTCTTGTATTCCCCACTAGTAGATCTATAAACAAATCTCTATAAAAGGAGTTCTGTTACGTTGAAATTTGATGTTTTCTCCTATTTTTCCAACCAGGTCTGTCTCTTCTCTATACTACTATGTTTTCATGCTGCTACGGTAGGAGAGAGTTTTTATAGCATAAGACACTACTACATCCCCTCTTGAATTACCCACTAGCAGATCCACAAACGAATCTTTGTGGAAGGAGTTCTACTATGTTGAAGTTTGATGTTTACTCCTATTTTTCCAACCAGGTCGGTCTATTCTGCCTACTACAGTGTTAACGGTGCTGAAATTGATGGGGAAAATTTTCACAGCTTCTAAAACTACTACATCCCCTCTTGTATTCCCCATAGGCAGAGCCACAAGCAGATCTTTGTAGAGAGAGTTCTGCTACATTGAAGTTATATATCTACTCCTATTTTTTCAAACCAAGTCTGGCTCTTCTGCCTAGTATAGTGTTTCGGTGCTGAAACGGGTGGGGTAAATTTTCATAGCGTCTAAAACTACTGTATCCTTTCTTGTATTTTCCACTAGCTGAGCCACAAATAGATCTTTGTAGAGGGAGCTCTGCTATGTTTTTCAAATCAACATTTTGTGCTGCAGGACAAGAATGAAGTTCGGTGACTTCAAATTAGGTCAGACACAGAAAGCTAACAACTATTTGGTGCTATTGCAAGATGATGTAGAGACAATGAGCAGTTAACGATGCAGCTAAACAAAAACAGTGATTGTCATATGTTGATGGCTGAAGACGTTGTTGCTGTTGTTCACGATTGAAATGAAGGAGAGGCAATGCCACTTCAGTGTTTATAGCCTCTGTTGGTAGAGTGCTGAGGAGAAGATTTAATTTTTTTTTTATGTATGGGACATAGACTGACGGTGTTCCCATAAAAAAAAACTATGCAACTGTTCCCTTTCCATTCTTGATGCTTAGCATTTATTCAAGCATATTTGCGAGTTTAGCTACTTTATCTTTATTGCTCTCAACTTCTTTTTTGACAATGAGCCTCTCTCTAACCTCTTTCTTCATTTCCATCTTTTTTTTTTCTAATTAGATGTAGCTGAGATTATGTGGGGGGACCTACTTTTCAAACTGGTGCATGCATGATAAATGTATGAACATGATATCTATGATAAGCTTGCCCTTTAAGGGTTTGCACTTGGTCATAACTCTTGTATGATGAGATAAGTATTTTGATTCATATTCAATACTTTACAGTAGAAATTTCCTGAGTAATAGTCATTATGTCAACCATAAGTCTTGAGTTTAAGATGCTTCAAGAAGGGCTTGTTGTGATGTAAAATCAAGGTAGCACATACAACCTAAAGGCATGTTCTATTCATTAAGTGAGATAAAGGGTAGCTTGACTATCTAGTCTTAAAAGGGTCTTATATCTGCCCAGTGACGATCTTTGTAAAAACAATATGGGGGCGTTGCAGAAACAGTTAAGGCACGTATGCCCACCATTATTAAGCAGGCACTCGGATATGAGTTAGGTGTTTCACGCATCTAAACCCTGACCAATAGTCATAGGGCTGATCGTTAATCCCGCACCTATATTATAAGCTTGTGTGTGCTTTCTAAAAATTTAAAACATGTGATTGCATGCGACAATTCTATACAATGCATGAACAAATATGCATAAGAATTGAAGTGTGTAAGAAAATAAAATAAACATATTAACAAAAAAAACATGCAAACCAAACAATAAAACACAATGGTCAAACAAAACAAAGCTTAGACCACAAAGTCCCAAGTGGATTCGCCATTTTGTCGCACATGTGCGGCGTCGTGGCGATCGTCCTTCACTCAGGTTATGGTGTCAATCTAGCAAAGGTGGGGACACAAGGAATTCTTGTCTTTTATCAGTGGAAAAATGGAATGGGAGTCACCACCTTGTCTCTCAGAGATTGGATACGGAGACTGGTTGTGTAAAGAAAAGGTATTGGCACCCCAAATACGCCCTACCTAAAGTAAGATGCATTGTTTTATTATCTGATATATGCTACGGTTTTATCGTCTTTCTAATTGTTGTCTGTCTACGATTTAAGAAAAGTCCTTCTCGGTAAGGAGATCCTTATCAAATCGAGTAAAACCTAATCGTCCTAACGTCAACAAAAGAACTACCTTTTTAATATCAGGAATACGATTTACATTTAAATTTGTAATCCCTCATACTAAAACAAAACAAAATATTTCTTTTTGGATTTTTTGAAATATTGGTCAAGTTCTCATAACTTTAATAAACTAGTTATTAAAGCCAAAATGCATGTTAAAACAATTTTTTGGATTTTTCATTGTTGTATGAAAATACAATATGAATTCTTTTTTTAAGAGACTTGGTCGTATGCATGAAAACAAGACTTTTTTATATATAATTTTTTCAATGTTTTGATGAAAACCGAGTATTTTAATACCGGATTTGTATCTTTATGATATAAAAATACAAACCAATATTAAGCAAAATTTAGTAAAAAAATATGCAAGAAAATCACAATTCTTTCAAAAGAATTTTTTTAATTTTTTCTTTTTTTTTAATTGGGTCGGACTCGGCCCAACCATTTTGACAGTAGAGGATCTCTCCATTGCAGAACAGTGGAGAACAAAGATGAAGAAGAAGAAAGAGGAGGGGGGGAAGCTGACCTGCGGTGGCTGCTGTGGTGGCTTACGGTGCTGGTGGCGATGGTTAACTGAGGCGGCTGATGGTGGCTGTTGTTTTCTTATTTTTCTCCCTTCCTGCTTTCGATTATCTCTGCTTCTTCTCTCTACTTTCCTATTTTTCTTCCTTTGTTCTCTGGTTGCTGGTGGCGGTGCTGCTACGGTGATGACTGGAGATTTATTTGGCTAGTGATTGGTTCTTCTTCTTCTTTGTGTTTTTTTTCGTTTAGTTCTTCTCATTTCTCTGCTTCTGTTTTGTTTTGCTTCTCTTCTTTCTCCCTCTCCTCTGTTCTCCCCTCTTTTCCTTCTCTTGGATTCTCCTCCCCTCTACTTTTTTATTCTTTTCTCTCTAGTTTCAAAGACAATCTCCCTGTTTTCCTTCTCTATGTTTTCTTTCGCTCGTTCCTCTCTTTCCTTTTTTTTCTTATTTGTTTCCCTCCTCTTTGTTTTTTCCAATCCTCCCTTTGTTCATCCTCATTTTTCTTTCTTTTTTCCCTCCCCCCATTTGTTCTGCTCTCTTCTGTCAGTATTTATAAAAAAAAAAAATAGGGAGAGAGGTCTACTACCCATGTCCAGTCATAGCACAGGGTTGGGGTGGCCAAGCAGCCATTGGCCAGCCGCCTCATGGTCGCCCGCAGAGCTTGTTCCCTCCGTATTTTTGTCTTGTGGTAGGCCATGGGTCAGAATTTAGGCAAGTGGGGGGTTTTGTCGGGTTTGTTTTCGTGTTTTAGGAAAGAGAGGGAGAGGAGAAAAGCAGGCGAACAAATGCTTCTTCTTCCCCTGCCTCGTGCGTCTAGGGGAAGAAAAAGACCCATAGTATCGTTCAAAACAGCACTGTTTTGGCTTCTATTTTTTTTTAGTAGTGGATGAAATGGCGCTGTTTTGGATAAAAAGCGTCGTTTCATTTAAAAGGAAATGGCGTCAAAAACATGTCAGGGTCCAAATCAGTCCTCAATTTGTGATTTGTTCAATCAAGTCCCCAATTACAAATTTGATTTTAAAAATCAATTCAATGGCATCCCTGCCAAATTCAATCGCCAGCCCTAAAGTTGGCTGCCCTTTTCACTTTAGTCTTTGGTCTCTGATTTATGCAATTTGACCCTCAATTGATCAATAAACTTTCAATTTCTTCTATTTGGCCCCTGATTCGGTCAATTACAGCCCCTCTACTTACACGTCTTTTCCAGCTTGGTCTTAGTCATGGTTTTTTTGGGAAAGAAAATTTATGTAGGCTCAAGAGGGACCATAAGAGATATATGTATTTTAGAACGTGAAAAGGATAACAAAGATGGTCTTTCTCATTTCAAGCGCAAGTGTTTAAAATCAATAAACTTTGATCTTGTCCAGTATGATGATTTGGACTTTGCAAAGAGATGTATGTCATAAGTCTATAAACAAAGAATCTACTACATATTATTATTCATACATCTAAAAACATGGTACAAGAGACATGGTGTGAGGGTGACAGTTCATTTTTCTATTCATATTATCTGGTTTAGAGTTTAGTCACCTTGATGAAGGAGTTACTTGATTCATTTTTCATTCTATAAATAGAATGTCAAAATATTGTTTTAAATAAACATCAAATCATTTCTAAAATCAAAAAGCAAGTTCAATTTTTCAAAATTCCATTAAGGGAAAAGATCTTGGTAAAAGAAATGAATTGAGTTTAATAAGATCATGCAAAGTTGCAAAAGTGTATTTGTGGGTTATCATACGGAACATCTCTCAAGATTTATGAAAATAAATAATGTTTGGTTGTAAATTAATGAAAAAGACAACAATTGAAGGATAAACTCATTATTTCAATAAAACTTTAGAAAAAGGTTCCACAACAAAGATATTATATCAACATCTTGAGTTATGATTCCTAGCAAGGTAATACATAAAAAGGTAAAATACTTAGCAACCAATTAATTGAAATTTTCTAGAATCTCCTAATCGTTCGTCTCTTATGAACTCGTCAATAGGGGCCTCTTTCCAATAGTCAGTTGGGGTCATGTGTAGACCATTCTTGGCCTAATGACACCATAGTTTTATCTTCAAGATAGTTGATTTCTGGGAACCGGTGAGAAGAAGTTAGTTATAGGAAGGGTAGGTGTTTTTAGTAGTTATTTATCTTGCCTTTATAACCACCTTCGATATTGTGAACCTCGGTTTCTATCCTTTTTCCAATGAAACCTTTCTCCTCAGTTTAGTTAGCAATCTTACCTAACCTGATGACTTGTTTAATCATCTTAGCTATAACAACCAGGTCAGTGCAATGTCATGCAAAGTTTCTAATCAACTATTCAAAGTACGGGGCCTTAAAGGTGTTGGAAAATAAACTGATTATCTCTTTTTCCAACAAATAAGGATTAATATGTGCAGCTACCTCACGCCACCTTCAGGCTTATTCTTTTATGAACTCCTTGTTGTCCTTCTCCATAGCTTATAAACTTGACTTATCAGGGGTCACATCCATACTAAACTTATATTGCCTAATGAAGGAATCAACTAAATCCTTCTACTTTGGTATTATCCAACCACATATACCAAGTGAGGGCAGTGTCACTCAAGTTGTCTTAAAAAAAGTTAATCAACAGTTTTTCATCATAAACCATCTCAGTCATTTTATTGCAGAATGCTTTGAGATGAGTTACAAAGCATTGAGTTCTAGTATATTTTTCAAATTTTGGCACTCTAAACTTTTTGGGAATGACCATGTTGAGCAACAAACACATCTCAACAGCCTTTATAGGATCATATAGGCTAGTTCCCTCAATAACTTACATCCTTTCCTCTAGGGCAACCAATTTTTCCATGTCATCTTCTTTTACCATCTTGTCCTTTTAAGATTCCTTCATTGTAAAGTTAATGGTAGATGACATCCTTATAAGGTATATTGGTTGAGCAAATTAGAAATACATGGCCTGTTGAGATTCGAGTGGCACCTTATTTGCCCCTAGATTCTGTGGATTGAAGGGAGTTGCAGGCATAGGTTCAGGCTGAGCTGTAAATTTTGCTTCTCTGGATTTAGATCCCAATGCCTATTAGAGTATACTAGTAAGCCTCGCACCTTCTTCTCTAAGACTTTCCAACTCCTTTTGGTGTAAGGCTTCCAACTAGGCTCTTTCTTCGTTTTCCATTTATCTTTTTCGAAGTCGAGTGTTATAGGTGTGTTTCAATAGGGAACCTATATTTCAACTTGCTAAATGACAATCATGCAATTATACAAATGTGATGATGTTATCAACAAGAAAATGTATATTCAATGTGGACTCGCCTTTCACGGGTGACAACGAGTATTATTCATGGATTTTAGGAACCTGATGTCATCATCATGCCAACGAGGGGATCCTTGTCCAGTCTTGCCCAAGTTTAAGCTTTCGATAACCTTTCGGCTTCCAATTTAAAACCATTTTCTTTTGTCAACTATAACAACTTAGACCCTTATAAAATTCATATGTGACGACCATTTTCCACTCAATGGTCTTAAAACTATTTTGCTTATTTTTAATATCATGATTTACAAACTTATATTTAAGATGTATTCACAATATTAAGAAAGACAAATTAAGACCATAATAAATAAAAATCTCTCTCTCTCTTTGCTTTTATTTACTTTTAATATTTGAGAATTATGAACTTACACATGAGATGTATTCCTGGTATTAAAAGAAACAAAAATAAAATATAATGAAATTTTATTTGGCTTTAAAATAGTTATGGTTGACTTATAAACTCATGGTTCACTTTATTGGGGTGGATCTGTTTTGACCAACACTCATGGTTAGAAAAAACACAACATAATCTTAGTAATAAAAAAAAATGAGTAATGCAGTTTACCTTAGATTGGATGTACTAAATGTGATATTGTTCTTTCTATACACAATCAGTCCCCTTCAGACTCTGAAAATTAGTTAGGGTTTCTAATGACCAAAATAATAGGTAGCAACTTCAAATATTTTTAAACCATGAAATGACAAAAATTCATTGTTCTATCCAAACCACCCAAATCCTTATCTAAAAGGATGATCGTCATAACATCGCTTATATACGACAAATAAATTTAATATTAAAAAAAAGTTTAAATCAAGCAGTACACAACGATATTTCTATTAAGCAATAAATTACAAAGTTTGAATTAAGCAATAAATTATAAAGTTTGTATTGAATAATAAACTGTTTGATTCAATTAAAATTAATAAACTATAAAGTTTAATCCAAGCAATAAAATAAAACTTTAAATCGATCGTAAGACATAAGATCAAATTTAGCATTAAAGAAAGAAGTTTGATTCAAGTAGTAAATCATGTTACTTTAAATTGTAAACTACGTTTTTACCCACACTGTGTCATAGGTCAGGTCGTTTTATTTTTCAACCTTAAAAAAATATAAAGATGTTAGGAAGTAAAAAATTTAATGCATACCAGCTAAAACACTTTTAAAATACTTAAATGGTGACATATTGGACAACATATTTTTTTTATAAAAAAAATATTAAGACAGCGGCACATTGGATTAACCTGCGCCGACCATGATTACCCTGCAAAACTTGTGATCTAAGATATAAAATCACGATAAAATCATGAAACCTATATCAAAACAAATGAAGAACCCCAATTATAATGAATCAAATATTGAAGGCTTGCAGGGAAAAATTAATTTAATAAAAGACCTAAAAAATTATCTTGAGCAAACCCATATCGATGGTCATCCCAACACCGTGGGGCATGCCAAATTTTTCTAAACATAAAAAGAACAAAGTTCAAGCGATGCTAGGATTTTTAAAAAAGAAATATATATATATGTCACTTAGATAATTGAGTGGACTAGATTTAATAAGTTCATTAATTTAATAATATAAAAAACAACCCTAATTTAATAATATAAAAAACCAAGGAAACTCGGGCAAATCTTATAAACCTGAGTTAATCTTTTAAAATCACAACCAATGAAATCTCAAACCAGGGCTCAATCAAGAAACTCATTCTCAATCAATTTAATTTTGATGGATAAAATTTAAAAAAAAAACAATCTAAAAAACTTATCGAAACAAAAAAAAATAACAATAAAAAGAATGGGGATCGAACCTGATAAAAAAATGTAGGATAAAATTGAGAAAAAAATTAAAATCGTATTAAATAAAAACATAGCAATCAAAGAATGAGGACCAAATCTAATAGGTGAAAAAAAATAAATGATGAAATTGAAAATAATTTCAAATTTGAAAAAACATTAATAAAAAATCACAATTAAAAGAATAGAGAATAAATCTAAAAAGAAAAGGAAATTGAAGAGATGCTATGAAAAGACCTAGCATGAAAAAAAAGAAAAAATATAAAATTAAATTGACACCGAACTGGACGGAATTACAATATACATGCTGCTAAAGAGATTGGCCCCTTTAAGACGAATTAAAGAGCATCAACAGACATTTTTTGTTGTTGTAAGTTACTGCATGACACAGCGAGGCTGCTCACGCAAGCCAGCATCTTTATTTAATTATTATTGATATTAATTAGAAAATCAAATTTCCCCTAAGACTAAATGATTATAACAAAAAAAACCCAATATAATCTAAAAAAACCAATATGAGATTATAATAAGCCTCTGAAGTCAAGCTTTAAATATTTTGATTTTAAGGCCAATAGAGTAATTATATCGTACTTTGAAAAATGAAATTTCAAAAAAAAAAACCTAGACCCAAGTTAAGTATTGTTTCTCTTTTAAGGGTAATTTAGTATTTTAAATGTGTAAAAAAGTTGTAAAAAGACAATAATAACCTCAATCAATTCAAAAATGACTAATACATAATAATTGAAAGAGAATAAGTGTGAAATTTTTTGAAGAAAAAAACAATAAACTTATTTTTCAATCCATAGTAATAGACCCGGGAGAATTTTCTAATCCTAGGTTAATGTTCCAAGTTCGCAACACATGAAATTGTAGACTCTAGTTCAATTAAAAAGTTCAATTCTCGATCAATTTAATATTGAATGATGAAAATAAAAAAAAATTCTCAATTTAAAAAATTTATCAAAGCAATAAAAAGAATGCATCAAATCTAAAAAGAAAAATAAATAAAGGAGCGTAAAATTAAAAAAAATCAAATTAAAAAACTATCTCAGATAAAAAAATATCAATTAAAAGAATAATGACCAAATTTGACAGAATAAAAATTAAAAGATGATGAAATTAAAAAAAATCTAATTTTAGAAATTAATTAAAATAAAACAAACATGAATAAAAAATGACCAAATCCAAAAACAAAAAACTTGAAGGGTTGATCTGTAAATCTAGAGGGCTAGGTGTGGATTTTTAGGATGAGAGAGAAAAGATAAAATAAAAAGGTTGTTGGCACCGAATTGGAGGTCCATTGCCCACATGCGCCGCCTAGAAAAAAAAGGACGCTAAGATGAAACAAATGACACGATAGAACAACGGTACTAACTACTGGAGTCAGTTGCACACACTGCCCAAAGGCGATGAAGCAACTAAGACGTGCAACGCACACATTAATAACTTTTTTATTTAATATTTATTTATAAAAATACCACATTTGCCCTTAAACCAAATAATTATAATGAAAAAACCATTATATAATTACAAAATAAATCTTTATAGCCAAGCTTTGAGAATTTTAATTTTAAGTCCAACTGAGTCATTACTTTTTTTTTTTTTAGAGATTATTTATGTTAAGAAAAAGGGTTTATGTACATAATTCAAGGGGAATACCCCAAAGAAGAAAAACAAAATAACTAGAGAAGACCGGTTCCCTTCGTTCGGGCTACATGCCCTAGATCAAAGCAGGAGACTAAAAAGAAACAGGTCTAAATCACACTCTGGAAGGGGAATAACAAGGGGTAAGTTGGCTTGATCTAGCTACAGGCCCTCATCCTTGTTAGTCTTCTGTGCACAAACTGGAGATGGAACTTGCTGGTTGAACCTTAAGAAGACTATCCATAACGTTAAGGGTGCATGTTCAATAAAAAAAACGTATAGTGTCTGGGATTGTGTACTTACTGTCAATGCTTGCCAAGTGTGACCGTATAAGCTGAATGATCTCTGCATTAATGTCCCGAGGGGGGGAGGAAGGTGCCTGCGAAAACTCTATTGTTCCTTTCAAACCAAATGAATAATATTGTAGTGGATAGGATTAATTGGGCTATGATGTGCATGATGTTCTTGTTGAATATTCAACATATTCAAACCTTAGTAATATATATATATATATATATGTTCATTTACTATTGTATTGAGTCTGTTAGAATACTAGCGTAATAATGGGAATTGTTTCCGTAAAGTTAAGGGATAGATTAGTTAGTAATATTCTGTACACAAACTACCTCTGCTTCTATATAAAGAGGAAGCATTGTAACACTGATCAATCAAGAATTGTATACAGTGAATAAAAGAGCAATATTGAATTTATTATGGTATCAGAGCATTGGTATCCCTTAAAACACTACTAAATTCCTTATTTCTCATTCAATAAACAGAATCCGCCTTCTTTATCTTTTTCATCTTCTTCATCTGTCTCTCAAAATCTCTGTATTCTTCATCCTCTTCAAGAAAAAAAAAAGGAAAGAAATTGATTCTATATTCTTTCCTGATCCCCAAACCATCTTCTTGAAACCATATTCTTGTTACTGATTTTATAAGTTTCTCTCTATTTCACATCAGGTTCACCACGCCCTCTATATTATAAAGTCTTGCTCACATTCTTGAAACCTTGCATCATGATGAATAACAAAACAGAAGCCACCCCAATTATTCACGTTCAAATAGAAAACACAGTATTCACAACCAGTGTTGTTCTTACTGAAGTTAACTACGATGTATGGTCACAGATTATGGAAATACAAATTGCAGGAAGAGAGAAACTTGAATATATTATGGGCAAAACACAACCCCCCCTCCAAGATTCAGATGCATCCTATGCAAAATGGTATGCCGAAAATCAAAAGGTTAAGGGATGGTTGCTAACTTCTATGTCACCAGACATAATGAAGAGATACATCCGACTACGCACTGCACGAGAGATCTGGAAAGCTTTATCTAAAGCATTTTACGATGGAACAGATGAAACACAACTTTTCTCATTAAATCAGAAAGCCTTCTCCTTGAAACAGATGGGCCCGTTGTCAATATACTATGGTGATCTTGTGGAAATCTTCCAAGAACTTGATCATCGTGATAGAACTATAATGAAAGATCCTGACGATGTCATTACCTATAGAAAATATGTTGAAAGATTATGGGTACATATTTTCTTGAATGGATTAGATGCTGAATTTGAACAAATACAAGGAGAGATTCTCAGAAAAGATCCAATATTGGATCTTGAAGAAGCCTATGCATACGTACGTCGTGATGTTGTTCGCAGAATTACTCTAAACAATGAAACTGATCATGATGAATCATCTGTGATGATGGCACGACGAGCCAAGCCTAGAACATACCGATCAATCAGTACAGGACCTATCATTCGGACATCAGGACCTCAGAATAACAGTTACGAGATTGGAAAAGCCAAATCAGAATACGTTTGCACTCATTGTAGTGAGACTGGTCACACAAAGCTAAAATGCTATGAACTAATTGGATATCCAAAATGGTGGGATCCTGCCAAAGCACCATGAAAACGGAATCAAAGATCAAACACTCATGCCTTAGCAGTTGTTGCAGAACACACCACCGCATACACACCTCAAGACAAATCAGCCTTTGTCACAACATTTGGCACGGTAGCAGAACATTCACCTAAAGATGATTCAATATTAATCACGACATCTGGTAAGGTCCTTCACACTTCCTCTACTAGGAATAGTAATGAATGGATAATTGATTCTAGAGCTACTGACCATATAACCTTTGACAATCTATGTCTTCAATCTTTAAAACCTTCTGAACAACATATTATATCCACAGCAAATGGTACACCTTCGCATGTTGTTGGGGAAGGTTCTGCCACCCTCACTGAACAATTAAACTTGGATTTTGTATTAGTTGTCCCTACTCTTAATCACAACCTACTATCCGTGGCTCAAATAACCCGTACCCTGCAATGTATTGTGATTTTTTGGCCTAACCTTTGTGTTTTTAAGGACATTCAAACTCAGAAGACAATTGTCTATGATCCTAGGCGGGGGAAGCTCTATTATCTCGAATTAACATCAACAAGCTCTCATCAGTTGGCTCAAGCATTCTCAGCAAATAAATCTGAACAATTAAACTTGGATTCTGTATTGGTTGTCCCTACTCTTAATCACAACCTACTATCTGTGGCTCAAATAACCCGTACCCTGCAATGTATTGTGATTTTTTGGCCTAACCTTTGTGTTTTTAAGAACATTCAAACTCAGAAGACAATTGGCTATGGTCCTAGGCGGGGGAAGCTCTATTATTTAGAATTAACATCAACAAGCTCTCATCAATTGGCTCAAGCATTCTCAGCAAATAAATCTGCAGACTCTGAGGCTTGGTTGTGGCATAAACGTCCAGGACACTCATCATTTGGATACTTAAAGAAATTGTTGCCAAAAATCTTTATTAAACTATCTAACTCAGACTTTAAATGTGAGGTGTGTGAATTGGCTAAAAGCCATCGTGTCCCATTTCAAATAAGCATAAATAAAAGTCCAGCACCTTTTATGGTCATCCATTCAGATGTTTGGGATCCAGAAAATAACAAATCTCTCAGTGATAAAAGGTGGTTTATATCCTTTATTGATGACCACAATCGTGTGACTTGGATATGCTTAATGAAATCCAAGAGTGAAGTTGGCTCATTATTCAAACAGTTTCACAAAATGATAGCCACGCAATATAACTTTACTATACAGGTTCTACGTAGTGACAATGGTGGAGAATTTATCAGCCAAGAATTGAAACAATATCTAGTTAACCATGGGATTACTCATCAAACTACATGCCCTTACACCCCTCAGCAAAATGGGGTGGCAGAGCGCAAGAACCGCCAGCTTCTTGAAGTTGTTCGGGCTTCCTTGTTCGAAGCTCATATGCCATCTAGATACTGGGGGGAAGCTGTTATAGCAGCAGCATACCTCATCAACAGACTACCCTCAAGTGCCCTACAGTTTCAGACTCCATTAAGTGTTTTTCACGATGCCATAAATACACATACTATGTCGAATCTACCATCTAAAGTCTTTAGGTGCACAACATTTGTTCATCTCCACAAGCCATTAAGAAACAAGTTGGAACCTCGGGCACTCAAATGTGTCTTTGTTGGTTATGCTCAACATCAAAAAGGTTACCGTTGTTACCATCCTTCAACCCATAAACTATATGTTACTCTTGATGTCATATTTCATGAACATAAAATGTATTACTCCACTCCTGAAATGATCAGTGACGAGGACAACCAAGGATTCTTGTAGGCTTCCAAAGACAACTTGTATCACTTGGATGTTATAAGTAGAAAATATTACACCGAACCTCGGTCACATGCTTCAAAAAAGATGATACAACTGGAGCCGCAACCATTTACTGAAGACCAGACAGAAGTAAGGCAATCAGAACCTCAGTCATTAGCTTCCCCCATGCATAATGTGTCAACAGATCAAGTGATCTCTAAGTTTGAATCTATGCCCGAACCTCAGGTAAGTTCTGAAACTCAACTTAAAATTCTACCCCATAGAACTACACGGGGAAAACCCAAAAATGACTATGAATCGCTCCTCACTTCTAAACCACATTACCTATGAATAATTTCATATCCTATCATAGGTTGTCAAAGGAAAATAAAACTTTGGTGAAACAATTATCTGCTATATCTATTCCTAATAGTGTGCAGGAAGCTCTGAAAGATCCTAAATGGAAAGAAGCTATGAATGAAGAAATGAGATCTCTTCAAAAGAATTCAATATGGGAAGTGGTTGACTTACCCATAGGAAAAATACCGGTTGGATGTAGGTGCGTGTTTACCATCAAATATAAAATGGATGGTACCATTGAAAGATTTAAAGCAAGGCTGGTCACCAAAGGATACACTCAAACTTACGGGATTGATTATATAGAAACTTTTGTACCGGTGGCTAAAATCAATACTGTACGGATCCTGATATCTCTAGCTGTGAACCTTGACTGGCCCCTATACCAATTTGATGTAAAAAATGTGTTCTTGCATTGGGATCTCCAAGAATAAGTATATATGGAACTACCTCCTGGATGTATGTTGCAAACCCAAGGAAGCACACAGGTATACAGACTAAGGAAATCCCTATATGGGTTGAAGCAACCTCCTAGAAAGGTTCACCAAATTTATGAAGTCTATTGGATACAAACAAAGCAACT
>Ga0325400_1003386_pt1 | contig 14377 bp, 9 predicted proteins | sample PopdelMetagenome_2_FD_205662 | JGI IMG/M metagenome (GOLD analysis project Ga0325400, IMG submission 205662) | Populus deltoides microbial communities from Bellville, Georgia, United States - Xylem-PdKOR-R1 | ecosystem: Host-associated > Plants > Phyllosphere > Stem > Wood/Secondary xylem... | reverse complement strand
CCGCCCCCCCCGAGGAAGGGAGGAGCCAAACATCAAGATAGAGAGGCTGACAGCAATACGTCCAGGAAGCAAATCAATAATTTCTCTTCTACATAACAAGCAAGGTATTTCTTTTCAAGAAATAATGAGTTTTTTTCTTCTTTTTAACGCTTCAAGCTTATGAAATGTCATAAATAAATACTATTTTACAGATATTCTTAATCAAGTCCTACAGAGTTTCAGTAGTAGAGGCTACATTTCTCTTTTTGAATAAAAAAGAAGAAGTACGTCTATTGATTGATTAAACCATCTATTTTTGCTTCATATTATTATACGTGGTTTCCTATATAATCTTTTCAATTTCCATTTGTAAATCAGCATAAATCACTTTAGAATTTATTTAATCCCTGGTGCCTGTTTGTGTACCACATCAGGTTGAAGTTGAGAGCTTAAGATTGTTGCCTAATCAAAGTTTTCAGTGGTGCTTTATGTGTGCAAAATATGTAGTTCAAACTAAATAGTTTAAGAAGACTGACTTCCGAATCCATGTATGGTCACAGGATGGAATCAGGAAAAGATGGAATGGTGAGGTGAGAAGACAGGGTAGAGAAAATGGCAGAGTCGGCGGTGAGCCTTGTTGTTGATAGATTGCTTCCGTTGCTAACACAAGAAGTGAAACTATTGAAAGGCGTCCATGATGAATTGGTTGGTGTCAAAGATGAATTGGAAGTCATTCGTGCTTTCCTGAAAGATGCAGATTCAAAGGCTGGGAAAGAAGGCATCGGTGAGGGTGTGAAAGTACTGGTAAACCAAATAAGAGAAGAAGCTCATCACATTGAAGATGTCATCGATGATTACATGTTGCATGTGGCAAGACATCCTGATCATCGACATGGACTCCTGCGTCGTATTGCTTCTTTGATTAAGACATTCAGTTCGCGTCATGAGATAGCATCAGAGATTAAAGACATCAAATCATCACTTCTAGATATCAAGAATAGAAGTCAAACATTCCACTTCATTTCTTCAAATGAAGGGGCATCAAGCAGCAGCAGCAATGCAGGAAGAGGATTAATGCATCATCCTCGGTTGAGTTCTCTTTTCTGTGAAGAAGCTGAGCTTGTTGGGATTGAATCTCGGAGAGATGAATTGATAAGCTACTTGGTAAGTGGAGTTTCTCAAAGGAAAGTGATCGCAGTGGTTGGAATGGGGGGTGTGGGAAAAACCACACTGGCCAAGAAAGTATACGACAACCACAGGGTGATAGAGCACTTCCGTTACCATGCTTGGATCACCGTGTCTCAATCATATGATAAGACGGAGCTACTAAGGAGTATGCTGAAGGGATTCTATAAAGCGAAGAATGAGCCTTTTCCTGATAAAATTGTTAAAATGGAGAAGGATGAGGAGTTGATTGAGGAGATTAGAGAAAAGTTACGACAAGAACGATATTTTGTTGTATTTGATGATGTATGGGAAATTGGCTTTTGGGGAAACATGGAGCTCGCATTGTTAGATCATGATAATGGCAGTAGAATATTGGCTACAACAAGAAATGAGGCGGCTGCTAGATTTTGTAGAGGATCTTCATCGGTTCATGTCCATCGTATAGATCCTTTACCTCGAAAAGAGGCATGGGAACTCTTCTGTAAAAAAGCATTCAGGTTTCAATCTCAAGTGCAATGTCCAAAAGATCTGGAGGAATTGTCACACGACATTGTTAGAAGATGTGGAGGATTGCCTCTAGCAATTGTGGCTGTTAGTGGACTTCTAGCAACCAAAGAGAAGAGCGTTCAAGAATGGAAAAAAGTTATCGGTGGCCTTGGTGGTTCTGCAATGACAAGTGATCCATACATTAATAATGTCACTAGCATTTTATCTCTCAGCTATGGTGATCTGCCTTACCACCTCAAATCTTGTTTCTTATATTTTGGCATGTTTCCTGAGGATTTTTCCATTAAACGTCGAAGAATAATTCAATTATGGGTGGCTAATGGCCTAGTAGAAGAACAACCGGGCATGACACTCGAGGAGGTTGGAGAAGAATACTTCATTGAGCTCATTTGTCGAAGTTTGATTCAAGTGGATGAAGTTGGTGTCAAAGGAGTTCCCAAAACATGTCGTGTTCATGATATGGTCCTTGAAGTCATTCTTTCCAAGTCAGAGGAACTGAGTCTCTGCCATGTTTCCAGCAGTTGCTTAACTTTTGAAGGCATAGCACGACATCTCTCCATAAGCAACAGAGGAAGCAACACTCCAAAGAGTAGCACCAGGTCTCAAACTCGCTCTATTATGGTCTTTGACAAAGCAATGCTGCAGAAGGCCAGAGTTCGAGTAATATTTGCAAAATTCAAGCTTTTGACTTCGTTAGATTTTGAAGACTGTCCTATTGATCACCTTCCCAAAGAACTTGGAAATTTGCTACATCTAAGGTATTTGAACTTAAGAAATACCGATGTAGAAGAACTTCCAAGATCAATAGGAAAGCTCCATAACCTGGAGTCCTTGGATTTGAGATTCTCTTTGGTGAAAGAGCTGCCAGTTGAGATCAGCGATTTCCCTAAATTGAAACTTCTTTTGGCTCATGGTGGATACGCTACTGGATTGAAGATAAAAGGCAGCTTTAAGCATTTGGAGTTCTTACAAACATTGTTTACAATTAAAGTGGAAGATGATGTGAGCTTTCTCAATGACGGCCTACAAGTGTTGACGAAAACGAGGAAATTTGGGATCTGCAATTTGAAAAGAGAACAAGGAGGGTATCTATGCACTGTATTAGAGAAGATGACTAGCCTGCAGTCGCTACTTGTTTATTCAGTCAATCACCAGGTTGAAATTCTTGATTTGGAATCAGAATTTTCCCCTCCAATTCAGCTGCAGAGTCTCTGGCTTGGGGGTCAATTAGATAGGTTGCCGAATTGGATTTCTAAACTGCACAATCTATCTAAACTGATATTGAGTTATTCAAACTTGATGGATGATTCCGTTGAAGTCCTTCAAGCTCTGCCCAATCTAAAATCTCTTGTACTCTTTTGGGCATACAATGGAGAGAGGATGCATTTTGAAGGAGGAGGGTTCCAGAAACTCAAGTATTTGTATCTTGCAGGTCTGCGTTATTTGAATGAAATGTTAATAGACGAAGGAGCATTGCCACTTCTTGAAAGGCTAGAAATGAGATCTTGCCCAATGCTGAAGGAGGTGCCCTCTGGACTTCAAAACTTGAGATATCTCGAGGATTTGTCGTTCGCATGGATGACAAATGAGTTCAATCAAAGATGGTCACAGCAAGAATCCCAGATATCTAGGCATGTACGGATTCATCGATCTGATGGTACTTATGATAAAGATGATAAAGCATCGTTTGAAGCATGGGAGGAGCGAAAGTTTAGAGCATGGGAGAAGCGAAAGTATGGATGAAGAATCCGAATTACCCAACATTTACGAGGTTACAGGTATGCTGCATCCCTCTAGATTTTACTTCTTTAAAAAGGTACCAACATGTTTACGGCAAATGCCAAGTTAATTGATAATCTTAGAATTAATGACTTGTGCTATTTCTGCATGGATGTTGTTGCTTGGGATCTGTACGTGTTGCACGGACTCCAGGCAATCAAAACCTCGGAGCAATGGAGGGTCAGCCCTTCTAAGAAAGTTGGCGAGAAGATTTGGTCAGCATCAGTCGGAAGGAAAGCGGTCGACGTGTCTGTTTAATGTTTCCGGGAGAGACTATAGCACCTCTTCAGTAAAACTGGTTTCGAGTCTGTGAATAACTGTGGCGTGTACAAGTTATGAAATATCTGGGTGTGCATGTATTATTACCGACCCTTAAATAAATGATTGCGATGATGGTGTAACGTTATGCTTTTCATTTTCGAGTCGGAAGTGTGTTAAAACTTATGAGCTGACAATGCTGTGCTTTTCATTTTCCAGTCGAAGTGTGTTTATAATTATGCTTTTTTAGCATCTATGGTGTTTGCTGGTCTAGCAAAATACGAAAAATCATTCGGACATTATAGGATACAAATGAATTGACCATATCTACATGATGGTCTCTCCCCTTTGCATGAGAAAATGGAAAGAATACTGAAGTCTTTCAGTGGACACATCTTCGAAATAAGAACGTAGGGTTAAGGGCATCCACCACAGAATTACTGCTAGTCTCATTAGTACCCTTGTTGCCACCTATTCTTCTCTTTCTGACATTTTTATGCATCGGATTGGAAGTGAAGCCAGAAAATATTCAGGCTATAGAGAGCTTAATTATGCCATTTGCTGTTTGGTAGTGTTTGGTATCTTGTATAAAAATAGACTGAATGAGAAAAAAATTTTTGGTAAAGTTGTTTGGTGCATTTTTTAACATAATAAAATTAATTTTTGTATTGGTTAAAATTGTTTTAGCGAGGAAATTTTTATCTCACTAAAGGAGTAGGATAAACTTGTTCATTTCTGTACAAAGGTTTATCCGATTTGATCCATTAACTCAGGTCAATATAAGAATAAAAGTGATTATTATCATAATTTTAATACTCGAAGTAGGAGTTGATCTGGGGTAAGGCCCGGGTTATAGGTCAGGTTGAACATTGATCTAAGTCAATGTATGGACGAAAATGATTATTATCATAATTTTAAAACTCGATTTAAAGATCAACCTGGAAACAATCACAGGTCGAGTTGACCATTGACCCAAGTCGACGTAAATATATAAATAGTTATTAACTTAGTTTTAAAATCCGACTCAATGATCAACATAGGGAAAGACTATGGTTATAGATTGATTTAACCATTAACCTAGGTTAACGTAAAGATTAAAGTAGTTATTATTATAGTCTTAAAACTTGAATTGAGAATCTATCCAAGCCGAGCCTTGAGTCATGGGTCGGGAGAGTCAACTCGAGTTAACCCAATTTTTAAAAAAGAAATCAAAGCAACCTTGTATTGACCAAAAAAATTCAAAAAAAATCAATAAATTTTTTATTCATGTTTTATTTCGGATAGACCAGGTTGTTTGTCAGCCTGGGTTTTTGATCGGATCAGATCAAATCAAATCTCCTTTTATTTTTTCTTAAACTTGAACCAATCTAGGCCCCAACTCATCCGTGTCTTATCCAATGCACACCAAATACAAAATAAGATAAATTATTAAATCCAGTCCAATGCACACCAAACATAGGATATGTCAATTATTTGTCTAGTCTAATCACGGCTAATTCAATTAATATTATCTAACATACTAAACACTATCTAAAAAAATAAATGTATCAAAACAAAAAATACAAATATAATTGAGTAATGCTCTAAAAGGCGTGGAGAAAGTAGTGTAGTTTTCTCCATGTCTTTCACTTATTAATATATATTATATTATTATAATTATTATTATATTATATTATATTATAGAATTGTTTTTTTTTTAATTTTTTAATGAATTTTTTTTGTTTGATTTAATTTGTTAATGTTAATTTTTTTTATTTAGTTATTAGATTTTCATGATACGAATCTCGGGTTTAATGGATTAATCTGGTTTGACGAGTTAACCCATATTTTTTTAATTAATTTTTTTCATTTAGTTTAGTTTGTTAATATTAAATTTTTTTCCATTTAATTATCAGACTTTCATGACACGTATCCTAGACTTAACAGGTTAACTTAGTTTGATGGGTTAACCCAGTTAATTCTGGGTAAACCCGTCAAATTTTTTTTTCTATTTAGTTATCAAACTTTCATGACGCGAATCCCAGGTTTTACGGGTTAACCTGGTTTAAAGGGTTAATCCAATTAATTCAGATTTTTTTTCTTTCTTCATTAGTTTTTTTCTTCATGTTAGTTTTTTTTCTTTGTTTTTTTAATTAATTTATTTAATTATCATACTTTTATGACACGATTTTATAGTCAGACTCACATCCAATATTCTTGGGTCCGGTGTTGCAGCCAAACTCACTTAAACTTGAGTCATGTAAGTTTAATATTATTATTAATATTATAATTATTACTCTTAGGTCAAGCGTTGTAGTCAAACCCAAAATTTTTAGGTATAACTTTGCAAAAAAACCTAAAACTTTTAAATATATTTTTTAATATTTTTTATGAAAAAAAAATAAAAAATTACCCGCTGCATCGGAAGGTAGAGTAACGTACCTCATCTAAGTCGGGATATCCTGAGCTTGTAAAAAACCCTCAAAGCTACAAGCATAACGGGTGCATAAGGCTTGGGAATCTGCTGAATAGTTCAGGCCAAATCCTAAGGAAAGCTAAAACGCAATGCAGGCCAAATCCTTTCCGCACTGTTTAACGAGCCTGCGTGGTACGAGGTAGGTGGTCGGGTAAAAACAATCTATCCTGGTAGCAGTAGAGCTTGCAAATTTCAGGGGGGCATGTTTAATACCATTGCAGTTCTTTTTCACATTTCCATAGTACTGTCAAGGTGTAAACAAAAACATAGAGAGAACAAAACCAAAAAATTAAATATGTTCCGTGCTAAGCATGGAATCGAACAATACAATTTCCATTTATACATGTTTTGACCTGCCTTGCTCATAAAAAAATGAGAAGCTAACATTAAAGTCTAGAAGGGGCTGTAAAAGAAAGCTCAATCAGCTATAATCTTTTCAGCATATTATTTACAAAAAGTCATGCTTTTGTTTTCAGCTCCATTCTTGACTGCACCTTTTCAGGAGGGATATTTCCATTCTGTAAGACATTCAAAAAATGTTTCCATCAATGAAACCATATACGGAGCAAGGAAACCGAGCAATATGAACATAAATGCAAATGTTTAAAATAATTGGAAAAAAAATAAGCAAAAAGAGAGAATTCCACATTGAATAAACCAGAGTTCACATACCATAACGAAAGGATGGAGTTAATGGCTCAACAATTATCAAGTACATTTGTAGGAAACGAAAAGCTATGAAATCTGATCATACAAGCCACTATTACCGAAATCTTCAGCACAAACTGTGATATCTATTGATGGTTTTTACTAGAAAAGGAGCGTATGAAAAGCATACTAATGAGAAGGCTAGAAACCTCGGCACTGTCAGTTACGTGAAAGCATTCCTGTACAACATGCTCATCTGATCACCCTGGTCTTGGTCATTAGACACAAAGCGATGGTGGATAAGGTAAAGAGAGCTTACAATTCTAAAGTTACTAATGATCTGAGGGCGACTGCTGTTGCTCTGATCCTTGTGGCCACATATGCTGTGCCATATAGGGGTGAGACTGCTGGGCGTACATAGCTGGGTCCATCACATGCTTGCCCATTATCATCCCAGGAGCTCCAACCTGAGGTGCATGCGGAGGTGGCATATAGCAGTAAGAGAGTGCATCAACAGGTCCTCCGACAGGCATTGTTCCTCTTGGGATTGATGCTAGCACTTCATCTTTCAGATCCTCCCTAGGCACAATGTCAACCAGGAAATCAAAGATGTCAGTCCTAGTGATTGCTGCAGCAATATCATTCTTCTGCAGTGTCCTTCTCTTGTTCTCCTCCGTGTGATTCCAAGACCGCAATGTCAACTCTAAAATAAACATTTCACATGCTCTGGAAAATATAACTGGTGCCTCAGCTGATATCATCCTCACATCCTCATCAGCCTTCATGATCTTCTTGATCCTAGCCAAGGGAAGGCTATGATTTTTGAAGTCAGTAACTTTGTCAATTTCTTTATACTGATTTGCCCAAAAAGACTGAAGTTGTTGCTGGAGTTGCTGTTCCTGTTGTTGGTGGATCTGCTGATAGGCAAGTTGGTGCTGTGCAAGCTGAGCTCCCACGGGCTGACCAGTAACTGATCCAGGATTTGAGGCAGCAAGCATTTGGTTAGGCTGATACGGACTAGTTCCATATTGCAGTTGAGATGTACTACTGACTATAGCAGGGGGCTGTCCATGCCCTTGCTCCATTCTGATCCAACTAAATGCAACAATATGCAACTTAATGCCTCTGTTTTTAGCACGACAGAAGAGGAAACATGGCAAACTAAGTTAAGCATTTAACTTGCAGTGTATAGATATACATATCATATCATTTCATGTTGAAAGAAATTGGTTGAGCCATGGCATTCTCTAAAGTGCAGAACAGATGCAACAAAACGATGATGCAAATCCAACTTCATAATATCCAATTAGGTGTCTAAATAATTAAAAAGAAAAAAAATGGTGGAAGTGCAATTCAAGATTGTTTGATTAAAAAAAATAAATGAATGAACAGGTTCTCTGCAAAAAGATCCAAGAAATGGTAAAGTCAGAGCCTTAAAATGCAGAGTAACAGCATCATACTTGCTTTTTATCATGGATAGAGCTATTGCGGATATTATAACTTCTATCAATGAGGGTATATCTCCCCATCAGTCAATGACTTCAATGAGACTTAATCCACATGCAAGCATAATGAAATGGTTTTCTGTTTGGCACCTTTTGATAGGAATTTATCTTCTTTATGCTAAGAAAAACAAAAAAGACCACCTAACCGTGATTTTCAATGGTTAGATTCAAAAGGTACGGGTTCTAACATTTATTATGCCCACACGGGATGGAGAAGGCCCGCCCAACAACAACAAAGTGCAATTATAGAAAGAAATTCATTTCTAGTTGACATTATTCAGCTCCCAAACCGAAACAGAATAATATGAACTTTCCAAACCTTTTAGCAGTACGTCTTTGATATGCTTCCTATTCTAGAAGTGAATCCCCAAGATATATGCAAACAGCTACCTCTTCGACATCAGGGTTCAGTCAAAATACATTGATGCTAAAACGACAAAACAAGGGTAAAAAACCCCGAAACCATTACCAATAGTAACTCCATAATCACTACAATATTAACAGAGATTTCAATCATCTTCCTTGTTTAAATGAAACGAGTTTGATTTACTTGCAAACGAGTTTGATTTACTTGCAACGAGTTTAAATGAAACGAGTTTGATTTACTTGCAACAGCTCTTCCAGTGTTTCATTATGCCTACAGGCAATCAACTATGGGCCCAAAACAAACTAGTGATGATCTTGATCTTCTACTGGTAATTTTTTGGCACGCACCAAAAGGTAAAGCAAATTACAAACACTCTTCCTAAATAAACAAACAAAAGAAATTGCAATCCATTTACAGTACCACAAGCAGCACCACATCACATCACATAGAAATCTGAGCTTAAAACAAAACTCAATTGATGAAAAAGAAAGGAAAAAAAGATACACACACCAACTCCATAAATCCAAAAAGCCTCATACCTGCTTGGATTTCTAACCAAACAAAACAAAACCTTCCTAAAATCACATGAAAAGCAAAACCCATCTATCTTTACGGTTTCTAATTCTCAAGATCGATGGGCGAAACAAAAACACACAGTATGTGACATGCATATGTTTGTATATGTGTGTACATGAAAAATAAGAGATTGTGTGGTTACCTTTCCCTTCTGCAGAGCTTGTACTCTCTGCTTGCAAGATCAAGAACCTGAAGAAAAGAATAAAAAGCAGAACTTTTAGCAAGAAAAGAAATATGGGATCTACTTCATGTAAATTCGGTGTCCATATATTTATTTATATTTAAGGGTTTGATGATGGATCAGCAAAGTTGGAGTCATGAGTTAAGACGGTTTTTTATATATGACGATGAGCTAATGTTTCATAGGAACAAACCTAAGATTGGAAACGAAAGCTGCTTGTGATGTGCTTTGTCTTGTGTTCCCTTCTGACTCTGTATATATAGTCAGAAGTTTGCCCTTTTGTGGCTTCTGTCTCTTTTGTTTCTTTTTGACGAAATTACCCTTTACGTCAATTACCTTTTTAATGTCAAATCAGAACTTGGATTTGTTCTGTCCAGTTTTATCTGTGTGTTTTGCTAGTGTATTATTTTAGATTTTTTAAAAAATATTTTATTTTAAAATAAATTAAAATAATATTTTTTTTATTTTTTAAAATAATATTTTTTCCATTAACATATCAAAATAAAAATTAAAACATAATTTAGAGCTATAGCTATAGAAACTACACAATATCATTTTTTTTTTCCAAATAACAAGTTTCAACTTTTCTTTAAACTAGCACGGTTATAAAAAATATATGTGAGAATAATATATGGCTGGGTTGCGTTATTAGTAACAACACAATTTATTTATTTTTTAAATATATAGGTTATATTATTGTGAATAGCTCAACTAAAAAAAAAATTGCAGAGTTGCGCCACTTCCCCAAGCAAGTGCTGTAAGCCCAAGGAGAGATGGGAGCACTTCAAGAACTATCCCAAGAGCTTCCAGGCAGTTTAGTAGTTCTCCAGCAACAGTGGATATCCAAAAGACACCCATTACAAATGCCACAAGCACCAGCCACCAGCAATATCTGCTCGGTCTCTGGGGGTTCCTTTTCGAGTATAAAGTGCAGAACTGCGAACAAAGAGCTTGAGAAAAGTACTACGAACCAGAGTGGGAATGAGTGGTAAACGGAACACAATGGGATGATCTAATGGCATGAATGAGTTGCAAGCATACAAAAAGGCTACAGGGAAAAGAGCAATGTTCGCAGATAGGTAGAACCTGTTCCATTCCAGAGGTGCAGTTCGAGGAATTGTGAGCTTCAGAACAAAAGAGACAGGGAACTCCCACACTTTTCAGATCTGTATACATGACAAACACAAATAAGAAAAGATGGATTCGAACACTTATCATATATAAAATGATCTATATATAAATATAAATAGGTAAATTCTCAATCAAAAAGAAAAGGAACAAAGAAAATGGAGTAGTTGCAGTCTTTTGGCATTGCATCTCTTCTGTCAAAAGTCTTAAACCTCATCGTGAATGAAGGGACATATGTATGGGAAATTAAAGAGTCTCATCATTAAACATTTCTTGCATGAGGTGACTGAGCTTAACACTTAAGCCTTCACCCCTTGGTTGCAAGCCTGGGACATTTTACCATGAGCAATATTGGCCCCTTGGAATCTAGAATGACTTGTTCAATTTGATTGTGCATGCCTAGTGGCCCATTGGTATTCTATTCTAACATCTAACAGAACAGAACGAGGTTTCTCAGAAGTGAAAGAAACGTTACAAGTTTCCTTCACAAGTGACTGTCAAAGTAAACTTCACAGAAACGTTGTCACGTCTTCTTTCTACTAGCGCGGCACGTGTCCACGGCGGTGGAGTGGTTTTTCAATAAGGGATTGTGTGAGTCAGTTTGACGATGCCTTTACTAGACTCAATGACACTTCTTTGGCAATGGAGGTTGGAGCTACTGGGGATAAGAAGATGTTGATCTTGGAAAAAGTCAACAACATATAGACATGGATTAGTTCTGCGATGACAGATCAAGATAATTGCATAGAGGGTGTGAATTGAAAATTAAATCAGGGGTGAAATTGAATAATGATATACATGCAGGGTTCAAAGAAGTTGTTTTTGCCTGTTTGAAAAAATAAAAAAGAATAAAGAATGCATGGCCTGGGAAGCCATTGCTGTACACAATGAGCAAGACAGAACCTCTCTGCCTGTCTTTGTTGAATATTTGCAAGAGCCTGACAACTTTCAAACAAATCCACGCCAATGTTCTCAAACTCGGCCTTGAATCTGACCCTTTCATCGCAGGAAAGCTACTGCACCATTGTGCGATTTCGCTCTCTGATTCTCTGGACTATGCCTGCCGCCTCTTTCGCTACACTCCAAACCCAGATGTTTTCATGCACAACACTCTCATTAGAGGACTTTATGAGTCAGATAGACCCCAGGATTCACTTCTTAAGTTCATTGAAATGAGGAGGAACTCCTTTTCTCCTCCTGACAGTTTCTCTTTCGCTTTTATTGTCAAAGCGGCGGCGAATTTGAGGTCTGTGAGAGTTGGGATCCAGTTGCATTGTCAAGCATTGGTTCATGGGCTTGATACCCATCTTTTTGTTGGGACGACTTTGATTAGTATGTATGGGGAATGCGGATTTGTTGGGTTTGCGAGGAAGGTATTTGATGAAATGCCTGAGCCAAATGCGATTGCCTGGAATGCGATGGTCACTGCGTGTTGTAGGGGTGGTGATATGAAGGGTGGAAGAGAATTGTTTGACTTGATGCCTGTTAGGAACTTGATGTCGTGGAATGTTATGCTTGCTGGGTACACGAAAGCTGGGGAGCTGGAACTGGCTAGGGAGATGTTTTTGGAGATGCCAATGAAGGATGATGTCTCGTGGAGTACCATGATTGTTGGTTTTGCTCATAATGGGTATTTTGAAGAGGCTTTTAGTTTTTTCAGAGAGCTGCAGAGGAAGGGGATGAGGCCGAATGAGACAAGCTTAACTGGGGTGCTTTCAGCATGTGCACAGGCAGGTGCACTTGAGTTTGGCAAAATATTACATGGCTTTATTGAGAAATCTGGGTTGGCTTGGATTGTATCAGTTAACAATGCATTATTGGATACTTATTCCAAGTGTGGGAATGTACATATGGCTCAACTAGTTTTCGAGCGAATAATGAATGAAAGAAACATTGTTTCTTGGACTGCGATGATGGCTGCGCTCGCAATGCATGGTCATGGAGAAGAAGCAATTGGGATCTTTCATAAGATGGAAGAGTCTGGAATTAGACCTGATGAGATTGCCTTTATTTCACTTTTATATGCTTGTAGTCATGCTGGATTGGTCGAACAAGGATGTGAATATTTTGATAAGATGAAAGGCATGTACAATATAGAACCATCTATTGAGCATTATGGTTGCATGGTTGATCTATATGGTCGGGCTGGTCAACTTCAGAAGGCCTATGAATTTGTTTGTCAAATGCCAATTTCATGTACTGCAATTATTTGGCGGACACTTCTTGGGGCTTGCAGTATGCATGGTGATGTTAAGTTGGCGGAACAAGTGAAAGAAAGACTTTCAGAGCTAGACCCCAACAACTCTAGTGACCATGTTCTGCTGTCAAATGCTTATGCAGTTGCAGGGAAATGGAAGGATGCAGCTTCTGTGAGAAGATCAATGACTGAACAGAGAATCACCAAAACTCCTGGTTGGAGCATGATTGAAGTTGACAAAATCATGTATACTTTCTTGGCAGGCACAAAACAATATAAGATTACAGAAGAGGCTTACAAGAAGCTAAAGGAGATTATAAGGAGGCTTAGGGTTGAAGGGGGTTATGTTCCAGAGATTGGAAGGGTTTTACATGACATAGAAGAGGAAGAAAAGGAAGGTTCAGTGTCAGTGCATAGCGAAAAGCTTGCTGTAGCTTTTGGTATTGCAAGGTTGTGCAAGGGGAGGACTATAAGAATAGTTAAGAATTTGAGGATTTGCAGGGACTGTCATGCAGTGATGAAGCTTATTTCTCAGATTTATAAAGTGGAGATCGTGGTGAGAGATAGAAGCCGCTTTCACTCTTTCAATGATGGTTATTGTTCATGCAGAGATTACTGGTAAATGCTGATTACTTAAAGTTAAAGCAGACGAAACAGAAAAAATCCCCATGATCAGGATAACAATCTCTTGGAAGGAGTATGCTTTACAAATGAGAATCACAGTTGCTAAGTCGGACATGCTATCTGTAAAGCTTTTTAAATAGCCATTTGCTTCGCTGATTAACTTCCATTGCCGCAAATATCTTGGCGTTTTCCTCATTTTCTAAAAGTTTACAAGCTTCCAAGAAGATCTCGTCTTCCATGTCTGCTGTAGCTTGAAGTGCATCAACAATTACTTCGATTGACAGGTTTCTTCTTCGTGCTCCTCCATAACTACCATTGGTTTCTGACCAAGTGCTTCTTGAGCCTCTCCTTTCCCGTGTCTGCCAACTTTCCTTGAAGACACCACCACTGAGGAAGAAAGAGAATTTCGTTTCTGCCTTTGGTCAGATATTTCAAGTTCTGATATGGTGCATCTCCAAAAACACCATCAATCCCCATATCGAATTCATTGTTGTCAAACCCCATTTTTACACCCTTATGACTTGCTCTACCCACTGCCATGCTATTACCATATAGCACACAAAGATCATTATAACTGTCCAGGATTCTGTCTGCACCTGAGTGTTCCTGCAGAAAAAAATCATAAAATGAGAAGCTAATAAAATTTTTGGTTAAATGGTATTGAAGGCCTGCCATACCTAGGGGAGTTAAAACTGGAAGCCATGAGGACATGTTTATGTTTGAGAAGGAAACATACCTTGATATACGCATACCAGTCATCATCATCAGCTATCTCCATCTGCTCTGTTTCTTCCCATGCACAACCATTCTGACTGAGAATATTTGCAATGTTCCTATACTCTTTCATCAATCTTAATTACCAGCTTTCAACAGCATCTGTGTCACATAGTCCAAATTTTTCATTGAATGCTGCAATTATCCAGGCCCAAGCTTGCTCATTGAAAGTCTCATGGTTTTTATTGCATATGTAAACACTAAAATTTCTACAAGTAAACCCAAACAAATT
>Ga0325400_1003385_pt1 | contig 14377 bp, 13 predicted proteins | sample PopdelMetagenome_2_FD_205662 | JGI IMG/M metagenome (GOLD analysis project Ga0325400, IMG submission 205662) | Populus deltoides microbial communities from Bellville, Georgia, United States - Xylem-PdKOR-R1 | ecosystem: Host-associated > Plants > Phyllosphere > Stem > Wood/Secondary xylem... | reverse complement strand
GCGGCAGAAAGCGTGCGGAACACGCCCGCCGCATGGCTGGCCGCCGCCGCGGTCGCGGGCTACGCGCTTTCCTGGCTGATCCACGGGCGGCGCGACTAGGCGCCGATGACGACGGCTTCCTCCACGTCGCTCCGGGAAACGGTCGGTCTGCGCCACCTGCGCCAGATCATCGTCGGCTTGGACGAGGGCGTGATCCTGATCGATCCCGATCAGAGCCTGCTCTGGGCGAACGACGCCGCGCTCGCGATGCACGGCGTGGAGGCGCTCGACGAACTGGGCGCGACGGTGGACGAGTATCGCGCGCGCTTCCAGCTGCGCTACCGCAACAACCACCGCGTCGAGGCGGACGATTACCCGATCGAGCGCGTCGTCGCCGGGGATTCGTTCTCGGAAGTGGTGGTCGAGGTGACCGTCGCGGGCGAGGACGAGCCGCGCTGGGTTCACCAGGTCCGCAGCCTGGTGCTCAACGATGCCGACGATTGCGATCCCGCCTGCCTCGTGCTCGTCATCCAGGACGTGTCCGCCCAGTACGAGGCGGAAGACCGGTTCGAGCAGTCGTTCAACGCAAATCCCGCGCCGGCGATCATCTGCCGGCTGAGCGACCTGCGCTTCATCAAGGTCAATGACGGCTTCCTGGAGATGACCGGGCACGAGCGCGAGCCGCTGCTGCGCAAGACCGTCTACGATGTCGACGTGCTGCGGAACGCGGACCGGCGCGATCTGGCCAAGGAGCGGCTTGGCCAGGGCCGAACCATCCCGCAGATGGAGGCGGAGCTGGAGCTTCCGGAAGGCGGCACCAAGCTGGTCATCGTCGCAGGGCAACCGATCGACATGGGCGACCAGCCCTGCATGCTGTTCACCTTCGCCGACCTGGAGCCGCGGCGGAAGGCGCAGGAGGCGCTGCGCCACAGCGAGGAGCGCTTCACCCGCACCTTCCAGATGGCGCCCGTGCCGATGGCGATCGGCGCGCGCGACGGGCATGTGCTGTGCGAGGTCAATACCAGCTTCACGCAGCTGACCGGCTACCAGGCGGACGAGATCATCGGCCGCCCGCTCGGCGACGTGGAGCTGTGGGAGAACGGCGCCATGCGCCGCCAGATCGAGACCGCGATCGAGGGCGGCCGCGACCTGCGCGGGCACGAGGCGCGCGTCCATACCCGCGAAGGGACGACCATCGACTGCATCGTCTCGACGGAGGCGATCCGGCTGGGCGACGACACGTGCGTGTTGTGGGCGTTCCAGGACATCACGCAGCGCAAGGCGACCGAGCTCGAACTCGTCGAGGCGATCGGGGCGGTGATGAAGGATACGAGCTGGTTCAGCCGGACGGTGATGGACAAGCTCGCCCGCCTGCGCGCGCCGCAGGTCACGACCGACGGGCCGGGCCTGGACGACCTGACGCCGCGCGAGCGCGAGGTGCTGGCGCTGATCTGCCGCGGTTGCGACGACAAGACGATCGCGCGGCTGCTGCACGTCGCCGGCAACACCGTCCGCAACCATGTCGCGCGCATCTACGCCAAGATCGGCGTCAACCGCCGCATCGCCGCGGTCGCCTGGGCACGCGCACGCGGCTTCGATGGCGAAGGCGTCGCGATCGCATCGCCGGCAGAGGAGAAAACGGCATGACGGCTCGCCCGACGAACAAGCACGCGACCGGCGACGAGGCCGCGGCCGCCGCCGCGCGGGAAGCCAAGGGGTCGGTGCAGGAGGCGATCGGCAAGCTGATCGGCGACGACGAGGCGCGCAGGCGCGGCGCGGCCGAGAAGCAGGCCGGCGCCGACGATGCCGCCGACGCGGACGCAGCCTCGCGTCCCTGACCACATACCAGCCCCGCCGCGCGCGGACCCAAGCGGTTCCACGATGGATAAGCGCGCGGGGCAGGGCGACCCGCTGGACATCAAGCTCGCCCTCGACTTCGTCCGCAGCAGATCGGTCTACCTGACCTACTCCGAGCCCGCCGACAATGATCCAGGCGACAGCGGCCTGACGCTGGCGCGCGGCAGGCTGGTCGGCGACGGCGTCACCAACATGACGGTGCGGTGGCGCGAGGGGCCGAAGGGCAAAGGCGGGCCGTTCGGGGCGGAGATCGCCTGCGCGCCCGACGGTCGGAGCCTGTTCCTGAGTTCGGGCGATCGGATGCACACGACGCCGTCGCAGGATCCGGACTCGGCAATGGCAAGATCTTGCACCTGTGCTCGAGGGCCAGCCATTCCCGACCAATCCGATGGCCCGGCGAGGCGGCGCGCGCGCGATCAGCTGGGCGTCCGGCGTGCGCAACCCGTACGGCCTGGCTTTCGACCCGGGCGGGCGGCTGTGGCTGGCGGAGTTCGAGCTCTAAGGCGGCGAACTCGACCAGGTGGAGCCGGCCAAGAATTATAGCTGGCCCCTGGTGTCGAACGGCGACGACTACTATGCCGATCCCATCCCGGACCACCCGACCGAGCCCCGGTTCGAGCCGCCGCATTTGTGGTGGACCCGTGGTGCTAGCGGCCGAGGCTGGCCGTGTCGAAATGCCTGCGGACGTCGTCCGGGCAATGGGCCAGCAGAATGTGGAGCCGTCGGATCGCATCCTCCGGCTGCTCGCCGGGTCCGACGCTTGCCATCGCCCAATCGCCGAACGCACGCTCGACGTCGTGCCGCTCCTCGACAATGGTGATGTCGGCATGGCGTGCATCAAGGGAGATGCGCGCAAAGGCGTCCCGCACGCTCTCGGGTGGGCCCTCCAGCAGTTGCAGATAGCGGCCGTCGGACGCCCAGAGTATGCCGGACACGCCGTCGATGCCGTTGTAGCGCCGCGACACGTTGAGGATCGAGGCAAGCACGGCCGGATCGTCGCCCGTCGTGGCGACGCTGGTGTAGACGAGGCGAAGCACGGGATCGGGCGGGATCATTCCCGCTCCCTTATGGGCAGGCTCGCGCAACGAAAAGATGCACCACCGACGCACATTGATCGCACGAGGCGGCCTGGAGTAGGGTTAGGCGGACAAAGGACGGCACAACGGCGCGAGAAGGCCGTCGCAGCATCGCCGAGAGGGTGTGCCGCCACCCGTGGGGAGGAGAAGGCATGACCAGGACATGGGTGTTCGCCGTGGCGATCGCCGGATCGTTCGCCGCCACGGCGGCGGGGGCCCACCATTCGTTCGCGGCCTTCTTCGATCCGACCAAGTCGGTGACGGTGAAGGGCACGGTGACGGCCTTCGCCTTCACCAACCCCCACGGCCTGATCGCCATCGACGTGCCGAAACCCGGCGGTGCGGTGGAGCATTGGCGCGCGGAAACCAACGCGCCCGTGATCCTAGAGCGGCGGGGCTGGGCGCGCGACACGTTGAAGGCGGGCGACGTGGTGACGCTGCGGGGATGGGCCTCGCGCGACGGCAAGCCCTATATCCGCCTGGTCCAGGCCAATCGCGCCGACGGTAGCGTGATCGGCGTTCCGTTCGATTCGAGCGACAAGTGAGGGCTTCGCTTGCGGCCATCGCCGCCGCCGGCCTGGCATTCGCCGTTCCGGCTGCGCCGCCGGCCGCCCATCCCGACCTGTCCGGCTTCTGGGGGCCGATGCGCCAGCAGCATCCGGTGGACGCAGCGCTGATGGCCAAGCTGCCACCCAACACCGCGGTGCTGGACGATTCAGGCGTGGCCGAGTTCCCGCAGGGCGAATATGGCGGGCTGAAGCTGAAGCCGGCCGCGCTGGCGGAGGCGCGCAAGTGGAAGCCGGAAGACGAGATGACGGTGGCGCGCACCTGCGCCGCGCCTTCCATCGTCTACGCCATCCAGGGGCCGTTCCCGTTCGAGGTCTACCAGACGCCGCAGGTGATCGTGTTCCGCTACGAATATTTCGACCAGGTGCGGATCATCTTCACCGACGGGCGGCCACACCTGCCCGCAAACGCGCCGCACACCAAGGTAGGCGACTCGATCGGCCATTGGGAGGGCGACGAGCTGGTGGTCGACACGACGCACCTGGCGCCCGCCACCATCACCAACAACGGCCTGAACCACAGCGCCGGCCTTCACATGGTTGAACGCTACAAGCTCAGCCCCGACCGCAAGCGGCTGATGGCGACCGAATGGTTCGAGGACCCGGCCGTGCTCGACAATAATGGCGCGCGCTACATCCAGTGGACGGCGCAGCCCGGCAACCATGTCGCCGGCTATGATTGCGACCCGTCGTTCGCGCTCAACTACCAGCAGGGCAAGTAGCGGGCGCTAGAACATGGTGTTGGCGTTGGCCGGGTCCGCCGGGATCGGCTGCACCGCGTCCCAATGCTCGACAACCTTGCCGCGCTCCAGCTTGAAGATGTCGACGATGGCGTTGCCGCGCGTGCCGGGCTCGCGCACCGAATGGACGTGCAGGATGACATAATCGCCATCGGCAAAGGCGCGCTTGATCTCGCCGTGCGAGTTGGGGAACTTGTCCTTGAGGAAGGCGATGAAGGCCCGCAATCCTTCGGGCCCGTCCTTGGCGGTCGGATTGTGCTGCGTGTAGCGGTTGCCGAGATATTTGGCGGCGGCCTCGAAGTCCTTGGCGTTCAGCGCCTTGTCGTAGAAGGCCAGGACCGACGCCTTGTTGCGCTGCTCCTGCGGCGTTTCGGCGGCCAAGGCCGGGGCACCGCGCCGATCAGCACGGCCACTCCGAGCGCGATGCGCATGGTCGCCATCGCCCTAAAACTTCTTCTTGAGCGTGACGGCCCATTCGCGCGGACGGCCGGGCTGGCCGGTGGCGAAGCCCTGCGCGCCCACCGTCTGATCGTAGATGGTGAGCAGATAATATCTGTTGGTGAAGTTCGTCACCTCCAGCGCCAGTTCGAGGTCCTGCCTGGCGTTGCGGAAGGTCAGCCGCGCGTTAGCAACCGTGTAGCCGTCGATGCGGTTGGACGATCGGTTGGCGGTGTTGGTGTAGATCTGGCCCTGGAACGCGGCGTCCAGCCGTGGGGTCAGCGTGCCGAAGTCACCGAGCGCGATCTCGTACTGCGCGCCCGCGCTCCACTTCCACGCCGGCGTATAGGGGGCATAGTCGCCGAACTGCGGCCCGTTGGGCGCGGCGGGGCCGCCGACCGTGACCACGGTCACCGCGCCCGTCGCGGGATTGGTGCTGCTGTAGCTGCCGAACCGCTTATAGTCGAAGTCGAGATAGCTGACCGCGCCGTCGATCACGAGGTTGCGCACCGGGCGAATGGTGGTTTCGAGCTCCACGCCCTTGATGTCCGCGTCGCCCGCATTGACCGGCAGCCCGCACGGCACGCCGAAGCCGGGGCCGGTGATGGCGGTGCAGTTTGACAAGGACAGCTGGATGCCCTTGTACTTGGACAGGAAGGCGGCGAGGTTCAGCCGCAGGCGGCGGTCGAACAGGTCGGTCTTGGTGCCGACCTCGTAGGAGGTGAGCGTCTCCTGCCCGAACGGCAGCACCTGCTGCGCGAAATAGGGCCGCGGGTTGACGCCGCCGCCCTTGAAGCCGGTCGACACCTGCGCATAGGCCATGATGTCGTCGGTGAAGGCATATTGGACGTTGCCGCGATAATCGACGCGGTCGCCCTTGTACCGGCCGAGCACCCCGTCGAGCGAGGCGAGCGCGGCCGGCGGCGGCCCACCCCCTGGCGTGCGGCGGACATAACCGTAGGTCTTACTTTCGTCCGTGTAGCGGATGCCGCCGTTGAGCGTCAGCCGCGCGAGCGGCGTCCAGGCGACCTGCGCGAACACCGCCTTGCTGTCGGCCTTGACCGGATCGGCCTGCGCGAAGCGGAGCGCGGACACGCGCAGGTCCTGGAACGAGGTGTAGACCGACTTCTGGTCGCTGTAATAGCCGCCGATCGTGTATTGTAGCTCCTTGTTCGCGCCGAACGAGCCGTTAAGCCGCAGTTCCTGGCTGTAGAAGCGGAAGGTGAGCGGCCCGTAGCCGAGGCTGTGTGCCAGCGGCGAGGCGTCGTTGTCGTTGGAGAATTCCGACTTGTAGCCGCGCCACGCGCTGATCGAGACGAGTTGCAGCTGGTCGGCGATCTTCCATTCCGCCAGCGCGGACACACCGCCGCCGCGGAAGCGCACGCGCCCATCGCCCTGCGCCGCCGGTACCGCGCCGTCTGCCGGATTGATGAAGTTCTCGAAGGTGCAATAGCGCCCGCATACGAAGCGCGTGTCGTAGGGCACGGTCGCCGCGAACGGCTGGATGTCGCGCCCGGGCGGGGTGGCGGTCACGTAGGGCGGGATGGCCGGCAGCGGGAAGCGCGGGCTGGCCAGCGCGCCGTTGGGATAGTTGCGCCGGAGCAGGATGTTGCCCGCGCTGACGCGGTCGTCGTCCGTATAGTCGCCGTTGAAGTTGACCTCGAACCGATCGCTCGGGCGCAGGCGCAGCTGGGCGCGGCCTGCGACGTAGCGCACCTGCCCTTCCTTCGCGAGCAGGCAGCTGTCGCGGGTGGCGATGCGCGGCACGCCGCCCGCCGGGTTGATCGGAGCGCCGGCATTGAGCGGCGCATCGGCCGGCAAGGTGGCAGGCCCGCCCGCGGGATAGACGCACCCGAAATCCAGCCGGCTGACATAGCCGCGCTGCTTCTTGGCCACGCCCGACAGGCGCATGTCGATGCCGGGCGCGATGCCGAAATCGGCCGCCGCGCGCAGGTCGATGCGGTCGCGGCTGCCGTAGGTGCCGGTGACATAGCCCGTGCCGCTGCCGGTGGGCCGCTTGGAATAGAGCTTCAGCGCGCCGCCGATCGAGTTGCGGCCGGCGAGCGTGCCCTGCGGCCCGCGCAGGATCTCCACCCGATCAAGGTCGAGCAGGTCGAGGATGGACCCCGTCAGCGTCGCGAAATAAACGTCGTCGACGTAGAAGCCGACGCCCGGCTCCACCGCGGGATTGAAGTCGAATTGGCCGACGCCGCGGATATTGGCGCCGAGCGACGGGCCGAAGGCGGCGCCCTGCGGCTTCAGCGTGACGGACGGCGCCTGGTTGGCGACCTGCGCGATGCTGGTCTGGCTGCGCGCCTCCAGCACCGCGGACGAGACGGCGGTGATGGCGATCGGCGTGTCTTGCAGGTTCTGCTCGCGGAATTGCGCGGTGACGACGATCTCGTCCGACCCGGCGGCGTTGCCTGGACCGGGCTGGTTGGCTTCGCCCGCCCGGGCGGCGGCCTGGTCCTGCGCTGGCGCGAGCTCGGCAGCGCTGCGATCCTCGGGCGCGACTTGGGCCGACGCGGCCGAGGCACCTAGGGCAAGGCAAAGGCCCAGCGCGCGCCGGCTTGTCACGGCCCGCACGAAATGTCCCTGCAAGATCATGGTCCCGTCCTCCCCCATCAAGCTGCCCGTGTCGTTGCCGGGCTGGCCTGTTCACCGCAGCCTAAATAGATCGAGCAGCTCTCGCAATATGTGATCAGACTTGCGTCAGAGCGCTCGCCAACGCCGCGCCCGCATACCCCAAACGGTTTGTTGACAATCTCGTTGATGATACTAAGCCGACCCGCATAAAAGGTGGAGAGGGTTGTGGCGAGCATGTCATTCCTGCGGCGGGGCCGGTCGGGCCTGTTGGCGCAAAGCGCCCTGTTGACGATGTTCGCGGCAAGTACGGCTTTCGCGCAGGGCACCAGCGAAGGCACCATCCTACCCGGGGCCGTTCCGGCACCGCCCGGTGCGGGCGCGACCGGCATAACCGCCAACGATGCGACCGCGGCCGACATCGTCGTCACGGGCAGCCGCGTCCGCGGCGAGGCGCCGGTGGGATCGTCCGTCATCGCGCTCGGCCGCGACCAGATCACCGCGTCGGGGTCGGTCACCGTCGACCGCATCATCAAGGAAATCCCGCAGGTCTTCGACCTCGGCGTCAGCGAGAATTCGCGCGGTCAGTCGGGCGGCAACGGCAACAACACCTACGGCAATTCGATCAACCTGCGCGGCATCGGCCCTTACGCCACGCTGATCCTGGTCGACGGGCACCGCACCATCACCAACAGCCGCAGCTTCGATCCCTCCGTGCTGCCGTCGCTCGGCGTCGAGCGCGTGGAGGTGGTGGCCGACGGCGCGTCGGGCATCTACGGCTCCGACGCGGTCGCGGGCGTGGTCAACCTGATTCCGCGGCGGACGCTGGACGGCGTCGACATGTCCGCCCGCTACGGCGTGTCGGACGACGGCGCGTTCCACGAATTGCAGGTGGGCGCCGCCGCCGGCAAGAAATGGTCGAGTGGCCAGGCGATGATCGCCTACGAGCATGTCGAGCGATCGGCCCTGAACGGATCGGAGCGCGACTTCTTCACGTCCGACCAGCGGCGCTTCGGCGGCAACGATTACCGTGTCACGCGCTGCAACCCCGGCACGATCACGGCCAACGGCACTACCTACGCCATTCCCGCGGGCGGGGTGACGCCGGCGACGGCCGGCAGCCTGGTCGCGGGCACGGCCAATCGCTGCGACGACCTGATCGGCCAGGACCTGTTTCCGCGCCAGCGCTACGACTCGGTCAACGGCACGGTGACGCAGGAGCTGACGGACTGGCTGACCTTCTTCGGCGACGGTTTCTACAGCAAGCGCCGCTTCGCCATCAATCCGGCCTTCGCCAGCGCCACGCTGACCGTGCCCAGCATTAACGCCTTCTTCGTGCGGCCGCCGGGCTTCACCGGATCGAGCTACACGCTCGGCTACAATTTCCGCAACGAGCTGCCGCGCAACGTAACGACCGGCTTCACCCGCAGTTGGGAGGTGACGCCGGGCTTGCGCATCAAGCTGCCGCACGACTGGCAGGTCGAAGGTATCTTCACCTACGGCAAGAGCCGTGACGAGTCCAACCAGCGGGGAGGCATCAACAATGCCGCGTTGAACGCCGCGCTGGCGAGCGGCAACCCCGCCACCGCCTTCGATCCCTACGGCCTTGGCCGCACGTCCGCGGATGTGCTGTCGGTGCTGGGCAACCAGATCTTCCTCGCGCCGACGCTGAACACGTTCAAGGGCTATGAGGCGCGGGTCAACGGCACCTTGTTCGACCTGCCGGGCGGCGCGGTGAAGCTCGCGGCGGGCTATGAAGGGCAGGACCTGATCGTCGATCTCGGCTCCGCCCGCGGCGCGCCGACGCTCCCCGTGGTGTTCCGCCACTTCACCCGCCACGTCGATTCCGAATATGCCGAGCTGCTGGTGCCGATCTTCGGCCCGGGCAACGCCATCCCCGGCTTCCAGCGGCTGGAGGTGGACGCGGCCGTGCGGCACGACCGCTACAGCGACGTGGGCAGCACCACCAACCCCAAGGTGGGCGTCAACTGGACGCCGGTGCGCGGCGTGACGCTCCGCGGCAGCTACGGCACATCGTTCCGCGCGCCTTTGATCTCGCAGATCTACGGCAATTCCAACAACCTGTTCGTGCAGACGTACCAGAACCCGACGGGCGGCGCGCCGATCGTGGGCGTGGCGCAGTCCGGCCCCAATCTCGACCTGCGCCCGGAAACGGCGACCACCTGGTCGGTGGGTGCGGACCTGGAGCCGGTACGCCGGCTGCGGCTGAGCGCCACCTTCTGGAACGTGCGCTACCTCAACCAGGTGAACTCCTACCTGTCGGACCTCGCGATCCTGAACTGGGAAGGGCAGTTCGCCGGCACGGGCATTATCCTGCGCGACGCGGCGGCCGCGGCGCGGGTGCAGGAGCTGCTGGCGAGCGGCGTCGCGCTCGGCTCCGGGTCCTTTCCCGGCGGCAGCCCGGCCAACGTCACGTTGTTCGTGGACGGCCGCAACAACAATCTCGGCAAGTCGATCACGCGCGGCATCGACTTCCAGGCGAGCTATCAGGTGCCGACGTCCAACCTCGGCGACTTCGCGGTCAACGTCGGCGGCACCTATGTGCTGAAGTACGTCGTCGCGATCACGCCCGAGGGCACGCTGGTCGACCTGCGCAACCGCATCTTCAACCCATTGAAGTTCAAGCTGCGCGGCAGCGTGAGCTGGGACCTGGCGCCGTTCCGGATGCAGGCGACCGTCACGCACGTCGGCGGCTACATCAACAATTCCATCCCCGTGCCGCAAACGGTGAAGAGCTACACGCCGGTGGACGTCAGCGCCGGCGTGCAGCTGGGCGACCCCAAGCAGCGCGGCTTCTTCAAGGGCGGCACGCTGATCGGCATCGAGGTGCGCAACCTGTTCGACGTCGACCCGCCCTACGTCAACCTGGCGCCGGGTGCGAACGGCAATGGCGGCTATGACGCGACCGCGTCCAACCCCGTCGGCCGCCAGGTGGCGATCAGCCTGCGCAAGTCGTTCTGAGCGGGCGCGGGCTAGACCTCAGGCATCAAAATGCGACCGGATCACCGACAGGGCGGCGAGCCCCTCCTCGATATGCTCGCGCATCGCCCGCTCCGCGTCGTCGGCGCGGCCTTCCACGATCGCCGCCGTGATGCGGCGGTGGCCGGCATTGGCCGTGTCGATGCGGGCGGCATTGTAGAAGGTGGCGAACAGTATCTGGTAGATCGGCACGGTCAGCCGGGTCAGGAAGCGGCGGACGTAATGGTTGCCGGCCCCGTCGATGATCTGCGCGTGCCACGCGCTGTTCAGGCGGGCGAAGCGCTCGTGGTCGCCCTGATGCTCCTGCCGGTTGAGCTCCTCCTGGATGCGCGCGAGCGCAGCCTTGGCGGCCGGCGCGTCCGCGCTCGCGAACTCGGCCGCGGCCAGCCCTTCCAGCGCCATGCGCGCCCGGTAGATCTGGCGAACCTCGTCCCAGTTCATGCGCCGCACGGACGCGCCGCGGAACTCCTCGATCTCCACCAACCCTTCGGTTTCCAGCCGCTGCAGCGCCTCGCGCACCTTGCCGCGGCTGGCGCCGGTGTCGCGGGTGATGTCCGCCTCCACCAGGCGCTGGCCGGGCACGAAGCGGCCGAGCCGGATCCGCTCGCGCACCCATTCCACGACGTCGTGCGTCGCTCGTGGAAGCGCTGCTGGATCGGAAGCGGCCTGAGACATGGCGGGCGTGGTCGTTCCTGGAAGAGCGGAGTGGCATCCGCATGTCGGGGATGAGCAACAATCTTGTCAACGCACAGCCATGGTCGATCCTGCTGCTGGGCGACGTCATCCTCGACGCGCCCGATCCGGACCTTTGGCTGGGCGGCATCGCGCCGGCGACGCGGGCGGCGACGCTGGCTTTGGCGCACCTGGAGGTGCCGCACACCCGGCGCGGCACCGAACTGGCCGGCGACGTGCCCGCGCCGGGTGCCGACCCGGATCACCTCGCGGCGCTCGCCCGCGCCGGCATCGGCATGGTGAGCCTGGCCGGCAACCACATGGCGGATTGCGGTGCGGACGGCATCGCCGATACGATTGCGACGCTGGACGATCTGCACGTCGGCCATGCCGGCGCCGGTGCGTCGCTCGCGGCGGCGCGCCGGCCCGCGCTGCACCGGGGGCCGGACGGGCGCACGGTGGCGTTGCTCAGCTACAATGCGGTCGGGCCGGAGGCGGCATGGGCGGCGGCCGACCGCGCGGGCACCGCCTATCTGCCGATCGCGACCCGCGACGGCGCGCCCGTCGCGCCCACGGCGGCGCTGGAGGCGGTGACCGACGCGGCCCGCGACATCCTGACAGCAGACGTGGCGCTGGCGCGCGCGCAGGCCGATCTCGTGATCGTGGCGCTCCACAAAGGGCTGGTCCACATGCCCGCCCGTCTCGCGCCCTACGAACGGCCGCTGGCGCATGCGGCGATCGAGGCCGGCGCGGACGTGGTGGTGGGCCACCATGCCCACATCGTGCAGGGCATCGAGCGTCATCGCGGGCGGCCGATCTTCCATGGCCTGGGTAATGGCTGCGTGGTGACGCGCGCGCTCAGCCCCGACCAGGATCACCCCGCGCGCGCCGAGTGGGCGCGCCGCCGCAAGGCGCTGTTCGGCTTTGAGCCCGATCCGGCCTACCATCTCGCCCCTTTCCACCCGGAGGCGGTGAACGCGATGCTGGGACGATTGCTGTGGCACCCCGACGGCCTTGTGGAGGCCGGCATCCTGCCCGTCCACGTGGAGGCGCCGGGCCGGCCGGTGCTGGCCCAAGGCGACCGGGCAAGCGCGATCGGCGACTATATTGCGCGCGTCACCGCACGGGCGGGGTTGCCCGCGCTGTCGCTCCAAGCGCGCGACGACATGCTGGTACTGGCATGAGCGAGCCGCGCGCGACGCCGGCCACCCGGCTGCTGGTGCTGGTCGGCGGCATCGCCCTGCTTCTGGCGGCCGCGACCGATGCCGTCGCCGTCATCGGCCGGCATCTCGGCCGGCCGCTGCTGGGATCGATCGAGGTGATCCAGGCGGCGGTGCTGGTGGCCTCGTCCGTGGCGCTGGTGATCGCGACAGCCGAGCGGCGGCACGCGGTGGTGCATCTGCTGGTCAACCGGCTTCCGCCCGGTCCGCGCAACCGGATCGGGCGGGCGGGAGCGGCGCTCGGCGCGCTGCTGGCGGTGGCGCTGCTGGCGGGTGCCATCTGGATCGCGCGCGACATGTGGGACGGGCACGAGGAGAGCGAGCTGCTCCGCATCCCCTATGCGCCGTTGCGGCTGATCGAGATCGCGGCCCTGGCGGCGACGGCCGGGCTGTGGACGTGGCAGGCGATCCGGGGGGCGCGGCGATGATCGCCGATCCGTCGCTCGGCCTTGCCGGCGTGCTGGTGCTGTTCGCGCTGCTGGCGCTGGGCGTGCCGATCGGCGTCTCGCTCGGCCTTGTCGGGCTGGGCGGCATGGCGCTGACGCTCGGGCTGGAGCCGGCGCTGATCAAGTCGGGCGTGGTGATCTTCGACACCTTCACCCGCTACGAGCTCGGCACGCTGCCGCTGTTCCTGCTGATCGCGCATCTCTGCTTCTCGGCCGATGCGAGCCGCGATCTGTTCGACGCCGCCGCGCGCTTCGTCGGCCACCGCCGCGGCGGGCTGGCGATCGCGTCGGTCGGCGGGTGCGCGGCATTCGGCGCGGTGAACGGATCGAGCCTTGCGACCGCCGCCACGGTGGGGCTGGTGGCGCTGCCCGAGATGCGCCGCCGCGGCTATGCCGACAGCTTCGCCACCGGCACGCTGGCGGCGGGCGGCACGCTCGGCCCGCTGATCCCGCCGTCGGGCGCGCTGATCGTGTTCGGCATCATCGCCGAGCAATCGATCGGCACGCTGTTCACCGCCGCCATCGTGCCCGCCTTCCTGCAGATGCTGTTCTACATGGCCGCGATCGCCATCCTGGTGCGGCTGCGCCCCGGCATCGCGCCGCCGACGCCGCGCGCGCCATGGCCGGAGCGTTGGGCGGCGCTCGCCCGCATCGCGGACCTCCTCCTGCTCATCCTGCTGATCATCAGCGGCATCGCCATCGGCTGGTTCACGCCGTCCGAGGCGGCGTCCGTCGGCGTAGCGGGCGCGCTCGCCATCTCGGCACGGCGCGGCAAGCTCAACCGGGCGATGCTGGAGCGCGCGCTGACCGAGACGTTGCGGACGAGCGGCATGATCATGCTGATCATCGTCGGCGCGCTGATCTTTTCCGTGTTCGTCAGCCTGACGGGCCTTACCGATGCGATCGGCGGATTCCTGCACGGATTGGGAGCGGGCCCGGTCGGGACCATGCTGGTCGTGGCCGCCATCCTCTTGCTGCTGGGGTCGGTGCTGGACGGGCTGGCGCTGATGCTGCTTACCACGCCCATCCTGCTGCCGATCGTGGCGGGCCTGCACCTGTCCCCCATCTGGTTCGGCATCTTCCTGATCCGCGCGATGGAGATTGGCTTCGTCCATCCGCCGATCGGCATGAACCTGTACGTGATCCACGGCATCGCGCCGGACGTGCCGCTCGGCCGCATCTTCCGCGGCGTGGTGCCCTTCCTGCTCGCCGACCTCCTCCACCTCCTGCTGCTCATCCTCGTACCGGGGATGGCCATGCTGCTGCCGGGATTGCTTGCCGGATGACCGATCTCGACCACTGGGCGGACGCGGTGCTGGCCGATCCCCTCGCGATCCTTCGCGCGGCGCCGCAGGCAGTGAGCTATGTCGGCTTCGACCTGCCGGAGGACCTGCTCGCCGCGCTGCCGGCGGCGGCGCACCTGCCGTGGAACGCGGACATGCCGACGCCGCGCGCCGACGACTGGCTCGAAAGCAGCTTCGCGCCGTGGACCCGCTCGATCCTGGAGCAATGGGCGACGGGCGCGTTCGACCATTTGGACGCTGTGATCTTCTCGCGCGGGGACGACAGCGCGCAACGGCTTTACTATTATTGCTGCGAGTTGCAGCGGCGCGGCCGCATCGGCGGTCCGCAGGCGCTGATCCTGGACATCGCGCGCATCGATCGGGCCAGCAGCCGCGGCCGCACGGTGGCCGCGGTGCGCGGCCTGGCCGATCGGCTGGGCCTTGACGACGATGTGCTGGCGACGGGCATCGCCGAGGCCAATCGGCGCCGCGCCGCCCTGCAACAGGTGGACGGGAC
>Ga0325400_1003383_pt1 | contig 14380 bp, 8 predicted proteins | sample PopdelMetagenome_2_FD_205662 | JGI IMG/M metagenome (GOLD analysis project Ga0325400, IMG submission 205662) | Populus deltoides microbial communities from Bellville, Georgia, United States - Xylem-PdKOR-R1 | ecosystem: Host-associated > Plants > Phyllosphere > Stem > Wood/Secondary xylem... | reverse complement strand
AAAAAATTATTATTAAAAATGATCAAATACCTTATAAAACGTTGCACGAAATAAAAGGGGCCAAAAAAAAAAGAGAGAAAAGGGACCGATCTCCAGAAACTTCCTCAAACCCCATGATAAACCCTACTAAACACCCATTCATAACTCACGGAGTCTGAGACTCGCTAGAAACAGTGCCCATCTACTCCACCTCTCTCTCTCTATCTCTCTCCCCTCCCGGTCGCTTTACGTTCAATTTCTTCCTACCGTGAAGGAACGATGCACAGGCTATCGAGGCGTTCCGTCTCCACTATCCTCCGCTCCACTGGCTCTGCCTCTCGTTACGGGAGCGCCGCCACCGCTGTCCCATTCTCCGATTCTGTACGCTCTTATAAAAAGCTCTTCCCATTTCTACACTGACTTGATACCTGTTTCCTTTCTTTTCTTTTTTTTTTCTTTTCTTGGTTGATTGGTTCTGCTTGAGATATTTTTATCATCCAGTCTAATGGCCAATTTTTTTAATTAAATAAATTCTTAATATTGTTAATGCAATTTCCTCCTATTTTTGGCAAAGAATGGGCACAAAGGAAAACAAAGTTGTACAGTTAACCTTAAGAAAATTTATGTTTATAGCAAATGTATCTATATGGTATTGTGGTCAAATGTGGAATATTTATTTATGAGTCATGAGCAGGTTGTCGACGGTGAGGCCAAATTGAGATGGTACTCGGTTTTAACCACTGGGAGAGAGATACCAAATAAAAGCAAGCAGCTGAACTTGAAGCATACCCTTTTTTTGGGTACCCGTTACGAGTCTACTGCTGCAGAATCTGATTCGTCATCATCCCCTCCATCTGTGGGTGAAAAATATGAGTATCAAGCTGAGGTACATCAATGGAGATTTTGGGGAATTTCATTTTTGTATTCAAGGAACGGGAGCTGAATATGGTTTTACTGATGTCTCTCTCTTTTTAATACTTGATGGCAGGTTAGTCGCCTTATGGACCTCATTGTTAATAGTCTATACAGCAACAAAGAGGTGTTTCTTCGGGAGCTTATCAGGCACGTTGTTTTTTCTTTTCTTTTCTTTCCTTTTCTTTTTCTTAATACTTTGATGCACTGTTACATATTTATATTTGCCTGGAAAGCAAGAGAGGGCAAAGTGATTAAAGCATTTCTCTATTTGGAAGCTTATGTAATAATGGATGCAAACAGTCAATAGACTCATTAGTCTTGTGTTCTTTGCTTTTGGAAATTTATATGTTGCTTAAATTTTGTACTTTATGAATTTATGTTCACAGTAATGCGAGTGATGCCTTGGACAAGCTGCGATTTCTTAGTGTCACTGAATCTGAGCTTTTGAAGGGTGCTGCTGATCTTGACATTCGTATTCAAACCGATAAAGATAATGGGATTATAACTATCACGTAAGCTTTCTGAACTTCATCAACTGTTAATTATTGATTTTCCATCCGATTCAACTATTCCAACATGCGGTTCTTTCTCGCAGCGATAGTGGCATTGGTATGACTCGTCAAGAACTTATTGATTGTCTTGGAACTATCGCACAAAGTGGAACTGCAAAGTTTTTGAAGGCATTGAAGGTCTAATATTTTCTTTGAGCTGTATTGAATTTTTGATTCCAAGTGTGTTGCTGGATTGCTTGAGTGCTTAAAGAATTCATATTTGCTTAACAGGATAGCAAGGATGCCGGTTCTGACAACAATTTAATTGGGCAATTTGGTGTGGGCTTTTATTCAGCTTTTCTCGTGGCAGATCGGGTATGACCTTAATGTAAAGTTTGGACATTTTTCATGTTTGTTATCTTATCTACATCAATATAGAGTTTCCTAGTTTTCAATAATAAACCTCTCCTTCTTGAAAGGTTGTTGTCTCAACAAAAAGCCCACGATCTGATAAACAATATGTATGGGAAGGAGAGGCCAATGCAAGCTCATATACTATAAGAGAGGACACAGACCCAGAAAATCACATTCCTAGAGGAACTCGCCTTACACTGTATCTTAAGGTCTAGCCTTTTTTTCTCAAGCAGCTTGTTTCCTCCTCCTTGAATAGATTTGAAACTCACCATGTTTTTTTATTTGTTCTCCCTACTTCAGCGTGATGACAAAGGCTTTGCACATCCAGAACGGATCCAGAAGCTCGTGAAAAACTACTCACAGTTTGTTTCATTCCCAATATACACCTGGCAGGAGAAAGGATACACTAAAGAGGTCAGTTTTCTCAGTTACTTTAATTTTCCGTTCTCATTAATACTTTCAAAGATCATAGCAATCTTCTGATGGATTATGAATAAATCTCTACCACTTGAAAAATGCTGCACATTTATCTATTATTTCTTGTTCTGTTGAAGGTTGAGGTTGATGAGGATCCAGCTGAGGCCAAAAAGGATGAACAAGATGATACCACTGAGGTATGAAGCATAACTTTGTTATCATTTCATGGTTCTTCAAAATTTAATCCTGTAGCTCTTTTTATTCATTTGCTGTTTCTTGTGACAGAAGAAGAAGAAAACAAAAACTGTTGTTGAGAAATACTGGGACTGGGAACTTACTAATGAGACCCAACCAATATGGGTGGGTAAAGATTGGTATATTTGGATGTTGATTAATGCTAACATATAGGGAAAGGTTTGATAAATTCTCTCGACATGTGCAGCTTCGGAACCCTAAAGAAGTTTCTACAGAAGATTACAATGAGTTTTACAAGAAAACCTTTAATGAATACTTGGAGCCTTTAGCGTCTTCTCATTTCACAACTGAGGTAACTCATTCTGGATGTGATAATGATTATATTCTTTTCTACAATTAAAATACATGATTGGATATATGCTTCTAAAATTGGATGATAGTTATCTAAAGGGCAAGGCCAATGAAAAGTGGGTAACTTAAACTTGTCAGGCAAGGAAAAGTACATGTGTTATGTCCCTGTCCTCTAACATGCTGTGCAATTTTTTATTGTTCTCTAAATGTTGAACTCTGAAGTCTTAACTGGATTCTTTTCTCATTTGCCTCTTTTCATTTATTGCTAAGCTGGTGAAGGTTGCTCTTGCAGGGTGAGGTGGAGTTCAGGTCCATACTTTATGTGCCAGCCATTGCTTCCACAGGAAAGGATGACATAGTCAATCCCAAAACAAAAAATATCAGGCTCTATGTAAAAAGGGTCTTCATTTCAGATGATTTTGATGGAGAACTGGTAAGAGAATGCCATCCTTCCCTTCCTTTGACTCCCACCTCCTAAACAGATTTGTACTATATGGAAACTGTCATACTCATTCTTCATATGCTGGCTCACTTTTTTTATTTTTTGCTTGATTAGTTCCCACGATATCTAAGCTTCGTGAAAGGTGTTGTGGACTCCAATGACCTCCCCCTCAATGTTTCTCGCGAGATTCTTCAAGAAAGTCGCATTGTATGAACAGTCAACATTTATTTGTTTTTTCCAAAACCTTCGAGGTTGTGGAATTAATTTAATCTGAATGTATCATTTTAATTTTCTTTTCTGGCATTCTTGAAGGTGCGGATTATGAGGAAACGCTTGGTTCGAAAGGCATTTGACATGATTTTGGGCATTTCCATGAGTGAGAATAGAGAAGTATGCTATTTCTTATGAAATTACTTGTGTCCTTTTACATCTGCAATGAAAGCTCATATCACAGGATGTCAAAATAATTCTGCAGATTGCTTGAGTGTGAATTTAGATATCTATGGGTTTTTTTTGGGAAGCCTTTATGTTTTGTCCTCCATTGAATTTTGTTCCACAAATTCTCTTGGTATTTCTGATGCCTTCCCTCTCTCTCTAATTCTGTGGATTATAAAGGTTTTTTTGGGAAGCCTTCATGAAATCACCTGTCTCCTTTTCCATCATCAATGATATCTCTTGCTTGAGTGCTTTTCATTTTTTTAAATAAACCATCTTGCTTTTGTTGTAGGATTATGAGAAGTTCTGGGATAACTTTGGCAAACACTTAAAATTGGGTTGCATTGAGGATCGTGAAAACCACAAGCGTATTGCACCACTGCTCCGATTTTTTTCTTCCCAGAGTGAGGAGGAGATGATTAGCTTGGATGAGTACGTGGAAAACATGAAACCTGAGCAGAAGGATATCTATTACATAGCTTCTGACAGCGTAACCAGCGCTAGGAACACGCCTTTCTTAGAGAGACTTCTTGAGAAGGATCTTGAAGTATGTATCTCACTTGAAAAAACAATTCCACAACATTTTAGTTAATGTTCTGTGATATATCATGAACAATCATATGAATTCTCTCACGGTGTTATTTCTATAGGTGCTGTTCTTGGTTGATCCCATTGATGAAATTGCCGTTCAGAACCTGAAATCATACAAGGAGAAAAATTTTGTTGACATCACCAAGGAAGACTTGGATTTAGGTTAGTTTTTGAGATAAGGCGTGGTTGTTTGTTATATTTATTCTTCTTTTGTAGGCTTTATTTCTTTTGGAATAAACATCTTGTATTGGAATGACTATCTGAAGAAAATCTTAAAGATTTGATTGTTGTTTTATGCTCAATTACCATAATCATACGGTTCTATGAAGCTTATGGCTAGTGGTTAGCTCTGATCTTAATTTTACTCAAGCTTTCTCAATTGTGATATCGACTGGAATAACTTTGTGGGGAAAGTTGAAGAGAACGATCCATTGGTGCTTATTGGTTTCAACTTGGATGTAGATTTAAGTGATTTGACCTTTTCAGGTGACAAGAACGAGGAGAAAGAGAAGAACATGAAGCAGGAGTTTGGCCAAACTTGTGATTGGATTAAGAAGCGCTTGGGTGACAAAGTTGCCAGTGTACAAATATCAAATCGCTTGAGCTCATCACCCTGTGTCCTTGTGTCTGGGAAATTTGGTTGGTCTGCGAACATGGAGAGGTAAAGTGCTCCTGTGTTGCTTGTGCCGGTGATTTATATGTCAAGCATCCCCACCCTGTTTAACCTATAAATCTTATTTTACCGTAGGCTAATGAAGTCACAAACAGTTGGTGATATGTCCAGCTTGGAGTTCATGAGAGGCAGAAGGGTGTTTGAGATCAATCCTGAACATGAAATAATTAAGAACTTAACTGTACAAGGATATTCCCATCCATCTCTCTGTTTTTCATTTGAGTCTTAGTGACTCCAGTGACTCGCACTTACTTTTACCCCCCTTTTTTATTCTCTGTAGGCTGCATGCAGGAGTAACCAAGATGATGAAGATGCCCTAAGAGCTGTAGATCTCCTTTATGATGCAGCTTTGGTTTCCAGTGGATATACTGTGAGCATTTTTGTTGTTTTCTTAATTATACATATATAAAATTACATTTAACCTTGCCGATGTGTCTCATTTGGAGAATATAATTTGCCAACTTGTAATTGTACTTCTTGGTGTGGCCTATGGAACTACATGTTTAATTATTTTTACCTGTTCAAGCAGTCAAGGTGACCCTAAACAATTTGACTCGTTTCTCAACGACCTTTGCATTCGAACTATAGTTTCTGGCTGTTCTCTGACTTAGATTTTAATCCATGCAGCCTGAGGATCCAGCACAGCTGGGTGGGAAGATTTATGAGATGATGGGCATGGCGCTATCAGGGAAATGGTCAAGTCCTCCTGGGATTCAGCATCCTGTATCTTCTCAACCAGGTATCCCAGAAACATTAGAAGCAGAGGTGGTTGAGCCGGTTGAAGTTGATGGGCAGAAGTGAGAGGGGAGGGGACGCAAAGAACAAATGCAATTTTTGCTGCTTCATTTCCATGTTTCATATGCGTATATTTATCTAGGAGGGGGATTATTAAGGCTTTAGTTCATAAATGGCAGAGGGGAATTGTGCAAGACTGAGCTGGACTGATGTTGCCTGAATTCTTCGAAATGGCTGTAGTTAAATGATTATTTTTGTCTTGTTCGCGTTTATTCCTTGCACTTTTAAGATTAATTTGATGTAGTGGATGGGAGACCGCAACACCTATTAAAGACAAATGACAGGAGACCTGAACAGGCAAATGATGACTGATTCTTCAGTAAACCTTTTATGGGTTCTTACCATCCTCCTCAAATGATACATAAACATGGTAAACTGCCAAGGACATCATGCCTGTGGGAGATGGAGCGCATGGCCTGAGTGATGACGCATTGCGTTCCAAGAAGTACGAATGTCTAAACCAGAGAGTGAAATTAATCTTGGTGTAGAAAAGCTGGTTCAATATCCCGAGGTATGAAAAAAAAAGAAAAAAAAAAGAGAGTTCAAACCAAAGTTGGGGAGAAGGATTTGAAATGTTTCAGAGCAGACCACGGAAATGAATTTGCACGAAATTATTGTGTCGTGATGGTTGATTCAATGAGAAGAAATAAATGATTTAGCACATGTTTGGGCTTGATGTTCTTATAACAAAAGCCTGCTTTTTAGAGCTGTTTTCTGTCAAGAGTAAATAGATACTGTTTAAGAGAATGATAGTGAGTTTTTTTTAAATATTTTTATTTTAAAAATATATAAAATAATATTTATTTTTTAAAATTATTTTTTTATATCAATACATTAAAGCGATTGAAAACCATTAAAAGAAATTAATTTCAAGAAAAAAAATTTAAAAATTATAAAACATGATTTTAACAGTAAAAACAAATAACTTTATAATATGTTGGGTAACGTTAAAAAATTGTGGTGCTAGACATGGGTCCACCAATAACTAAGGTCTGATATTGGTTATTGGTGAAACAATTTCAGGTCTAAAATGCTTTTGAAAAATTTTATTTTCTCTGCTGAAAATTATTTTTTTTGTATTTTTTGATAATTTTAATATTCTGATATTAAAAATATATTTTTAAAAAATAAAAAATATATTTTCAAATAAAAAATATTTTAAAAACAATTACTACTATAATAAATAAATGATTTTCCCTATGTTTCATGTGATTTCCCTTGCAACATCAAACTTTTTATTACTCTTGTTACTTGTGATGACCAAACTAACCATATTTAACAACGAAATTTCTACATATTTTTTTCTAATTATTTTATTATCAATAACAATTTTAATTGAAAAAAATGAGTAGACAATACTAGTGTTTGTAAAGAAATTAAAAAAAAATATGAGACTTAAATAATTGACTCGACTGGATTAAATAAACTCGATTAAATCAATAATATGATTGAAAAAATAGGAGCGATAGAAAATAAATTGAACTAAATAAAAAAGATTTCAGTGAATAATTGAAGAAAATGAACGATTGTCAATATTATGGAAAGATATTCCCCCAATATTTTTAAAAGGTCTATATGATCTTATTTTATGACGAAAGAAAAAATTAAATGAGAATGGAATAACCCTATAGAAAAATAAATTCTAAAACCCAATTCTCATCAAATCGAATGTTGAGGGATAATATTGGAAAAAAATTAATTTTAAAAAAGAACTAAAAACTTGCCCTGAGTCAGCTAGTCAAATCCATGACTTGTCGTGAGAATAGAATAACTTTGTACAAAGCAAATCTAATAAAACCACAAAGCTCAATTCTCAAACTAATTCACCCAATGTTGAAAGATAAAATTAAAAAAACAAATAACATTAAAAAAAACTCAAGTTAACTTGGGTTAACCTGACAAGCCTACAACTCAGGGAACAAGACTGAGAAAAGTCCACAGAGAGGAATGTGAAATGAACAACGAAACTTAATCTTAAACAAACTCAATGTTAAAGGATAAAATTGAAAAAAAAAATCAATTTTAAAAAGTGACCTAAAAAAATCAAAGTCAACTCATACTAATTTTCCAAACCCATGTCCCCGGTCATGGGGTCGGGATTATCCCATGGAAGGCAAATCCAAAAAACTCACGAAGCTAAATTCTCAATCAACCAAATGGTAAGAGATAAAATTAAAAAAAAAATCAATTAAAAAAGATCCAAAATAAAGAAAATAGCAATAAAAAAAATAAGAACCAAATCCGATATAAAAATAAAATGAAACAAAATGTTAAGGAAGAAATTAAAAACAAAATTCAATTAAGAAAATGATCCAAAACAAAAAAAAATGACAATCAAAAGAATTATTATCAAATTTGATATAAAAATTAAATGAAACAAAATGACAAGGAACAAAATTGAAAAACAAAATCAATTTAAAAAATGATAAAAAAAAACAATCATAAGAATGAAGATCAAATCTAATACTAAAACAAAATAACAAGAAACTTTTCAAGTTTGGTAGACTAACATGATATCCAGGGAGATGAGAGAGAGAAAAAATGGGAGAAGAAATAAAGGTCGTTAAAGCATCACCATTGGACCTCTATAAACACAAACCCTATCACCAAGAAGGTCTCACCGCAGTGGTTCTAACGCATCCGAGGATGGTGGTGGATAGCTGCTAGAAGAGACCGCACACAATGACCTCTTTCCACATGCTAACAAATGCAATGCACACGTTGACCAAGTTATCCTTCTTGTCTTTTTAAATTCCTAATACATTTTTTTCAAATTGGATTCTTCAAGCCTTTATTGTTTTGGATCAATAAAATCATATTTGATTTGCAAAACTGAGCATCAAATGTTAGATTTCTTTCCTGATTTTATGGGATCCCCATAGCTAAGTAACAAAAAAAAAACTATCAAGTTCAATCTAAAAATAAATAAATGTGAAATGATCAAATTGAAAAAAGATTGAGGGATAAAAGAAAAAACAAAAGGTTGTTGTAACAACCTTGAATTTAAAAAAAAATCTTTTAAGTAATTCAAAAAATCAAGGGTAAATTTTTTTTGGGCACCCTACCGAGATTTCGATAGAGTTTCCCTTATATTAAGAGCACACCAAGTTATCAACAACTTTTTTTTATCTCATAAATCAATATCATAGTCAAGTCTAATCATCATGAACCTTTCTTTCATCAACACAACTCAAGGATAACATACATGTAATTTTTCATGAAATCTGAACAGTGTGACTAAGAGATAATTTACACATGAATTTATATAGTTTACTTTATTAAATGATTAATGAAAATTAAAATTTAGAATATGGTAATTTATAGGATCTTATCTTAAATAATATAAAATTCAATATGGATATACAAAATTAACAAAAGGTTACAAAATATAAATATGATGCTTTATAAAACATGATTAAAAGTTTAACATGGAATACCTCAAATTACATTATATATTAGTTTAACATCTTTAAATTACAATATTAAATTCAATAATAAAAAGTGGCACTATAAGAATCAACGAGTCGGCTTTGGAATGAGAAGGACCTCACAATTACATTATTCCATAACATTAGATTATAATACAATAATTTTATGAGTAAAACATATATATATATATATATATATATAGCTATTTAACTCATTAATCTAGCTCTATTTTCAATCCATATATAATTTATACATATATTTAACTCCAAGGCAAGCTTAGTTTTCCAAGCAATTAGACATATTGATGCCACTAGCCCTCCCACTTAGTTAGTCTGATAAGATTTTTTTAGTTATTTGAACACAGGTGCCACTAGCATTTTTTCGGTCTGCTAGTTTAAAAAATCACCCCGATCATCTAAACACAAATGCAACTAGCCCCTCTTGGACAATTAGTATGATAAAATCTTCCTAATTATCTGAATACAGATTCCACTAGCCGCTCCCAAACAACTAGTTTAATAAAATCTTCATTGTCATCTGAACACAAATATCAGTAGTCCCTCTCAAACAACTAGTCTAATAAAATATTCTCGGTCATTTGAACACAAATGCTACTAGTCTAGTAGTCGTGCTTTATTACAGGTCGGATTAAAAGTCAATTTTAGTGTAGAAAAGAAAAATATATAGGTGTTTTTTATTTTCTAAAAAAAGAAAACTTTAAAGGGTAAATTACACTTTACATCTTGTAGTTTAATTATTATTTTTCACTTTACCTCTATTTTTTCATAAATTACTATTTAAATCTTCGAGTTTATAAGTTCACAACACATAAAAAACCAATAAAAAATATCAGATTATTTACAAGATTGTCATTATATTATATTTAATAACTAAAAAGCTTTTATATTAAATATAACAACTTTTTCATTACATTAAAATAAAATTAGTCACCACCCTCACTCTTTTCTCCTCTCTTCACTATCCACCATAAAAAAGGTCTACATCTATTGCTCCATTATTGGTCATTTCTACCCCCACACTCTCCGATATTAAATTTTACAATCATAACAAGTGAGGATTGCTTATATTCAATCCTTCAATTCAATCACATAATGTGACCCATCCGTTTGGCATTGCGTTTGTAACTACGTTTCATCAAATTTTGAATTTGTTTTTGCTAAAATTGAGTGCGGTTTGTACTTTTTGGATCGTTTTGATGTGCTGATGTCAAAAATAAGTTTTAAAAAATGAAAAAACATCATTGGCATGTATTTCGGCATGAAAAGCTATTTGAAAAGCAACCGCAACCACACTGCCAAACACGCTCACCAAGCAGGTCAAACGCAACTCGACTGTCCCTTTTAAGATCGATTTGACAACAAAAAATTTCAAGCCATAATTGTTTTATTTCTTAAAAGAAATTGAAAAGACATCATTTTTTATTGACATGGGTCGACTCAGCTCAAATTACCAAACTTGCCAAACGGATCATGAACCCGTTTAGGTTGAATAACTTGGCTTTTTGGGATCAAATTATATATTATATAAACAACTAAAACAAAAGGAAGACAAAAGGAAGATTCACTATAACCCCTTTTATATTTTAATATTCACCACTACAATGTAATGACCATTTTGTCATTCCTATAAAAAATGTACGCCTTGGGACCAGGGTTATTTTAGTATTTTTACAAGGAGCATTAGTCATTATTGATTTTTTAGGGGGTATTTTTGTCTAATGAATGTTTTAATGAACAATTAAATAACTAAAATACCCCCAAGAGCACAAAAACAAGTGGTCTCGGGTAGGGGCATTTAAGTATTTTTGTTTCTTTATAAATAGTAGAATTACACATATACCCTTGCATGCAAAATACTGAATTCATTATAGTCAAGGGTATTTAGGACTTTTAGCTTTGCTTTTTTTTTGGGTTAATTGTAGGTTTGCTTGAGGTTAATAACATAATTTACCATTAAAATAATAGTTTTATATTTAAAAAGTTGTTGGCGCATGTAGTAGAGCATCCCCAGCGCGTTAGAACCGCCACACACTTTGGGCGGCACGTGCGACGGTTTCCAACATTAAAAAATGGGCTTTTGTTGTCTTAGTTTATTCCTCATTGTCTCCTCTTTTATTATAGGCGGCACATGTTCTTTTAATAGGTTTCCAACATTCTTGGTGACTCTTTTTTTTTTCTTCATTCATTTCTCTATCTTACCCCGATAAATACACTATAGTTCTCATTGTTATAGTTATAGTTATTTCATATTCATACCTTTTAGTTGTGATTAGTGTTTTTAGTTATTTTCTCTTTTGTTAAAGTCAATTTAACCATTGGTGTTTAATTTGTATATATAACGTATTTTGATTCAGTCCTTCTACTTTTAATTTTTTATTTTTTTCTTTTGCCTTTTTGTCAAAGTTTTTATAGCTTTCAATTTTATCTTTTAAATCAAGTTTATGATTTTTTTTTCAATGATAATAATGATTTCAATTTGGTCCCTTTCCTTTTGATTTTTCATTTTTTTTCTTAGCCTTCTTGTCAAAATTTCTATAATTTTCAATTCTATCATTCAAATCAAGTTCATGATTTTTATTTTCTCAATAATAATAATAATAATAATAATCATGGTAATATTAATGATGATGATGATATTACTGATAATAATAGTAATAATGATGATAATGATAATGATAGCGATAATAATTATAAATAATAATATCATTGATAACAACAACAACTACTAAATTAGTGTTGATAATAATAGTAGTAGTTGTTGTTGTAGTGATAACAATTTTGTTGTTTCTACTACTATTACTACCAACAACAACAACAACAACAACATGAGAGAGAAGAAGAATAAAAATAGTGACGATAATAAAAATACAAATAATATTTTTTTTTATGATAGTGGTAATAAAAAAAACAAAGAATATTTGTTTTAATGATAGTGATAATGGCAATAGTAATAGCAACAACAGTAACAACAACAACAATAATAATAGAAATAGAAATAATGATAGTGATGGTGATGGTGATGGTGATTGTAAACCCCGGTAAAAATAAAAATAATATATATATATATATATATATATAATTCTCGAGAATTGAGTAAATTAATTGATATGACTTGTGCAAGTATGAAATATAAAAATCTAAATTTTGATGAAAAATTACAAATCGGCTAAGTTTACGTTATAACATATAACTTTTAATCTAGCCATTAGATTAAGTTGAAATTTTCATGGAGTCTTATAAAATATTATTTTAACGTAGGTTAAAATTTTAAAATTTTTGGTGTATGATAAGAATTTTTTTTAGATAAAAGAACAAATGGCATAAGTGATTGTCTAGAAATTCCTTAGGGACCAAAGTGAGACTTTGCCCAAAACAATCCTCTTTACAAGCTGCCAGCAATTAAAAAAGAAAAGGAAAGAGGGATTGTGCCGGCCAAGGGAAGAAAAATGAGAAAAGAGGGTTCGTGTTATTTTTCATGGAAATTGCTTGAAAAATCAAAAACAAAGTGTAAGATAGAAAGAGTGTTAAGTAATTAAAGAGATGGTTGATACATTAAAGAGACTACAAGGAGTTTGAAGATTTTAAGAGTGCTTTTAGAGAAAGAAAAAAAAATTGAGCTTAGAGAGAAGTGTGAAGAAAAAGAACTTGATTCAACTTGTTTTAGCTTTTGATTCTTCATTCCTTAAGGGTAAGAAAACTCTCCATGATGGTCCATTTTATTGCTTTTCATGTTTGTTATTGGATTGAGTAGAATTGGTATTATGTAAAAGTAAGTTCTTGATATTATGATGGTTTGAATGCATGGATTTATGTTAATTACATGTTTATTGAAGGAATAAATGGTTGGGCTTGTCATTAATTAGGTTAATTTGAAAGAAAAAAAAAGGTATTTCTTCCTCTTAGTATTGGGAATTTCGGCCAAGGGTTTTTTTTTTTGGGTGATTAGGTTGTTGAATTAATAACAAACAAATTATATTTAGTTATGATAAATGAGTATTTGGTGATTGAAGAATGGATAAAAAAAAATTGATTTCCACCTTTGGTTAGCTAGTGATTCCTTGTTATGTTATAAGTAAATATGATCTTATTGTATTGATTAGTGAAATTTCATACATGGATGCTTAGTTGTTGTTATGTGTGATTATGGAACTCTTAGAAAGGTATATTTGGCCGTGGAAAATATAAGAAATAAAATTTCAAGCTTAAAGAGATTAATGAATTGTATTTAAATAGTGAAAGAAAAATAAAATGAAATGATGTGTTGAATTAGGTGTAAATGAATTAAATTTCCTTTGATTGTTAGGAAAAGTTTTATAGTGATATAAGATTTCCTTATAATTGTGGTGAATTAAAAGTTTAGGTGAATGTAGCATTGTATGAATTATTTGTGGAATTATTAAAGAACATGAAACTATGTTAGAATAATCACAATAGTTTCGGATGTTAAAATTATATTGATCGAAAATCTTATTATGTGATAAAGTTTTAAGAAAATTATTGAGTGATGAAATATTGAAATCATAAGATCTTTCAAATGGAACAGGGGAGGTTGGAGGCTCCAGACAGCAACAGGGAGTTATACTAGTCAAGCATCACCAGCAAGTAGGTATCCGACATCTTGAATTTTTATAGAAAGATTAATTGAAAAACCAGTGTTAATTTTAATAAGAAATTCTGTAATTTATGTTTGATGTTAACGGATGAATTAATGCCCGGTAACCGGGCGGATAATTTAGTACCAATAATTGGGCGAATGAATTAATGCCCAGTAATTGGGCGGATAAATTAGTACCGGTAATTGGACGGATGAATTAATGCCCGGTAATTGAGTGAATTAATGCTCGGCAATTGGGCGGATAATTTAGTACCGGTAATTGGACGGATGAATTAATGCCCAGTAATTGGGCGGATAAATTAGTACCGGTAATTGGACGGATGAATTAATGCCCGGTAATTGAGTGAATTAATGCCCGGTAATTAGGCGGATAATTTAGTACCGGTAATTGGGCGGATTAATTAATGACCGGTAATTCAGAGTGAATTAATGCCCGGGAATTGGGCGGATAAATTAATACCGGTAATTGAACGGATGAATTAATGCCCAGTAATTGAGTTAATTAATGCCTGGTAACTGGATGGATAATTTAGTACTGGTAATTGGGTGAATGAATTAATGCCTAGTAATTGGGCGGATAAATTAGTACCGGTAATTGGACGGATGAATTAATGCCCG
>Ga0325400_1003379_pt1 | contig 14384 bp, 7 predicted proteins | sample PopdelMetagenome_2_FD_205662 | JGI IMG/M metagenome (GOLD analysis project Ga0325400, IMG submission 205662) | Populus deltoides microbial communities from Bellville, Georgia, United States - Xylem-PdKOR-R1 | ecosystem: Host-associated > Plants > Phyllosphere > Stem > Wood/Secondary xylem... | reverse complement strand
GTTCATAGATTTTGGCAAAGCTAGATAGTACATATATAGCCAAATATAATATAATTTATTTTTTCATAAACCTCCCTTAATGTTTAAGCGCTGATTACAGCTAGCTAGGAAGCTAGTTTCAAATGAATTTTCGTATTCGAATTTAGATGTTTTCTTTTCTAATAAAATTATGATAAAAAGACGAGAGTGGTCAATGATAAATTAGTAGCCAGCCATGGGTCAAAGTTTTGAGGGCATGACACGTTTCCGTGGGGCCCATTAACCATCTTGCACATCACCCCTCAACCTCTTTATAAAGGTAAGCTTGCTACCTCGCTCTCCACAACCATCGAAAAGCTATAGCGAGCGCGGTCAACAATTACTCCAATGAATTATGCTTGATGTCTTTCTGTCTTACTCTCTAGCAACTTACGTGCGTCCTTCAATAGCAAGCAAAACTTGTTTTATGTCACCATACTTAGCCAACTAGCAGCATCGCCCCTGGCTCGGACACAAAATCAAATCTGTACTAGGTACCGTCAATCTCTCTCTCTCTCTATAAGTCGTCATATCATACCCAAAATTTCCAACACATCAGCCATTTCCAGTAAAGCTAGGGAAGCAATCTGAATCTGACAAACCATGGGTAACCCCTACTATGAATGCCCACTTCCTGTCACAATTCCTCCAGCAAAACCATTTCTTGAGTCCATAAAATTAGGTATCAAGGAGACTCTCTTCCCTGATGACCCTTTTAGGCAGTTCAAGAACCAGCCAGCGTCTAGGAAATTCATTTTGGGAATGCAGTACTTTGTACCTATCCTGGAATGGGCTCCTCGTTACACTTTCGAGTTCTTCAAAGCTGATCTTATAGCTGGAATTACTATTGCCAGTCTAGCAGTTCCTCAAGGGATAAGTTATGCAAGTCTTGCTAGCTTACCTCCAATCATTGGACTATGTGAGTCAGTGAGTTTATTCATTTCCTTTTCGAAATTACAGATACTGGGATATATATAACTATATATGCTAATAAATATTGTTTGCTTTTTGAAAATCGGACCTCACAATTTGCTTAACGTGTAGATTCAAGCTTTGTGCCACCTTTGGTGTATGCCATGTTGGGGAGTTCAAGAGATTTGGCCGTGGGTACTGTAGCTGTTGCATCGCTTCTCATATCTTCCATGTTAGGGAAGGAGGTTAACCCTAATGAGAACGCTAAGCTCTATGTTCAGTTAGCTTTAACTGCCACCTTTTTTGCTGGAGTTTTCCAAGCTGCTCTTGGCTTATTAAGGTCAGTTTTTTTATTTTTTATTTTTAACATAACATGCATGTGACCAATCTAAAACTGCTCTCTCTACTCCCTCGGTGCTTGGATTTTGTCTTATTACACCAATGTTTAGAAACATCTCCATGCTCTGCTTAATTTAACGTATATAGCATCTGATTCCTGCACTGTGTTTCTTTACGTTATGTTTTCTAATTATTATTATTTTAATTTAACCGTGATTTAATTTGTTAAATTGCAGGCTTGGTTTTATTGTGGACTTTTTGTCCCATGCAACAATAGTGGGTTTCATGGGTGGGGCTGCCACGGTTGTTTGCCTTCAGCAACTAAAGGGCATTCTTGGGTTAGTTCGTTTCACTCATGGGACAGATCTTGTATCGGTTCTGCGTTCAGTCTTTAGCCAAACACACCAGGTACGTATTTTTCCTAACCCTAGCTAGTTTTGTCTAGAAACTTCATGCATGGCATAGCTTAATCCACTTCTCAATGTTTTCTTTTAGTTTTTTAAGAAATAATTATCATTGTTATGATGGTGGTGGTGGTTGCAGTGGAGATGGGAAAGTGGTGTCTTGGGTTGTTGTTTTCTCTTCTTCCTCGTTCTCACAAGATACGTTGTAAGTAATCCAAATCATTTGTCACTTTCTATTTAGGAAAACTTTCATATCATCATCTCTACCTACTTACTTGTTATTGTCAAAGTTTAAGAAATTTGAACTCCTCTACCAACAGCAATAATTATAGAACACATTATGGAAAGGTTTTTCTTTAACAATAAGGATGCTTTTAATTTCGAAAATATTTAATTTTAGATTTTTTAATCTCAATAATGCAAAAGTATACCTGATATAGCTTGATCTTCTTCATCTTCTTCTTTTTTACACACACACACACACACACATGTATAAATAGTATTAATTAATCTAACAAATTAAGAAATTAATTAGCAAATGTCTATATTGTGATTTTTCCTTTTTTATTTGTGAAGCGGCCCTATCTACGATCCCAGGATATATATGAACTAATCTTGGTGTTGCCCCTTGTGATTTCATAATTTGATTGCAAGTAGAGCAAGAGAAAGCCATGCTTCTTTTGGATAAATGCGATGGCACCCATGATGTCTGTTATTGTTGGAAGTGTTCTTGTTTATTTGACCAACGCTGAGAAATACGGAGTTCAAGTGGTGAGTTCTGTCTTCTCCTCTCATCAATGCATAGCGATAAATTCGATCTTGTGCACATTTTAAAATTGGGTGTTCTCAATTATCCAATGAGAAAAAAGAAAAAAAAAAAGTGCCCCCTATTCTTTACAAAATTTGAGAAAAAGCCGCTCTCTGATCATATAAAAAATCTTTTTTTGGAGAGAGAGAGAGAGAGAGAGAGAGAGAGGTATAAAATCTTAGCGGGCCTTGGTCAATCACAACTTATGACATGCCCGAAGATTTCAATATCTCACCAAAAATATAAATAGCTTTCTGTGCCGACTCACTGCAACCATTTTGTTGGATGGATTGTCAAGACATCACCTACTCGGTAAAACGAAAGGAGTCCAATTAAAGTCCTGATTTTGTTATAAAAAATTAATAATAATTTTATTCTTAAAAAAATATAATCAAAATGATATGTTGTTATGACCATTTCAAAAAATGGTTTAAGTTATTTTATAATCATATTTGGGGGTGCTGTGCATGTAGTAATAGTTGCTATGTGTGTTTTTTTATTTAAAAATATATTAAAATAATATTTATTATTATCATTTTTAAAAAATTATTTTTAACATCATCACTTAAAAACAATTTAAATATATAAAAACATTAATTTTAAATAATTTTTTTAAAAAAAATTTAAAAAACACAATTTTAACCCTAACGCGTTATTAAACACAACTTTGGTACTGGGAAGGAATTCTAGTTGTTTCAGCAAGTAATCTCCGGTTTGAGTTCTTGTAAATCGTACTAGGAGAGGTCCTGTCTTGAAACCTTACAGAAAAAAAAAATGCTCGTTTTTCAAATATCAGGAAAACAAATTCATTCCACTTAGATTTCTATAGATGACTTGGGCTCGACCCTCCGGGAGAGCAGGAAACTAGACACGCGTGTGTCCTGCACCAATCATGTTCCCGAGCAATAATCCATGCTATGATATTGTATACACGAGCAAAATAATATATATGATGCACTGTTGGATTTGTTTGTTTTTTCCAGATTGGTCACCTAAAGAAGGGCTTGAATCCACTATCTGTATCTGAGTTGGCTTTTGGGTCACCGTATATGATGGCAGCTATTAAAACAGGAATCATAACTGGTGTCGTAGCTCTTGCTGTAAGTAGTCCTGCATCTCTCCATCCTCGAATATATATACATCAAACTCCACTCACTCATATGCTCCCCGTTAATCACAAGCTCCGGCATACGTCGGTGACAAAACTGGCCTTAGTCTATTGACACATCACCATATTGTTGTGTCCAGGGTTGATATACTCTTTCATATCCATGCAAGTGAGAAAAACAGAGAAAATATACGCAGACAATAGTGTATTTTTTCTTTTTGGGTAAGAGGTAGTAGTGACTATTTCTCTACGTTTTTACACATAAAAAAAAGGAGTTATGATACATACGAAATCAAAGAGATAACGAAACCATAAACAAGTGGGCTGTAACTCAATTTGTATATATAATGTATTCCTCGATGACTAAAAAATTGTGGGTCAGATTTTCCTTGCAAATAAAGCAAAATTATGGAACATGTTAAAACTCTTGCAGTGAAGACTGAAGGGGTGAAGGTCTAAATCTTGTTGTTCTAGAACTGAAAAGGCTCAGTGGTGTTCGTTTATTCTTGGGCAATAAACTGAACCTGCGGCCCAAAATTAAGAACGGAAGTAAAATAAATAACATAAAGACTGGCTTGACGAATGTACAGGAAGGAGTAGCTGTTGGGAGGAGCTTTGCCATGTTCAAGAATTATCATATTGATGGAAACAAAGAGATGATCGCATTTGGGATGATGAATATTGCAGGCTCTTGCGCCTCTTGTTATCTGACCACAGGTACTAATTCTATGTGTGTACTATAGCAAGTTAAGGCCCAGCTGGAATGAATCAAGGATCCATTATTGGAGTCTGGTTTGGTCTAAGTTGCTTGACTTGATTTTAGGCCCCTGCGGGAATGTTATATCCAATACTCTTGACTCTCGGTGTCTTTTCCTTTTGATAAAATCTTTATTGATGTCCTATGTTAACTAGGCAAATCCTTTCATAAGCCGATTTTATGGTTAGATGCATATGCAGCAAATAATCCTCTTACAAACAAATTATTTTGGTTTGGATTGCAGGACCATTTTCGCGAACTGCGGTGAATTTTAATGCAGGATGCAAAACAGCAGGCTCTAACATAGTCATGGCAACTGCTGTAATGGTCACGTTGCTATTTCTGACACCGTTGTTCCATTACACCCCCATAGTGGTTCTCTCCTCCATTATCATTGCTGCGATGCTTGGTCTCATTGATTATGAAGCTGCAATTGGCCTCTGGAAAGTTGACAAGTGCGACTTCATTGTTTGCGTGAGTGCATACATTGGAGTTGTCTTTGGCAGTGTGGAAATTGGCTTGGTCATTGCTGTAAGTAACTTAGACAAGCCACTAATTCATCTCAAAAAGTAAGTGTCAGGATGAATATTGCTGATGTGAACAGCAATTGCCTATACAGGTCACAATTTCTTTGCTAAGGATGCTCCTGTCTGTAGCAAGGCCAAGGACATTTCTTTTAGGCAACATTCCCAACTCCATGATCTTTAGAAGCAGAGACCAATACCCGATTGCAAACAATATTCCAGGAGTTCTCATTCTCCAGATTGATGCACCAGTCTACTTTGCCAACGCCAACTACTTAAGAGAAAGGTATGCAAAATAATAAAGATAGACGTTAAACGGTAAAATGTTAAACAGTGCATTATCACTCAAGTATTCTTTGTTAATTAAATTTTGTCCAGGATTTCAAGATGGATCTACGAGGAGGATGAAAAGCTAAAATCCACAGGAGGATCAAGCTTACAGTATGTGATACTAGATCTCAGTGGTAAGCGTCTTAACTAATCACAATCATCCTAGCCATCAGGCTTATCTTTTGCACATTCTAGCTTAATTCAACCCTAATGTTTCCATCCATTCAATCCACAGCTGTTGGCAGCACAGATACAAGTGGAATCAGCATGTTCAAAGAAGTAAAGAAAAACATCGATAGAAGAGGTCTCAAGGTATAAACAGTTATCATTTTTTCCATATTTAAGCTTGCTTCTTTGCAAACGTAGTCCTAGGTTATTAATGTCATATTTTGTTGTTGATCTAGCTCGTACTGGCCAATCCAAGAAGTGAGGTAATTAAGAAGCTAGTAAAGTCGAAGTTCATCGAAAGCATTGGTCAGGAATGGATCTATCTGACAGTAGGAGAGGCTGTAGCAGCATGCAATTTTATGCTACATGCAAGCAAATCAAATAATCAGGTCGCAGATGAGTTTGACGCGCACAATAATGCCTGATGTGAGAGGGGAGGAATTGGATCCAACCACAGCTATGTGGTGCGAATGTTCACCGCTGAAGAAGAACCCCACTTAATCTTATTGATCCTGAAGTGGAAAAAACTGATGATTTTGCTGTGATAACTAAAGGTCTAAAAACAATTTGTATCTCCGTATATCAAACATAGTAGTATGTAGTTCTTTCTAGAAATTATAAAAGGTTAGTTCATATCTTGGCAGCCTCTCTATTCCCTTCACGTTTGACATTTCAGACTAGAATCAACGTTTCAAACCCCTACTAAAGTGATGGGGGCCTCCCATGCCCATCCATCTACAATTAAATCATGACATTGTATTTGGTTGGAAGTTCTACCAAAGTAGCATAGCAGGGTAAGAAAGCAGTATGGACAAAAATTTCTAACTACTATGACTGTGACATCTTATACCAAGACTGGATGCATACCTCAGTAGTTTAGTATATCGACAAGTTCTGGTTTGAAATTGCTGAGTGAGTGTGGAGCAAGATCAGAGCTCCCTGGGGTTCCCAACTTATGTACAAAGTGAACGACAGTACAAGCTTTAAAGAGCAAGGTGTCCCTTTGAAAAACTAGAATCTTTTGATTTTAGATTATTTGCTATTCAACAGATGATTTTGACTGACCAAATACATACTAACAATAAATATTACCGCAGAAGGATTAGATGTTGAATAGCATAAAGTAAATGTTCTTTTCTTTTTTTTTTGGATAATCATCGAGAATAAAGTCAATCTTCTTAATAAACAACTTAAGTTACTCACGGCAGGTACTAAATTCCCATGAACCATAGTTATCGTGCATGTACAGATTTCCATAATAGCGGATGAAATACTGATCAAGACGTGAATAGTGCTTACAGGGTCAGCCTGAAGGAAGAGTCCCCAGGAGCTAATGGCAGAGATGACATGCCAAGGCCAAGACCACCATCCCTAAAAGGCTGGGATACAGGAGAGATATCTACACCCCCCATAAAAAATGCAGCCGCAGCAGTAGCCATACACCATGCAATAGCTGTCTGAGTACTTCGATTCTGTAGGGTGATTTTAGTTGAAGGGGTCAACGGTTCGATGCTGAAGTGTTCTGTCTCATGTCCTGTAGATACTGAAGTGTTCTATTATACTTTCGCCTTACTAAAGCCATCACATCAGATGGATGATGAGAATGTATTGGCCGGGAGAAAGAATTAAAACATTACCGTGAATGGACATCCACAATTTCATGTTATCCATCTAGATTGCTTGTTTTCAATCATCTTGATCCTTGAAAACTCCGACAATTATAGCTTGGTGTCCACCGTAAACTAATAAAAAGGAATTTATGCAAACCAGTGAACCAACGCCAGAGCCTTTACAGGCATACATAGATTGGAACGTAGCTTCCGAGAGCAAGGTGATGGAGAATAATTTGTCAAGCCGGCTTTGCAGTGGTGTATCGAACTACCAAGACAGGAACGACCCACATTCGTGCCCACTGGGCTTTTTGCTATATTTAAATTTTCACTTCATAGATCTTACCGCTAAGACATTCATTTATTGATGCTAACCAGATATGACACAAGAGCTAATATAATAAGGGAAGCAAAGGCCGAAGAGGTTTGAATCCATTACTATTCATTATTTTAGCAAAAGGATAGAAGATAAAAGAGCTAAAATGCTCCAGAACTTCAACAATCAAAAAAAAAAAATCCAAAACAATTACAGAGATAAAGATGGGGCGACTTGCATCATTCACCAAAGCCAAAAAAAGATAAAATAGCCTAGGAATCAGGACTGAGTTGTGCTACCCATTTGCAAAATTTCAAGACATCAACGCTAGCATTTTATACCCGGGATATGAAATAACTCGCTCAATTTACGAGCAATGCAAGAAAAGCAAACCATACAAGAAAAAGCATCTAGAAATGCAACAACTCAAAGAAGCTCGCAAGTTATCAGTAAGTGCTCAAAACTGAACAAATGATCGATATGGCTAACAAAAATAACCTTCTCGCATGTGCTTATCAGTTAGCACATCTAACCAGGAACTTCTGCGCCACATCAAGGCAAGCCAGAAAGGCTTGCGGCTGTCTGTTCTCATTTCACATGTAAATTTCCCATTGATGAGTGCATTGTATTATCCTCTAGTAGATTGCCAAGAAAATACAGGGAATTAAGGATTTGGCATCTTTTCTTTGAAAAGGCGTGGCAGCACTTCATGAGCACTAATATCTAGAATCTCTGGATCCCTGGCAAAAAAGGTACACAGATTCCGGCGTGTATCAGGAGAAAAGGAGCGTCACTATTGTCTCATGAGATGACCAGTTTGAACTAATTACTATGTCATGTATTAAGCTAACATTAAGATGATACAAGATGACTAAGCAAATTGCACTTGTTTTCTTTTTCTCTAACGATGACTTGGTAAAAAAAGGGAAATTTCCTTTTCAATGAAAAAGAGGGTACAGAATAAATCATCTCCATGGAACTGATGAGCCCCAATGGAGATGATTTATTTCATGAGCTGCTTCATGCCCAGGTTTTTTATATCTAGCACAGTCCTAAAAAACTAAAAGTCAAAGCTAGCACCCATCTCATGAAGAATGATCATGTTGAAATTTTAACATACCGTGTTCTAGTTGATCTACTCTTTAGTTTCCTTTTCATGTCCACAAATATCCTAATTTAGCAAGTTTATGCAGCTAAGAACTGGAATTGTCAAATATCACATATTTATGGATAAAGCATACAGAGGCCTGTCTGTCCAGATGATTGACTGCAATTGGTGGGTGTGCAATAAAATACTAGATGACCATTCTAATGCAAGTCGTCAGAGAGAGTATATGACTTTAAATGCAATGATGGTCATGAAACATGATACGTGTCAGAGTTGAGAGCTTATATCATTTATACATTACTAAGCCATCTATAGAAGGATCTATATATACTAGAATAAAAACTTTCACAGAGAATTAAGAGTATATTTGACAGAAGTGGATGGCTGGCTGAAGAGAGAAACCTGCACAGTGTTTGCCCCTTTTCATTGCTGCTAGCAATAAACCATATTTTTCGCATTAAAGGTGACTCATATTGAACGAAGATGCCATCATGCTGCCCATGCCTCCACTTTCTTGATCCTTGACCTTTCCAAACCTGCAAAAATGGTATGCGATAAAATAAGATCTAGTTGTTGAGTACAGTGTTACATCCCACCAAAGAACAAATCAGCTAGGACAACTAAAACTTGATAGAACGGATATATACAGTTTTAGATTTGAAAGATTTATGAATTATATATAACTTGATTATAAGCAAGTCAGGTCCATCTCTGTCTTACAGCCATAAAGCCATCAACTAGATTATAAGCAAGTCAGGTCCATCTCTGTCTTACAGCCATAAAGCCATCAAGTCATCGGTGGTGCATCTTCTATAGATTTGATATAATTAGGAAAAAAAAACTTGCAAATTAATTAGCAGCCGCAATATACATCACCACTTCTCCAATTTTACCATTAAAGGTTAAACTCAAGCAAGCTGCAAACAACACCTTACTAGCCCAAGCTCATCAACTCTAATTCAGCTGCAACACAATAAGCTGATTTTTATGAAATTAAGGTTATTTTACAAATCACAGCCTGTAACAGTAAATGAGGAAGTAATCTAGCACCAAATACATTACTTGGGGAAAACAAAAGGGGAACCCCAAATATTTGAAGTCCCCAACAACTTCCTCTTCAAAGCCACATCATCCAAAGCCCCAAAGTAGATACTATGCCTATGGTCACTCTCATCAATTTCCAAACTGCAAGATATTGGAGACTGCTTTTCATAAATCCTAAACCAGAAAACAGCAATACACAATAAATTTAGCAAATGAAGAATCTGAAGATAGACTCAAGGTTCAGGAAGCAGTTAGACCCATCCATGCAACAAGACTTTCGGCAAACTTTTTGCCAATTAATCTGTTATAATTTACATAGCCATGTATCTGCTGCAATACCTAGGTGTGAATACATCTTGATGTAGGACAAGATGAACAAAGTCACCAAACCAAGTGAGTTGATGTACAATAAAAACTAAAATCCCCAACAAGAGAGACATCCTTGATCTTGAAGGGATCAAATCAAGAGAGGCACACTCAATCTTGAAACCAAAACATGAGAGGCACACTCAATCATGTAGAAACTCAAAGTTTTAATTTCAATCAATAATTCAAAAACTAACATAACTGAATGTTTAGATGTTTATTTATATGCACCAAACCAAATAAAATAGGAAAACCTAATAAGTCTTAATTCAATAAGGAAACTAAAATCCTAATTTAATTACTACATAATAAATCCTAATACAATATTAAAATTCCTAAACAATAAAAACCAATTCCCATTGTTGCCTTCATTCTCCATCACATTTATTATGTGTGTATATGGTGTTCCAGAAAAAGAAGGGCTTGCTTCTCAAAAAATCATTACCACATGTGCGAAGAAGCAAATCGTTACCTGAGGATAAGATATGATATTCTTTGGCACCACTACGCAAGCTGCCTTGGAGAAAGAATCCTCCGCATATTGCCTAAGAAATGAGAAGCAATTGCCATGTGTATGGGGTGATTCAAAGGCCTGCAAAAAGAAGTAAGATAAAGGTAATTGTTAAAATCATGAGGAATTTTATTCTTTTATATCCTCTTTTTACGGGTACGTATACCATACATCACAAGAATGATGTGCCAAAGAAGATAATACAGTTTCAAAAGCAAATACCTTGTCAATATTGACAACTGGAGCATATTTATCAGTTAGTGTCTTTTCCTTGTCAAGAAGAAAGTAGACTCTAGGATCCACTTTAGAAGCTTCATGCCATGATTTTACAGCTGTCTCCATGGTCTCAACAAGAAAGGAGAACATTTCTTTAAAACATTCTTCAGATCCAAGCATTTCAGACTACAAAAGAAAGGCTAACTTAGTTCTCACATGCAAAACAAAGCTTAAATAATTGATCTTCTCTCGTGAAGAAAAGTTTACAAATGAAGTTATCCATATTTAATCTTCCACTAAAGAGCAAATATGGTTAATAGGAAACAACCACCTCCAAAATGCATCTTACTCCCACATAAGTATTTCAAATATGAGGTGAAAAATTTGGACATAGTGACTCTTTTCTTGATAAACTACACTCACCATTTCAGATTTCAATGTTTCCAAGTGCTTTTCCATGTTAACATTGGATCTCATGCTCTCAACCTCTTGAGCTCGTTTTTTGTCTTTGGCCAACTGGGATATCCTCTTAATCTTTCTTGATACTTCAGTGCTCCGTGGATTGTATTGTAAAGCTATTTGAAAAGTAGCCAATGCCTACAATACATGAGTAGTAAACATGTATCAGCAGCAAATCAAAAACCAAGCAACCTTGTCTAAAAAGCTACCAGATAACATTAAACGTGAAAATGTTCCTTCAGAGTTCAGACATACATTATCATACTGTTCCATGGCCTCTAATACACACCCTTTCCTGAAATATCCCTGGAATATCAACAAAACGCAACAATTAAAGAAAAATCTTGGGATATAAAGTAAACCAACCCAAAAATGGTTATGCATATTTGTGCACCTTTTCCCATTGAGGATTCAATGTGATAGTTGTCTCGGCATCAGCAAGTGCTTTATTAAGCTTGACCAATTGCAAAAATGCTGCAGCACGATTGCTGGCCAATGATAGAATCATAAAAGAGAAGATGCATGAGTTCAACATACATTACTTGCATAATTATTCACAAATTGAATCATAGAGAAAAAGAACGTAGCTGTAGATGGCCAAGCAAACTCTGAAAATAGATGATTATTATAACTCACCATGCTAATTCTCATGAAAAATCTTCCATTTAGGAATTTCAGTGTTTGAAAGATCATTGAGCATAACAGCTAAACCTCTAACAGACAATTGCAGTAGATGAATAGGTGTAAAGAAGCCAGTCAATTATCATAACAGGATTAAAAGACTATCTTGATTCAAATGCATTGAACGCAAAAACTAAATTTCTTGTAGACAGATGAAACATGCACAATTATAATGAAAATGAATGAATTACGATGACAGCATTAAGGAAACTACATGGGTTCTTACTTTGGGTAGCACAAATGTGCTCTACGATGCTGCCATGTATTCATAAAACGCATAAAACTTATTGGAATAGCAATGCCATTAAGCAAGAAGAAAGAAAATTCAATAGCACGCCTCCTGTCTTAACACGATAAAGCAGGCCTAAAGAAATTAGTTGGAAAGTAACAAGGCACAGCTCCAACACTGTACGATTAAACATAGCTGTACGGCATAAAGTCCCTATATTCCAAATATTAAGCAAAGGCATATAGAATGATGAGAGCAATAAAATACTGTTCAGCATCGCATATAATCATCATTGATATGATGAATGAAGGCAACAAAACAATTCAAAACAATTAACTTCAACTAGTTCTCAAAAATGGCAAAGCATCAAACTGGAATTCCTAAGGAAACTTAAGCCACAACAACCACAAACCAACCAAATCCAGTCAAAAACCCAATTGAAAAAATGAATCAAATTTTACTAAAAATAAAACAAAATTGCATTTTGATAAACATTCAACGATTAACCAAAAGAACAAACCCTAATTTGGGGGTCATGTTTTCTTTTACCTATAAAGAGTGGGATTTGAAGGGTCAAGCTTGATAGCCTGAGTATAAAGAGCAGCAGCTTTGAGATAGTTCCCTGCTTTAAAGAATTCATTGCCTTTGTCTTTCAATGATATCTCCTCCTTACCATTACCTTCGTTGGAGCCTGTCGTAGCTGATCCTTTCTCTGCTTCGGCCATTGTAACTGGGTTCTCACTAGAGTTTACTAGAGTGATCTTTGATTTCTTCTTCTTCTTCTTTTTTAAGGTTGTACACTTGTACTAGCTCAGAGGGTGTACAAGTCAAGTGAAAACAGCTAGCAGTGCGGTTCCTGTCTCCTGGAGACTCGATGTAGAAGAATCCGGGCCGTTAATTACAATTTTAACATTAATATCCATTAATTGATTGAAGGGCCCAAGCCCATTAGCTAGATATGAAGTGTACTGGTTTGGGTAAATGTTTCTGTTGAATTGTATTGGATGAAAAATATTTTTTAAAAGCATGTTTTATTTTTTATTATTTGTTTATGTTAATGAAAAATATTTAAAAAATAATTATTTGTTGTTTGGCATAATTAAAAAAATAATTAACAATCTATTTGATTATTGTATATGATATAGAACCTGCTTTAATTTCATGTATTTGATGATTTTTTTATGAGGTATTTAAAAATGTGTTAACAATTGTTTTTTTAAAGTATTTTTTACTTGAAAATATATCAAAATAATATTTTTTATTTTTAAAACAAAAATTTTTAAAAAAAATCAATTTTTTTCAAAAATATAAAAACAAATAAATCTCAAATACCATAAATAGCTGCAATTCAAAATATCAGCTTTAGAGTCTTTTTAAAATTAGTATGATAATTTAAAAAATTTAGCAAAAAAAATATTATTTAAAAAAAAGTAATAAGATAGAACACTTTTATCCTCTCACACTTTAAAAACATAATATATACTAAATATTGATATTATCAAACGCAATAATTAAACACATTACGCTTTTCAATAGCAATATCTTAATATGAATTAGTAAATAAATCTGTCTCCAAAGATGGTTTCTCAGCATCCTCAGCCTTGGAACCGTCAACAATAGCTTGGTCGGCGGTATTGTCAGTCTCCGGATTATCTGCATTTGTTTCTTATTTATCAGTTGTTTCCAATACCTCCATAGATGGATGGAGGCTCAACATTATCATCCTTCCCTTGCTCGTTCTCAACACCCTGCTCTCCAGCTTCTTCCCTCGCACGTTCATTTCACTTGTCTTCTTTGAAACCATTTTCGCTGGCTATTACCAACAAAAACAAACCCGTTAGAACCCACCCCACCTCTTTTCTTATAGCATTTTCAACAAAATAAAAAAAAAATCAAGTTATAATGATAAATAAATATTAAAAAGTATGAAAAGTAATTTTCATAAAACTATTTTCTATGAAATAAACAATACCTTACAAGCACACACATATATAATTAATCTAGATGGTAATCCATGTGCATGACCAGCCATACTTTAAAGCTAGCAAATATCACTCGGCTTACTAGCTGCTAGTCTGCTACATACAATTGGGACTTTTGCATGAAACCGAACTGGAAATTGACTCAAGCAACTACAGAATATATAAGAAGAAATGGCGAAGAAGATCGATTTATATGCAATAGCCAGATGCCCTTGCAGGGAAAAAACGAAATTGATAATCTGATTTCATGTCCTTGATCAATAAAAGCTAATCAATCAGAAGTATTTAATTGATTCCCATCTATATATTCTATTTATTGATTTCTACTCTATTGAAACCTCGGCTCCTGTTGATTTCCAGTGCTGAAAGCAAGATATCAGATATGATCAAGGTCAGACCCTTGAAGGCTTAAAGCAATAACTTCTAAGCTGGTTTTTCCTTTTATAGGTTCTTATATTATTATAAGGGCATTTTCCTCGAACAAATAAAAAAAA
>Ga0325400_1003378_pt1 | contig 14386 bp, 12 predicted proteins | sample PopdelMetagenome_2_FD_205662 | JGI IMG/M metagenome (GOLD analysis project Ga0325400, IMG submission 205662) | Populus deltoides microbial communities from Bellville, Georgia, United States - Xylem-PdKOR-R1 | ecosystem: Host-associated > Plants > Phyllosphere > Stem > Wood/Secondary xylem... | reverse complement strand
AGCAGCTGCCGCAGTGGGACGCCGCGGCGTCCGAGGGCCGCATCACACCCGACCAGACCACGGTCGTCGCCCGGGTCGCCACCCCGGCACGGCTCGCCCGGGCGGGCGAGCTCGGCGTGCAGGTGCACGGGGACGACGGCCTCGACGCCACCCTCACCGGATGCGCCACCGGCCCGACGCCCGAGGCGTTGCCCGCGGTGGTCGAGCGCACCCTGGACTGGATCGACCCCGACGGCCCGGAGCCCGACCCCACGCGTCGCCGCGAACTCCACCTCAGCCGCGCCACCGACGGCTCCGGCGGATCGGCCCACGGCCGCTGGGACGCGGTCGGGTTCGAGAAGGTGCTGACGGCGCTCACCGCCTACCAGCAGGCCGGCCGCACCGAGGACGACGACCGCAGCCACGCCGAGCAGATGGCCGACGCGCTCGTGCAGCTCTGCGACAACGCCCTCTCCGCCGCCACCACCCCGGTGCTGCGCGGCAACCGGGCACACGTCGCGGTCACCATCGCCGCCGAGGACCTGCTCGACACCGACGAGGTCGGCGGGGCCGCGCGCCTCGGCTCGGGCCAGCAGGTCTCCAACGCCACCGCCCGGCAGATCGCCTGCGACTCCGTCATCACCCGGGTCCTGCTCGGCCCGGACGGCATGCCGCTGAACGTGGGTCGCTCGCAGCGCCTGGTCCCGCCGCACATCCGCCGGGCCGCGGAGGCCCGCGACGGCGGCTGCGTGTTCGCCGGGTGCGCCGCCCCCAGCTGGTGGTGCGACGCCCACCACGTGCAGGAGTGGATCGCCGACCACGGCGAGACCAGCGTCGAGAACACCGCCCTGCTCTGCGAACGGCACCACACGAAGGTGCACCACGGCTACTCGGTGCGCTGGGACCCCGACGGACGTCGGTGGCGCACGTCCCGTGACGACGGCACCGAGATCCTCACCGGCTACCCGGCCGCAGCCCCGACCCCGTAGCCGTACCGACCTGCCCCGGGCCCTCTCATCCGGGCAGGTCGCGGGGTGGGATCTCGCGGGCGCGGATCCGGCGGAGTCGCTCCGCGAACGCCTCCTGGTGCTCCCGTTCGCGACGCACGTTCGTCCTCCGCGACGTCGCGAACAGCGTGCCGCTGCCGACCAGGCCCGCGACGGACCACCACGGACCCGGCACCGAGGCCAGCTCCAGGACACCGGCGACGGTCAGCCCGGCGGCCAGCACCGCCGCGCACAGTCGATCCTCCCGCGTCACGCGCCCATGATGGACTGCGCACCCTCCTCACGACCGGGACGGGAGAGCGGTGCGGAGCGGGCGCAGGCCGGTGCGGATCTCCTCGACCAGGACCTGCGGCTGCTCGAGGGTCGGGAAGTGGCCGCCCCGGGCGGCCTCGCCGAGGTGCACCAGGCGGGGGTAGGCCTGCTCGATCCAGCCCCGCGTGGGTCGGGGCAGATCACGGGGGAAGACGGTGGCGGCGACGGGCAGGTCCAGCCGCGGGCCGCTCGCGCCGACCGACCGGTTCTCCCAGTAGAACCGGCCCGACGACGCCGCGGTGTTGGTGAACCAGTACAGCGAGACGACGTCGAGCACGGGCTCACCGATCCCGCCCTCGACGCCGGCACCGCGGCCGTGACCAGCCTGCTCGTGCTCGGGGTGCCCGAGGAGCGCGCGCTGGCCCTCGCCCGCGCCTAGTCCGTCAGAGGCGGGGCAGCCAGTGCGCCAGGTCGGGGTGCTCCCCCGGCGGCTCCGCGGGGACGTCGACCTCGGCCTCCCCGAACATGGTCGACATGTCGACACCCCACCGCGCGCACCGGCGCAGCGCCCGGGTCGCCGCCACCTCGACCTGCACCCCGCCGACCGCCCCGGTCACCCGGCCCACCCCGCCCGGGCGCACCCGCTCGACCAGCCCCGCCAGGCCACCCGGTGCCCAGCGCAGCGGGGCGGACAGCCCCACCTGGGTGCGGCAGCGGGCCAGCACGGCGGCGGGCGGACCGCCGGCGTGCACCCGCGGGTCGCCGTCCAGCAGGTCGGGGTCGACGCCCCACACCTGCAGGTCCAGCCCGGCCGCCAGCAACGACCGGACGCCGAGCACCGTCGCGTCGACGTCCGCACCGGGCACCAGCCGGACGACGACGTCGGGGTGGCGCCACCAGCCGCCGACCCCGCGCGCCGCCGGGTCGGGCAGCAGCCGGGCCAGCGACCGGGTCTCGGCGTTCTTCTCCCGCCGCGCCGCCACCGGGTCGTCCCCGCGCAGACCCCAGTCCGGGCCGTCGTGCCAGGCGACCGCCCGCTCGCGGTGCGCGAGCACGGCGCCGGCGGTGAACAGCCGGTGCGCCAGCTCCCAGTCCTCGCCGCCGTAGCCGTCGAAGGTCTCGTCGAACCCGCCGACCTCCCGGAACAGCGCCCGCGACGTCCCCATCACCGCGCTGATGACGAACCGGTACGAGCGGTCGTCGGCGTCCAGCAGCGAGCCCGCCTCCCGCAGCCAGGCCGGCTCGGTCAGCTCCTCGGGTGCGGCGCCGCCGGCGAACCAGGCCCGCAGCCGGTCCGGCGTCCAGCCGGTCAGGTCCGCGTGCCGCCGCCGGCCGGTGACCAGGGCGTCGGGCAGCAGCGCCGGCAGCGCGGCCAGCTCCGCCACGTAGGCCGGCTCGGGCACCGTGTCGCCGTCCACGAACAGCAGCACGTCCCCGTCGGCGGCCCGGGCCCCCAGGTTGCGGGCCGCGGCGGCGCGGAAGCCCCGGTCCTCCTGCCGCACCACGACCACCCCGGGCCCCACGACCGGCGGCTCCGGCGAGCCGTCGTCGGCCACCACCACCTGCAGCCGGGACGCCGGGTGGGTCTGCGCGGCCAGCCCGGCCAGCACCAGGTCCAGCTGCGCCTGCGCCCGGTAGTACGGCACGACCACGCTCACCGTCGGCGGCTCCGCGGGCCGGGCGTCGGCGAGCGGCGACCAGTCGTTGCCCGGCACCACCGGCGGGGTCAGCACGCCGCCCACACCGCCCGGTACGCCGCGACCGTGTCCGCCCAGGACGGGCCGACCGGCGTCCCCGGGGCGAGCCAGGTCAGCGCCGGCTCCGCCAGGGCCCGCGCCAGCGCCGGGGCCAGCTCGTCGTAGCGCCACACCGTCCCGGGCGAGCGGGCCTCGACCTCGCGCGTGTAGGGCACGTCGGGCACCAGCGGGCGACGGCCGGCGGCCAGCCAGGAGCCGATGGAGCCGGACGCCGACACGTGCCGGTGCGGGGCCAGCGGGACCGACGCCGCGCGCAGCCGGGCCGGCAGCTCGTCCTCGGGCACGTAGCCGGTCACCGTCAGCGGGCCCAGCGCCGACAGCTGCCCCACCAGGTCCTCGTGGCCGTCGGACGGCCTGCCCAGCGCCGTCAGGCCGGTGCCCGGCGGCAGCGCCCGCAGCGCCTCCTCGTGGCCCTTGCCCGGGTACAGGAAACCCAGCACGACGACCTGGCCGTCCGGCGGCGGCACCGGGCCGGGGGGCAGCGGCTGCACCGGCAGCGGCACCACCGCGGGCCGGACCGGGGAGAACCGGGCCAGCCGGGCCGCCTCGTGGTCGCTGTTGACCACCACCGCGGCCGCGGACCCCACCACCGCGGCGTAGGCCCGGGCCCGGCGCTGCTGCAGCACCGAGCCGTCCTCCGGCGGCACGTCGTGCAGGGTGACCACCACGGGCCGCCCCGCCGCGGCCACCCGCGCGGTGAAGGCGGCGGCGGACTCCTCGGCGGTCGGGCCGAACAGCCGGTCGGTGTAGTGCACGTGCACGACGTCGGGGCCCTCCGTGCCCGCGGCCTCGGCCAGCTCGCGCGCGTACCGGGTGACGCCGTGCTCGGGCGGGCCGACCAGCAGGTGCTCGACCGTCACGCGCGTGCGCGGTCGGCGGCGACGCGGCCGTAGACGTGGTCGTGCACCCGCCGCAGCTGGGTGCGCTGCTCGGCCCGCCAGGCGGAGTCGGCGCGCGCCGGCCAGGGCCGGGTGACCGCGACCAGCACGGCCGCGGTCAGCGACCCGGTGTCCAGGCCGCGCACCTCGTCGTTGCCGTAGAGCACCACGTCGTCCCACTGGTCGGCGTAGTGGCCGCAGGTCGGGGCCACCACCCGGGTGCCGACGTCCCGGCAGGCCTCCAGCCAGCCCGAGTGCGTGCCGAACCGGTGCGGCAGCACCGACACCGCCAGCGTCTGCAGGTAGGCCGTCAGCTCGCGGTCGTCGTAGCGCGGGTGCACGACCAGCTCGTACTCCCCCGCCTCGGCGCCCTCGCGCAGCCCCGGCACCCGGGCGTCGAGGTCGACGTCGTCGTGCACGTCGACCCGCAGCCGCCCGCCCCCGGACACCGCTCCCGACGCCGCCGCCCGGACGACGTCCAGCGGGTCGAGCAGGTTGGTGCGCAGCGACTTCAGGTGCACCCCGACCAGCCGCGGCTCGCGGCCGACGTCGGGCAGCGGGGTGACCAGGCCCGGGTGCGGCACCACGATGCAGGACCGGGAGAACCGCTCGGCGATCTCGTCGGCGGCGCCCTCGGTCAGGGTCAGCACCACCTCGGCGGCGCCCAGCAGCGCGGCCAGGTGCCGGTCGTGCCGCTCGCGGGTGGAGTGGTGCGGGTTGCGCAGGTCGTGCACGGTCACCACCAGCGCGACGCCGCTGCGGCGCACCGCCTCGGTCCAGGCCAGCACCTCGTCGGGGGTCATGTGGTCGAACCCGAAGTGCAGGTGCACCACGTCGACCTCGTCGGCGTGCGCGGTCAGGTAGGCCGGGTCCAGCCACGGGCTGGGCGCCCACGGGTCGGCCGGCGGGGGCGGTGGGCCCACCCGCTCGACGTCGGCGGGCAGCACGGCGTCCAGGTAGGGGTGGGCGTAGGGGACGGTCGCGACGCGGATCACGCGGCCACCCAGCCCTCGCCGGACCGCCGCACCAGGCCGCGCTCGGCGAAGGCCTCCAGCCAGCCCTGCATCGGCCACCAGCCCCAGCGGTCGGCGAACACCGCGCCGTTGGCCAGCACGTCGTCCAGGTGCTCGACCGGGGGACGGGAGACCGGGTGGTGCTGGTGGAACGCCGCGGCGCCGCCCACCCAGCGCAGCCCGACGCCGGCGGCGTGCGCGGTCTCGGCGAAGTCGGTGTCCTCGCCGCCGTAGCCGGCGTAGGCCTCGCAGAACCCGCCCAGCCGGGTCCAGGTCGGCCCGGTCAGCGCGAAGGACAGCGACCAGAACAGCCGGTGGTCCTCGGCGGGCAGCACCTCGCCGTCGGCCGGTGCGGGCCGGGCGGGGTGCGGGTCGGCCAGGGAGGCCAGGCCGTCGAGGTCGTAGTCGTCGGCCGGCGGCAGGTAGCTCACGGGGCCCGAGTCGAGCACGCCGTCCTGGGCGACGGCTGAGTACCGGGCCACCAGCTCCGGCGCGGGGATGCAGTCGACGTCGAGGAAGACCAGGTGGCCGGCGCCGGCGGCGAGCGCGGCGGCGGCACCGGCGTTGCGCGCGGCGGCCAGGGGCAGCCGCGGGCCGGCCGGGAGGTCGACCACCCGCGCCCGGCCACCCACCACCGCGCGCACGGCGTCGTCGCCCATCGCCACGACCACGTGGTCGTCGGCGGGGCGGGTCTGCCGGGCCAGGCCGGCCAGCTGCCGGGCGAGGTGGTCGTGCCGGCCGTGCACGACGGTGACGACCGCCGTCCTCACGTGCGCGCCACCGCCTCGATCTCGCGGGCCGCCCGCCGGGCGGCGTCCCCCGGGGACCAGCGCGCCCAACCCTCGCCGCCCAGCGCCCGGGCCTGCTCGAGCAGCCGCGGCCAGGCCGCGGTGTCCGGCCAGCGGGGCAGGCCGACGGCGATGCCGGAGCGGTGCAGCGCGTCGGTGGTGCGGTGCTGCTCGCGGAAGGGCCGCTCCTGGGCGACCACCACCGCCGGACGGCGCGCCGCGGCCACCTCGGCGAGCGCGTTCTGACCGGCGTGGGTCACCACCACCTCGGCCGAGGAGAGCACCGGCCACGGGTCGGCCGACCACTCGCCGGGGCCGCCCAGCACGGTCCACTCCAGGCCGGGGGTGACCGCGCGCAGGCCGGCGACGTCGTCGACGGTGACCGCGCTGCCGCCCCCGCCGGCCAGCAGCACCGCGCTGCCGGGCACCAGCTCGGCGGGCTCGCGGCCGTCGAAGCGGGAGACCGCGCCGACGTGCACCACGCGGTCACCCAGCCGGGACAGCCAGGCCGGGTCCAGCACGTCCTGCGGCCAGAAGGCGAGCACCCGCTCGGCCACGGTGTAGCCGGTGGTGTGCGGTGCGTCGGTGCGGTCGCCGGGCATGGCGGTGACGACGACGGGCACGCCCATCAGCCGCAGGAACACGCTGACCTCGACCGACACGTCGACCACGACGGCGGCCGGGCGGGCCTGCTCGACCCAGGCGGCCAGCCGCGCCATCCGCTGGCGCATGCCGTCGTGCCCGCGGGGCGCCCAGTGCAGCGCGCCGCCGGCGGTGACCTCCTCGACGGGGTGGCCGGCGTCGTCGGCGAGGGACACCCAGTCGGCGAAGGGCTCACCGGGGGACGGCAGCGACGACAGGCCCACCACCGGGGTGTCCAGCACCGCCGCGACCGCGGCCGCGCGGTGCAGGTGCCCGCGGCCCTGGTGGTGCACGTACCAGCCGATCACCGGGTCCCCCTCCTCCTCACGCGGTGGCCACCGCCGCGCTGACCAGCGAGCCGTACAGCTGCTCGTACCGGTCGACCATCGTGTCCACCGAGCAGTGTGCGCGTGCCCGTTCCCGCGCCGCGGTGCGCGAGAGCTGCTCGGCCTCGGGGATGGCCGCGGCGAGGGCCGCGACGTCGCCGGCGGGCACCAGCCGGCCGCACTGCGGGGTGAGGATCTCGGGGATGCCGCCGCGGGCGAAGGCCACCACGGGGGTGCCGCAGGCCAGCGCCTCGGCGACCACCAGGCCGTAGGGCTCGTCCCAGCACGGGGTCACCAGCGCCACCGACGCCCGGCCGACGGCGGCGGCGAGCTCGCGGTTGTCCAGGTGGCCCAGGTGGGTGACCCCGCGGCCGAGGAAGGGGGCGATGGTGCGGTCGAAGTAGCCGCGGTCGACCACCGGACCGGCGATCTGCAGCTCGCGGCCGGCGGCCAGCGCCGCCTGCACGGCCAGGTGGGTGCCCTTCTCCGGCACGACGCGGCCCGACCAGATCAGCGGCCCACCGCCGGGGCCGGCGACCCAGCGGTCCAGGTCGACCCCGTTGGGCACGACGCCGACCCGCTGGCCGACGTCCGGGCTGGCCTGCCACGCGGCGGCGGTGTGCCCGCTGACCGCGACCAGGTGGGCCGGGGTGGGGCCGCCGCTCTGCAGCGCCGACTCCAGCCACGGCGTGGGCGGGCAGTGCAGCGTGGCCACCATCGGCACCTGCAGCGCCGGGGCCATCGCCAGCGGCAGGTAGTGGGTGGCGTGGTTGTGCACGATGTCGAAGTCCAGCGCGCGGGGGCCGGTGAGGTCGAGCATCAACGACAGGTAGGCGTGGTGGTCCTCCAGGAACACCTCCGGCGCCATGCTGACGTCGGCGCGGGCGGTGTCGCTGATCCGCAGCCGCCGCACGGGCAGCCGCTCCACGGGCAGCCCGGGGTCGGACCCGGGGGCGGCGAAGAGGGTGACGTCGTGCCCACGGGCGGCCAGGGACCGGGTGAGCTGCCAGACGTGGGACTCCAGGCCCCCGGCGAACGGCTCGGCGATGGGGTACCGGCTGGAGGCGATGAGCGCGACCCGCAACCGGCGGCCCGGGTCGGGCGGCGGGGAGACCTGCACCGGGGGGACGGCGTGCAGCCGGGATCGGCGGCGTCCGACCACGCGGGCGCGCAGGGGTGGGGCGAGGTCCTCGGGCACGGGCGAGCGACACCTCCTGGCAGCGGGGCACCTCGCGCGCGGACCGGGCGAGGCAGGGACGACGGCCGCCCCGCTTCATGAGGCGTCTCCGCGGCGGGCGCGGCCCCCCGGAGCGCACCCGGACCGCGACGGACCGAACTACGCGATCTTCACAGACCCCCCCTCCCCCCGCACCTCGACCCCTCGTCCGGGTGGTGGGGGTCACCCGTCCCGGCGTGCGCAAGCAGTGTTTCCGCCCCCCACCCCCGAGCGGACCGGGCGGTGCCGGAGGGGGTCCGATAGCGTTCCGACCTGCACGGAGCGGGTCCCCGGCACCCGCCCGGCCAGGAGGAGGGGCGTGTGACCGAGCGCGGCGACGGCGGCTGGCAGACCTGGGGCGACCCGGGCGGTACCCCCGGCGGCGCACCCGGTGGAGGCTGGCAGCAGGGCCCCCCGCAGCAGGGTCACCCCCAGCAGGGCTACCCGCAGCAGGGTCACCCCCAGCAGGGCTACCCGCAGCAGGGTCCCCCGCAGCCGCTCCCGCACGGCGCCTGGAACCCCGCCCAGGGCCCGGCGCCGTGGGCACCGCAGCCCGCCCGGCGCAGCCGGCGCACCCCGCTGCTGGTCGGCGGTGCGGCCCTGCTGGTGCTGCTGCTGGTCGGCGGCGGCCTGTACCTCTTCCTGCGCGGGGACGACCTGAGCTACGCCGGCCGGGCCGTCGCCGAGCCCCAGCAGGCCATCGACGACGGCGAGTCGGCGCTGGAGGCCTACGTCTCCGACCGGGGCGGGTCCCGCAGCGACGACACCGGCTGCTGGTACCGGTTCCTCTCGGCCGACACCTCCGACGTCCAGGACGACCTGGTGTGCGGGCCGGTGCTGTTCGTCGACGGCGACCCGTCGGCCACCTACCTGGAGTTCCCGCTCACACCCTCCGGCGGCCGCGGCGACGTCTCGTTCGAGGTGGCCGCCGAGCCGGCCGACCCCGAGCCGCAGCCGCTGGCCGACCGCGAGCTGCTCACCCGCCCCGACGGCCGCACCCCGCCCGACGGCGCCGGCGACCTCACCGCCCCCGAGCCGCGGGCGGCCGACCCCGGCTTCACCGCCGACGGCCCCTTCGACGACGTCGAGCTCGAGGCACCCGACGGGCCGGCCACGCTGTCCGGCGCCTCCGCCCGGGTGACGATCACCGGCCTGGCCACCGCCGACCGCATCGGCACCGGCGACGACGCCCGCCGCCCCGCCGACGGCGAGGTCTTCCGGGTCTTCGACTACACCCTCGACCGCGGCGAGGGCTACGGCGACGCCGCGCCGCTGCTGTCCTACACCGTCGACGGCGGCGACGAGGTGCCCGTCGACCCGTCGCTCGTCTCCCCGGGTGCCTCGGTCCAGGGCCTGGTGTCGGCCCCCGAGGACGCCGACGTGCAGCTGGTGGTCGTCGACGGGGAGAACACCCAGACCCTCTCCCTGGTCGACGGCACCCCCGGACCGGACAACCTGCTGGTGACCACCCGGGCCAACCGCACCGCCGACCCGGTCCCGGCGCAGCAGATCCCGGGCGTGATCAGCGCCCCGGGCCGGGTGACGACGCCGTTCACGTTCACCGTGACCATCCAGGGCGCGCAGCTGAGCTGGTTCGCCGGCACCAACGTCACCGCGCGGCCCTCCGGTCCCGGCCGGGCGTTCCTGGTCGTCGACTCCGACCTGGTCGCCGACACCTTCAGCGCCGGCGAAGGCCCGCCGGCCTACTTCTCGCTGACCCTGCCCGACGGCACGGTGGTCCCCTCCCAGGACATCGTGGACGACCCGGCGCTGGTGGCCACCGCCTTCGACGTCCCGGCCGACTTCACGCAGGGGACGCTGACCTTCGGCGGGGTGTTCACCTACCCCGACGGCGCGACCGTGGACTTCCAGCCGGGCACCCTGTCCTTCCCGGTCACCGTCTCCGCGGGGTGAGGCCCCCGTCCGGGTGAGGGCCGGGCCGGGAGGGGTGTGCTCGCGCCCTCCCCGGTCGATGACCCCCGTGAGCGCTGTTCGGTCTCCAGATCAGGGGACGTCCGGGAACAGCACAGTCCGGGACGGGGTCCATCATCACCACCATCCACGACGTCCTCGCCGCCGAGGCCGTCACCAGCGTCTTCCAGCCCATCGTCGACCTCGACACCGGTGCCGTCGTGGCCTACGAGGCGCTCGCGCGGGGGCCGGAGGGTCCGCTGCGGTCGCCCGTCGAGCTGTTCGCCGCCGCCCGCGAGGCCGGCCGGCTCGCCGAGCTCGACGCCGCGTGCCGCACCGCGGCCTTCCGCGGCGCCGTGGAGCAGGGACTGCTGGCCCCGCTGACCGTCTTCGTCAACGTCGAGCCCGAGGTGCTGGACTCGGCCCCGCTGGCCGACCTGCTGGCCATCGCCGACGCCGCGCCCGCCCAGCTCCGGGTGGTCGTGGAGATCACCGAGCGGGCCATCGCCGCCCGACCGGCCGAGCTGCTGCAGACCGTGCAGCGCATCCGCGAGATCGGCTGGGGCCTGGCCCTGGACGACGTCGGCGCGGACGCGATGTCCCTGGCGTTCATGCCGCTGCTGCGCCCCGACGTGGTCAAGCTCGACCTGCGGCTGGTGCAGGACCGCCCCGGCCAGGACGTCGCCGAGGTCATGAACGCGGTCAACGCCTACGCCGAGCGCACCGGCGCGCTGGTGCTCGCCGAGGGCATCGAGACCGACGCCCACCTGGTGCAGGCCCTCGCGCTGGGCGCCACCCTGGGCCAGGGCTGGATGTTCGGCCGCCCGCAGCCCGGGCCCGCCGCGCAGCTGCCGACCGGTGAGCTGCTGCTGCCCCCGGCCGCGGTCGAGCCGCCCGGCACCGAGGTCTCCCCGTTCCGTTCGCTGCCGCCGGGCACCGTGCTGCGCCGCTCGCCCAAGCGGCTGCTCATCGAGCTGTCCAAGCAGCTGGAGCGGCACGCGCTGCGGCTGGGCGGCACCGCCGTCATCGCCTCGACGTTCCAGGAGGCCCGGCACTTCACGCCCTCGACCGTCTCCCGCTACCGCGAGCTCGCCGAGCGCACCGGGTTCGTCTGCGCCCTCGGCGACGGCCTGGCCGCCGAGCCGGTGCCCGGCGTCCGCGGGGCCGCCCTCTCGCCCACCGACGAGGTGCGCGGCGAGTGGGACGTCGCGGTCATCGCGCCGCACTTCAGCGCCGCGCTGCTGGCCCGCGACCTGGGCGACACCGGTCCCGACCTGGAGCGCACCTTCGAGTTCGCGCTGACCTACGAGCGGGACACCGTGGCCCGGGCCGCGCACGCCCTGGTGTCGCGGGTCGTGCCGCAGGAGCTCCGCCGTCCCACGGCCCCGGCGGCCCCGGCCGCGCCCGCGGCCACCGCGCCGCGGGCCGTCGAGCTGCCGGCGACGATGCCCGGCGCCGCCGAGGGTCTGCTGCACCGGGCGCTGGCCGCGACCACCAGCGGGGTGGTCATCGTCGACATGGACCTGCCCGACCAGCCCCTGGTCTACGTCAACCGGGCCTTCGAGGAGCTGTCGGGCTACCCGCGCGAGGAGGTGCTCGGCCGCAACTGCCGGTTCCTGCAGACCGCCGACACCGACCTGGCCGCCGTGGCCCGCATCCGGGAGGCCCTGGACAACGGCCGGGAGTGCCGGGAGACCCTGCTCAACCACCGCGGCCCCGACCGCACGCCCTGGTGGAACGAGCTGCACCTGGCGCCGGTGACCGACGCCGACGGCCGGGTGGTGCAGTACATCGGCGTGCAGAACGACGTCACCGCCCGGGTCGAGGCCCAGCAGCGGCTGGCCCGGGAGCAGGAGCGCACCCGGCAGTACCTGGCCCGGATCGAGCAGCTGGCCTGGACCGACCCGCTGACCGGGCTGCCCAACCGGCGCCGGCTGCAGGAGCAGGTGGAGCTGGCCCTGTGGGAGGCCGACGCCGCCGGCACCGCGGTGGGCCTGCTGTTCGTCGACCTCGACGGGTTCAAGGCGGTCAACGACCGGCTCGGCCACGCCGCGGGCGACGAGCTGCTGGTGGAGGTCAGCACCCGGCTGCGGGCCTCGGTGCGCCGCTCCGACCTGCTGGCCCGCCTGGGCGGGGACGAGTTCCTGGTCGCGCTGCCCGGCCTGGCCCCGGAGACCGCCGCCGCCGAGGCCGCCCGCGTCGCCGCCACGCTGGCCGCGGCCCTGGGCGAGCCGGTCGCCCTGCGCGGCGAGCAGGTGCGGGTGGGCGCCAGCATCGGCTGCGCGGTCACCCCCGACGACGGCGCCGGGTTCGAGGCACTGCTGCACACCGCCGACCAGCGGATGTACACCGTCAAGGGCGGCCGGCTGGTCAGCCCCTGAGCTCGGCCAGGATGGGCTTGGCGACGGCGAGGGCGTGGTTGGCGGCGGGCACCCCGGCGTAGACCGCGGTGTGCAGGCAGACCTCGGCGATCTCCTCGTCGGTCAGCCCGTTGTGCACCGCGGCCTTCACGTGCAGCGCGAACTCGTCCCAGTGCCGCAGCGACGCGGTGATCGCGAGGGTGAGCATCGAGCGGGTGCGCCGGTCCAGGCCGGGCCGCTGCCACAGGTCGCCCCAGGCCACCCGGGTGATGAAGTCCTGGAAGTCCGCGGTCAGCGGGGTCACCCCGGCGACGGCGCGGTCGACGTGGGCGTCGCCGAGCACCTCCCGCCGGGTGCGCATGCCGGCCGCGCGCCGCTCGTCGTCCGTGCTGGGCGCCGGGGTGGTGGGCTCGCTCACCGGGTGCCGCCCAGGTGGGCCAGCAGCGCGGCGGTGACGTGCTCGGCCTGCTCGACGCTGGCGATGTGCGCGGCCGGGGACAGCGACAGCAGCGCCGCCCCCCGGATGCCGGCGGCGATGGCCTCCTGGTGCTCGGGCGGCAGCGCCGGGTCGTCGGCGCCGCTGACCACCAGGGTGGGCGCGGTGATGGTGCCGAGCTGGTCGCGCAGGTCCAGCGCGCCGACGGCGGCGCAGCAGCTGGCGTAGCCCTCGTCGTCGCAGTCGACGATGCCCTGCCGCATCGTGGCCACCACGTCGGGGTGCTCGGCGGCCCAGCCGGGGGTGAACCAGCGGCCGACCACCGCGTCGGCCAGCGACGCGGTGCCCTGGCTGCGGGCGGTGGCCGCCCGCTGCGCCCAGGCCTCGGGGTTGCCCGGGTGCGCCGAGGTGCACAGGACGGCCAGCCGACCGACCCGCTCGGGCTCGCGCGCGGCCAGCCGCAGGCCGGTCATGCCCCCGATGGACAGCCCGACCACGTGCGCGCGGGCGATGTGCAGCCGGTCCAGCAGCGCGACGACGTCGTCGGCCAGGTCGTCGACGGTCGAGTCGCCCTCCGGGGACGGCGACCGGCCGTGGCCGCGGGTGTCGTAGCGGACCACCCGGAACCGCTCGGCGAGCGCGGGCACCTGCGGGTCCCACATCTCCAGGGTCGTCCCGAGGGAGTTGGACAGCAGGACGACGGGGGCGTCCTCCGGTCCCTCCACCACGGCGTGCACGTCGACGGTCAACGGGGCTCCTCAGCTCTCGGCGATCGTGTGGGCGGCGAGGGCGGCGTCGACCTGCGCGCCGGCCTCGCCGGTGTCGGGGGCGGCGGCGGCGAGCAGGGCGGCGCCGTCGACGTCGGTGCGCTCGCGCACGACCTGGGCCAGCACGCGGCCCTCCCGGGTGGCCTGCCGGACGGCGTCGGCGGCCGCGTCGTGCGCCGGGCCCCGGCCCAGGGACGGCGTGAGCGCGTCGGCCAGCGCGCCGGCGAGCTGGGCGCCGCTCGCCGCCTGGACCACGGCGGCCATCCGGGCGGTGTCCAGCTGCAGCCCGCCCAGGCAGTCGGCCAGCCAGGCGGCGGCCGACCCGGTGGTGGCCAGCAGCGCGGACAGGGTCGGCCACTCGCTGTGCCAGGCGCCGGCGGCGCGCTCGTGCTCCTGCTCCATGGCGGCGAACAGGGTGCCGACCAGGCCGGGGGCGCGGCGGGCGCAGGCCCGTGCGGAGATGGCGGCGACCGGGTTGCGCTTGTGCGGCATGGCGCTCGAGCCGCCCCGGCCCTCGCCGGACTCCGCGGCCTCGGCCACCTCGGTCTGGGCGAGCAGGACCACGTCGACGGCGACGGTCGCGACGACGCCCGCCGCGGCCCCCAGCGCCCCGGCCAGGTCGGCGACCGGCAGCCGGACGGTGAACCAGGGGACGGCGGTGGTGGTCAGCCCGAGCTCCTGTGCCAGGGCGGCGCGGACGTCGAGCCCGGAGCCGTCGCTGGCGGCCAGCGTGCCGACCGCGCCGCCGTACTGCACCGGCAGCGACGCGCCGACGGCGGCGAGCCGGGCCCGGGCGCCGTCCAGGCCGGCCAGCCAGGTGGCGGCCTTGAGCCCGGCGGTGGTGGGCAGCGCCTGCTGCATCAGCGTGCGCCCGATGACGACGTCGTCGCGGTGGTCGGCGGCCAGCCGGGCCGCGGCGGCGGTCGCGGCCGCGAGGTCGGCGTCCAGGGCCGCGATCGCCCGCCGGGCCAGCAGCACCATCGCGGTGTCGACGACGTCCTGGCTGGTGGCGCCGACGTGCACCGCACCGGCGGCGTGCGGGCCGACCGCGTCG
>Ga0325400_1003375_pt1 | contig 14391 bp, 12 predicted proteins | sample PopdelMetagenome_2_FD_205662 | JGI IMG/M metagenome (GOLD analysis project Ga0325400, IMG submission 205662) | Populus deltoides microbial communities from Bellville, Georgia, United States - Xylem-PdKOR-R1 | ecosystem: Host-associated > Plants > Phyllosphere > Stem > Wood/Secondary xylem... | reverse complement strand
TCCGCGCTCTGCGGCCCGAACCGGCCGTTGACCCCGACCTCCTGCAGGAACCGGCGCAGCTCGTCCCGTCCGGTGATCTGCAACGTCCAGCCGTGCGGGTAGGCCCCGTGACCGGTGCCCTGCCGGAGTTCGGACGCGATGCCGAACCGCAGCAACAGGCGCGACACCCCGTCGAGGACGACGCGGTTCTGGTGGCCGATCCGGACGAAATGCTCGTCCGGGACGACCGCGCCGAGTTCGGCCCACAGGTGCGCGAGGAACGTGGCGATCTGCCGCTTGGGCAGGTGGAACAGTTCGGTGGGCAACGCGGCGACGGGCGTCGTGACCCCGAGGTCGTCGAACCAGTCGCGCACGGGATGCGGCACCCCGGTCTCGGTGGTCAGCACCAGCCCGGCCCCTTCGGACCGCACGCTGCAGCCCATCCCGAGGGCCGCCTCGAACACGGCGTCGATCCCGCCCTGGTGCCCACCGCGGTAGCGGACGGGGCGCCGCGGTGCGACGCTCCCGCCGCCGAGGAGCCGGGCCAGCAGCACGACCTGGTCGTCGGTCCACGCCGTGACCCGCTCGGGGGCGGGGACGTGCCGGGGAACCGCGATCGTGTCGCCCTGGGCGAGCTCGCCCAGGGGTTTCCAGCCGTCGACGGTCAGGAAAGGGTGGTTCGCCGTCGCCCGGACGGTCTTGCCGGACGCGGTCCGGAGCTTGTGGACGGGTTTGACGCCGGTGGGGAAGACGTGGGTGAGGTGCCGGCGGACGTACCGCAGCGACTCGTCGAGCGCCCACACCGGGACATCCTTCGCCTGCAGCGCGAAGAGTTCCTCCATGGTCGTCTCCGCGCCGGTGTCGGCCCGCAGGATTCGCGTCTCGGCGGTCAGGCACCCCGATTCACGCAGGTCGCTGACCATGGGTTTCTTGTCGGTCCGCTGTTCGGGACCACGGTTCAGCTGCGACAGCGCGATGACCGGCACCTCGAGCTCCTTGGCCAGCAGTTTCAGCGCACGCGAGAACTCCGACACCTCCTGCTGCCGGGACTCGACGCGCTTGCCCGACGTCATCAGCTGCAGGTAGTCGACGATGACGAGTTTGAGGTCGGCGCGCTGCTTCAACCGCCGGCACTTGGACCGGATCTCCATCAGGGACATGTTCGGGGAGTCGTCGATGTACAGCGGTGCCTCGTTGATCGCGCCCATCGTCCGCGCGAACCGCGTCCAGTCGGCGTCGTCCATGTTCCCCTTGCGCATCTTCTGCAGCGGGACGCGGGCCTCGGCCGACAGCAGACGCATCGCGATCTCGTTGCGCCCCATCTCCAGGGAGAAGATGACGGACGCCAGGCCGTGCTTGATCGAGCAGGCGCGGGCGATGTCCAGCCCCAGTGTTGAGTTGTGCGTCGGGATCATCGAACGGCCGGCCAGGTAGAGGTGGTCCTCGTTCGACACCTCTACGCAGCGGACCGGGACGGAGTCGATGCGTCGCACGGCGGTGATGAAACGGCTGTTGCGACGCTGGAACTGACGTTGGCCGCGTTCTTTGTGCAGCAACCGCTTTCGCTCCAGCCGGAAGACGTCATCATCCGTGCTGAAGGTGATCGTGTACGACGTGGACGACGCCTCCGAGCGCCCCCGAACTGCCTTCTCACTCCACCCCGAGCGGTACCCGAGGCTGTGGACGAGCTCACGGACGTCTGCCGCCAGTCTCAGTGAGGTCACCGCGAACTGCACCGTTCCTGACGGCGCCACGGTGCCGTCGGTGTCGAGCAGGCCCGCGAGAAGGGCACGACGCTGCGGCTCTGAGGCACGCAGGTACTCCATAGGAATGTGCTTGTCGTCGAGCACCCCGATCGTTCGGAGTCGAGCCTTGACGGTGCCGTGCTCGCTGCGGCACGGGGCGCAGAGCTCAAGACCGCTGGATGCCTGACCGCACGACGCGCAGGTGGGCGCGGAGTTGAGCCCTCCGAGACCCATGGCGCGGCCACCGCAACTGCGTCCGCAGGTCTTGACCTGGGAGGTCTTGGGAATGAACTCGACGCCGCAGACGACGCAGTTCTTGACCACCGCCTGCTTCTGGGGGAAGAGCAACGAGTACGTCATCTTCGCCACGGGCTTGAGCTCGAGGCCTTCGGCCTCCAGCAGGACAACCATGTGGTCGTCGTTCGTAGTGATCCTCGCCTGCGCAGTGTGGCCGTCGCCCAACCAGGCCCCGAGAACGTACGGGGGGAGCAAGAACTCCCGTTCAGGCGACTGGATCGGCTGCGTAAGGTCCACCGCGTGGTTCAGCCGTGATTCAACACCTCCGCACCTCAAGGTGGAGGCGATCTCCTGAGTCGTCTTGACGGTGTCGACGACTCGGCGGTCACCGGTGTCGGCCGACCCGGATCTCGCAGAACTGGCCAGCCTGCGAGAGGCTCGCGTACTCGTGAGCCACTGGTGCTTCTCATCCGCGACGATCACGCTGCCGTCGGAGAACTCCACCTCGTAGCAGGGTCGGTCGACCATGACCTCGGTCGCGGCGACGACCGTGGTCGGCTTGCCGTCGGCGCCGATGAGCTCGTCGCCGACCGCGACCTCGCCCATCGTCGTCCAGCCCCGGGGGGTGGGCAGCGGCGTGTCCAGCGCCAGAGCCTTCCCGACCGCCGGGCGCGCCGCGATGACGATCATCTGCCCGGGGTGCAGACCGTTGGTCAGGCCGTCGAGGTCGGCGAAGCCGGTGGGGACGCCGACCATGCCCTCGCCGCGGTGGGCGCTGGCCTCGATCTCGTCGATGGTGCCCTCGATGACGTCGCCGAGGACGGCGTAGTCCTCCTTCACCCGCTTCTCGGTGATGGCGTAGATCTCGGCCTGCGCCGAGTTCACGACGGCCTCGACGTCCATGCCGTCGGCGCCGTAGCCCATCTGGACGATCCGGGTGCCGGCCTCGACGAGGCGGCGCAGGACCGCGCGCTCGCGCACGATCCGGGCGTAGAAGGCGGCGTTGGCGGCCGTGGGGACGGTGGAGATGAGGTCGTGCAGGTACGGCGTCCCGCCGACGCGGGTCAGCTCGTTCTTGTTGGTGAGCTCGGCCGAGACGGTGACCGGGTCGGCCGGTTCGCCGCGCGAGTACAGGTCGAGGATCGCCTCGTAGATGACCTCGTGGGCAGGACGGTAGAAGTCGTTGCTCTTGAGGACCTCGACGACGTCGGCGATGGCGTCCTTGGACAGCATCATCCCGCCGAGCACACCCTGCTCGGCCGCGATGTCCTGCGGGGGCATCCGCTCGTACGACTCCGAGCGGGACTCGGACCGGTCGCCGCGCTTGCCCCGACCCCTGCCACCACCGCCACCGTTGGAGCCGCGGAATCCGTCGTCCTCGGGGGGTCCGTAGTCCACGGGTGGTTCGTCGTACGTGGTCACTACGGCAGGCCCCTTCCCGGCGGATCCGTCCCGGCGACGATCACTCGTCAACCCCTCGCGACAGGTCTACGCGAGAGGTCCGACACGTCCTCGCGACACGGTGACCCACCGCTTGGTTGCGGGTCAAACCGCCCTGTGCACAGGGCGGTGGACAGCCTGTGGATGAGTTGGGGACCGTTGTGCACAGGGGGTGGACAACGCTGGGGACAACTCTGGCGACCCTGGGGGACAACTTCCCCTTCACGCCCCTGAGCTGCGACGATGCTCGTCCTCGGATGTCCACCGCGTGTGGAGACGAAAAGATTCAAACGGACGAAGGGATGTCGGTCCTGTTGCGGTTCGGTAACGCTGTGTCAAGAGGGCTAAAGGTCACGCAGCGTGACGCCGAGATACTCCGTTTGGCCGTCCCAGCCCTCGGCGCCCTCATCGCCGAACCCCTGTTCCTGCTCGCCGACTCGGCCATCGTCGGCCGACTCGGCACCCTCCCGCTGGCCGGTCTCGGGATCGCCGGCGCCGCCCTCGGGACAGCGGTCAGCGTCTTCGTCTTCCTGGCCTACGGCACCACCGCGAGCGTGGCCCGCAAGCTCGGCGCCGGCGACACCAAGGGGGCGTTGAGCCAGGGTGTGGACGGGATGTGGCTGGCCCTGGCCCTCGGCGTCCTCACCTCGCTGGGGATGTTCTTCGCCTCGGGGCCCCTCGTCGACCTGCTCGGGGTCAGCGAGGCGGCCCGCCCGTACGCCCTGACCTATCTGCACTGGAGCCTGCTCGGGCTGCCCGGGATGCTCGTCGTCCTGGCCGCCACCGGCGTCCTGCGCGGGTTGCAGGACACGAAGACGCCTCTCGTCGTCGCGGCCTCGGGCGCGGGCCTCAACGTGGTGCTGAACCTGCTCTTCGTCCACGGCCTCGGCTGGGGCATCGCAGGGTCGGCCATCGGGACGGCCGCCACGCAGATCCTCATGGCCGTCGCACTGGTGTGGGTGGTCGCCCGCGGGGTGCTGCGCACCGGGGCCCGGGTGAGCCCCCACCCGCTGGGCGTCCTGCGCAACGCCCTGGACGGCATCCCGCTGCTGGTCCGGACGGTGACCCTGCGCGCAGCCCTGCTGCTGACCACGTTCGTCGCCGCCGCCCAGGGGGACGCCGGGATCGCCGCGCACCAGGTCGCCAACACCGTCTGGACGACCACCGCGCTCGCCCTGGACGCTCTCGCGATCGCCGCGCAGGCGTTGGTGGGTCGCGCGCTGGGGGCCTCCGACGTGGACGGGGTCCGTTCGACCGTCCGCCGGATGGTCCAGTGGGGCGTCGGCGTCGGAGTCCTGCTCGGACTCGTCGTGGGCCTGTGCGCCAGCCCCATCGCCGGGTTCTTCGCCCCCGACGAGCAGGTGCACGACTACCTGACCGCCGCCCTGATCGTGCTCGCGGTCTGCCTCCCCGTCGCGGGCTGGGTGTTCGTCCTCGACGGGGTGCTCATCGGCGCCGGCGACGGCAGGTACCTCGCCGTCGCCGGATTGATCACCTTCGCCTGCTACGCACCGCTGGCCGTCCTCGTGCTCGAGTTCGCGCCCGCCGGGCGCGCCGGGCTCGTGTGGTTGTGGATCGCGTTCGCCGGGGTGTTCATGGTCGCCCGCCTGGTCACGCTCGTGCAGCGCGAACGAACGGGGAAGTGGATGGTCACCGGGGCGTGACGGCCTCACGACCCAACAGCGACGTCTTCACCTCCAGCCCGTACCGGAAACCCCCCAGGGTCCCGTCCGAGCGCAGCACGCGGTGGCAGGGGACGAACAGCGCCGCGGCGTTCATCGCGCACGCCCCGGCCACGGCCCGCACGGCGGCAGGACGGCCGGATCGTTCGGCGAACTCGGAGTACGAGATCGGATCGCCGGGGCGGACCTCACGCAACACCTTCCAGGCGTGCTCGCGGAACTCCCCCGATCGCTGGCGGACGGGTACCTCCGCCGGTGCGTCGAGGTCCCCGTCGTAGTAGGCCCGGACGGCGTCCTGGGCCCTGGAAACGACACCCGGAACGTCAGCGATCTGCCCTCGCAGGGACGGGTGGACGAGGTGTGCGAGATCGTGGACGGAATCGGTCCAGCCAGCGGCCAGGACGGCGTCCGGACTCACCAGCACGGTGAACGGTCCGTCGGGGGTGTCGATGGTCATGAGGGTTTCCTTCCGGTCGAGTTCCACAGGTGCAGGACGGCGTAGGAACGCCACGGCGCCCACCGGGCGGCGTACTCGGCGAGTTCCCGGTGTGCTGCCCGGGTGGGCTGGTCGTCGTCGAGGATCCCCAGGACCCGGGCCCCCGCGACGAGGGCGACGTCCCCGGGCAGCCAGCTGTCGGGGTCGCCCAGAACCCGCATCGCGACGTACGCCGCGGTCCACGGTCCGATACCCGTGCGTTCGACGAGGCTGCGGCGCAACGCCTCCGGATCGGCTCCGACATCGACGACCAGATCGCCAGACGTCAGGTCGCGGGCCGCCGCGAGCACCGTCGCGACCTGACGGGCGGGAAGTTTCAGCGGGAGTTCGACCGCACGGGCGATCTGCCCGGGCGGGGGAAACAACCGGTCGAGTCCCTCGAAACGAGAGGGGTACGGAGTTCCGAGGGCCTGCGCCAACCGGGACAGATGGGTACGGGCGGCCGCCACGGAGATCTGCTGGCCGACGATCGCTCGGATCAGGAGTTCGTGCGGGTCGACCGTCCCGGGAACCCGGATCCCCGGTCGGTCCCCCGCGATCTCGGCGAGCACGGCATCGACGGCGCTCGGGTCGGCGTCGAGGTCCAGGAGGCGCCGGATCCGGGCCACGGCGGTCGAGACGTCGCTCAGCGAACTGAGTTCGAGCTCGGCGCGGACCGTCCAGCCGTGCGCCGTCGCGGTCGCCTCGAGAGCGACCGCACCCGGACCGCTGGGCAGCGACAGGGTGCGCGCGTACCGCAACCGGTCCGCGCGAAGCTCCCCCACCTCGACCCCGGAGACCGCGCGGGCCAGCAGGAAGCTGAACACCCCCGGTGCGTCGAACGGTTGCCGGACGGGCAACGACAGGTCGATGCGGACCTGGTCCCCCGAGGTCATGGTGGGCGTACGACGAGCCCGCAGTTCACCGGGCGCGACGTCGAACACCTCGCGGACGGTCTCGTTGAACTGACGGACCGAACCGAACCCGCTGGCGAAGGCGACATCGGCCAGTTTCAGGTCCGTCCCCACCAGCAGCGACCGCGCCGTCTGCGCCCGCCGCGCCCGAGCCAGCGACTGCGGGCCGGCGCCGAGTTCGGCGACGAGCTGGCGTTGGACGTGCCGGGCCGTGTACCCCAGCCGGGTCGCGAGCCCCTCGACGCCTTCCCGGTCGACGACACCGTCACCGATCAAGCGCATCGCCCGTGCGGCGAGGTCCCCCCGCAGGTTCCACTCGGGCGTACCCGGCGTCGCCTCGGGCAGGCACCGTTTGCAGGCCCGGAACCCCGCCTCGTGCGCCGCGGCCGAGGTCACGAAGAAGGTCACGTTCTGCGGCTTGGGGGTCCTGGCCGGGCAGGACGGGCGGCAGTAGATCCCGGTCGTCGAGACGGCCGTGAAGAACTGCCCGTCGAACCGCGCGTCGCGGGCGTCGATGGCCCGGTAGCGCTCGGCGAACTGGCTCTGGTCGTGCATCACCCCTCCAGGAGACCCCGTGGGCGGCCTCCTGGTCTAGCGGGGATCGGACATGGCCGTCAGGGTGGGGGTATGGACGACTGGGACGCGGCCGCGGCCACCTTCGACGACGAGCCCGACCACGGGCTGCGGGATCCCGCGGTGCGCCGGGCCTGGGCCGATCTGCTACTACCACTGCTGCCTGCGAGACCGGCGCGGATCGCAGACCTCGGCTGCGGCACGGGGAGCCTCTCGGTCCTGCTCGCGCAGGCCGGCCACAGAGTCCACGCGATCGACGCCTCACCCCGGATGATCGAGGTCGCCCGGGCCAAGGCCGGCGATCTGGCGATCGACGTCGAGCTCGCCGACGCCGCGGACCCCCCGCTCGACCAAGGTTCCGTCGACGTGGTCCTCGTCCGGCACCTGTTGTGGGTCTTCCCCGACCCCGAGGCCGTGGTCGCCCGCTGGGTCTCGTCGTTGAAACCCGGCGGGCGACTCGTCCTGGTCGAGGGGCACTGGAGCACCGGTGCAGGAATTCCCGTCGGCGTCTGCCGGGACCTCGTGGCGCGCTGCCTCGACGACGTCGAAACCACCCTCCTGCCGGACCCGACGTTGTGGGGCAAGGAGATCTCCGACGAGCGGTACCTCGTCACCGGCAGAGTCACCGGCAGAGTCACCGGCAGAGTCACCGGCAGAGTCACCGGCAGAGTGACCGGCAGGCTCTGACTCAGAACTCCTGCAGGTTCTCCTTCAGCGTGGAGTAGGTGTACCCGTCCCGGATCAGCCCGCGCTTGCGCAGCGCCGGCGCGAGGCCGTCGGTGATCTCGGCGATCTGCAGACGGGTCGGCGGGGTGTAGAGCAGGAACCCGTCGCCGCCGACCTCCTCCATGATCTCACCCATCTTGCCGGCGACGGTGTCGGGCGAACCGACGAGGCCGAGGTCGGTGATCTGGAACGACTCGGCCGCCATCTCGCGCAACGTCTTGCCGGACTGGTCCTGGAACACGTTGGCCAGCGACGACCGCTCACCGTTCCCGGCGGAGGTGTCGATCTCGTCGACCGGGGTGTCCAGCGGAATCCCGCCGAAGTCGATGCGCCCGCCCGAGGTGTACGACATGTTCCAGAGGTTGTACTCCACGGCAGCGTCGGAGTACTTCGCCAGCCGCGCGGCCTCGGCCTTGGCCCGGGCCTCCTCGTCGGAGGCGGCGATGACGGGCGTGGCCAGGAACAGGAGTTTCACGTCCGAGGGTTTGCGGCCGTGGGCCAGCAACCGCGCGTGCATGTCCTCGCGATACGACTTCATGTCCTCGACGGACTTGCACATCGCCATCTGGGTGTCGACGTGCGAGGCGGCGAGTTCGCGGCCGGGGACGGAACCCCCGGCGGAGGCGATGGGGATCTGCCCCTGGGGGCCGGGGATGGTGTTCAGCGGACCACGCGAGGAGAACCACTTGCCGTTGAAGTCGGCGGTGTGGACGCGGGTGTGGTCGGCGTAGATGCCGTTCTCCACGTCCGCGAGGATCGCACCGTCCTCCCAGGTGTTCTGCAGCGCCTTGACGCACTCGATCCACTCCTGCGCCATCAGGTAGCGCTCGTCGTGGTCGAGGTGGCGTTCCATGCCGTAGTTCTGCGCGACGCGGTCGGTGACGCTGGTGACGACGTTCATCCCGACCCGGCCCTGGGTGAGGTGGTCCAGCGTCGTGTAGAGCCGCGCGGCCAGGTACGGGTGGTACTGGATCGTCGAGACGGTCGGGACGATGCCCACGTGCTTCGTGCGCTGGGCCATCAGCGGCACCAGCGGCATCGGGTCGTTCTTGGGGGCCATGAACCCGCGACGCAGCGAGACCTCGGCGTTGCCGTGGAAACTGTCCTCGACCATCGCGGTGTCCTCGATGAGGACGTAGGTGAAGCCGGCGCGCTCCAGGGAGTCGGTGAGGTCGACGTACAGGTCCGGTTTCACCCAGTCGCGGACGTTGCTGCCGGTCCACGGTCCGTCGACGGCGGGGTTCCACGGCTGGATGCCGAAACCGCTGCCGAGGAACCATCCGAGGTGGAACATGCGGGTCCTCCCGATCGAGTTCGCACCGGGACGGTCCCGGTGGTGCTGGACCGATGGAACGCGAGCCGTGTTACGAGTCCGGGACGTTCTCGTGTCGCCCGTGTTGCGCGACCGTTCCGGCGGTAGGCTCCGGCGGTCACCGCAGGTCAGAGGGGGTGCCCGGGGCCATTCGGCCACGTTGCGCAACCAGCGGCCGACACACGCCGCAGGATCCGTCGGTCGAGGCGGAGTTCCGGCGCTTGTCGGTGCGGACCCACCATCACCGCAGGTCAGGGACGTCCCGCGGGGCGCCGGGGCGGCGCAATGCACGAGTAACGGAACCGTCCCCCGGACGAAACGTGCACGGCGTCTACTAGGAGAGCCAGACACAGCGGGTCACGGATGACGAGTTCGGAAGGTTCAAGATGACCAGCACCACACGCACCTCCGCCCACCTCTCCGTGGCGCACACCCCGGTCGTGCCCCAGCAGCGCGACGTCGTCCTGCACGTCGAAGGCGTCGTGGAGCACGGCGACGAGCGCGGCCGCCTCCTCGGCTTCCCCACCGCCAACATCGGTGTCCCCGAGCACGGTCTGCGCGACGGCGTCTGGGCCGGCACGGTCCAGATCGACCCTCAGCACGACGGTCCCGTGCACGTCGCCGCCGTCTCCATCGGCCACCGCCCCACCTACTACGGCAAGGACGGCGACCGCCTGCTCGAGGCGAACCTGCTCGACTTCACCGGCGACCTCTACGACAAGAAGGTCCTGGTCCGGTTGCACGTGCGGCTGCGGCCGCAGCGCAGGTTCAGCGGCTCCGCCGAGCTGGTCGACCAGATGCAGGTCGACATCGCCGACACCCGCACGTGGGCGGTCACGGAGGGCCTGGGCCACCTGCTGTCCGGGACCGAGTCCTGAGCGCCCCCCAGGGGCACGCCGGTCGGCGGGCCCCCGTCCGTCGTCGGCGGCGCGGGCCCGTGCCCCCCGAGGTCCGCGCCGCCCGCGACGCCGAACTGGCCGTCCGCCGGGCCGAGCGCACCATCCGCCGCAACGAGGGCATCGCGCACGCCGTCGGTGAACTGCTGGCCGCTGACGCACTCACCCACGAGGCCGTGGCCGAGCGCACCCAGGTCCCGCTCGGGTACCTGCTGTGGGCCTACCCGGACCTCGACGCGCTGACCCGCGCCGCCCTGCCCGCGGCGTCCTGAGATTTAACCCCACCGAAACAGGTCAAGCCGTAGCTTGGTGGTCAGACCACCTGATGACCCGACTACGGAGGACGAGATGGGCTTCATCCAAGACCACTCCCTGTGGACGTCCGAGCAGGCCGACGCGGCCGCTCACGTCCGCGCGCTCATCGCCGAGCACGACCTGCAGCAGGTCCGGATCAGCTGGGGTGACCAGCACGGCATCCTGCGCGGCAAGACCCTGGAGGTCGGACACTTCCTGTCGACCCTGGAGGACGGCAAGGACTTCCAGACCGCGACGCTGATCTTCGACACGACGAACAACCCCGCCGTCCCGCCGTTCGCGGCCGGTGGTTTCGGTGACCCCCGACTCACCGGCCTGCCCGACGGGCTGCTCGTCCCCGACCCGTCGACGTTCCGGATCCTGCCCTGGGTCGACCGCACGGGGTGGATCCTGGCGAACCTGCACTACCGCAACGGGGACGCGGTGCCGTTCGACACCCGCGGGGTGCTGCAGACGCAGTTGTCGCGCCTCGCCGGGGAAGGCTTCACCTACACCGCCGGCGCAGAGCTCGAGTTCTACCTGACGAAACTGGTGGACCCTCGCCTGGAGTTCGGCGACTCCGGCTGGCCGCCCGCTCCCCCGTCGGTCACCGCGGTCTCGCACGGCTACCAGTACCTCACCGAGAACCGCGGCGACGAGATCGACGGCATCCTGCGGATACTGCGCGACCAGCTCGTCGCCGTGGGCCTGCCGCTGGCGACCGTCGAGGACGAGTGGGGCCCCGGGCAGGTCGAGTTCACCTTCGACCCGCTGCCCGGCCTGCAGACCGCCGACAACGTCCTGCTCACCCGCAGCGCCATCAAGCAGATCGCCCGTCGGCACGGGTTCCACGCCACGTTCATGGCCCGGCCGAACCTGCCGAACATCGTCTCCAGCGGTTGGCACCTGCACCAGTCGCTCGGCGACGCGAACTCCCGCAACGTCTTCCCGGGCACGGACGGGGAACTGTTGTCCCCCGTGGCCCAGCGGTTCACGGCCGGCCTGCTCGAGCACGCGGCGGCCTGCGCGCCGCTGACCACGCCGACGATCAACGGGTACAAACGGTACATCGACCACTCCTTCGCACCGACCCGGATCGCCTGGGCCGAGGAGAACCGCGGTGCGATGATCCGCGTCTCGGGCGCCCGCGGCGACACGAACACGCACCTGGAGAACCGCGTCGGCGAACCCGCCGCCAACCCCTACCTGTACCTGGCCTCGCAGATCGCAGCCGGCCGCGACGGGATCAACCGCGACCTCAAACTGGGCGAACCCGCCGACGAGGCCTACGACGGCGACACCGTCCACCTGCCCCGCTCCCTCGAACGGGCACTCGGCGAGTTCCGCACCAGCGCGGTGCTGCGGCGGGAGTTCGGCGACGCGTTCGTCGAGTACTACTGCACCGTCAAGCAGTCCGAGATCAACCGTTTCAACGCCGCTGTCACCGACTGGGAGCAGCGGGAGTACTTCGAGGTGTTCTGATGCCGATCCCCCTGCTCCCCGTGCTGCACCACCACCGCACCCCCGAGGCCCGGACCCCGTTCATCGTGGGGATCGCCCAGCTCGGCGGCCGCTGGCTGGACACCGCCTACCGGCTGGGTCGAGCGGTCGAGGCCGCCGAGCTGGCTGCCCAGCAGGGGGTTTCCCTGCTCGCCTTCGGGGAGACCTACCTGTCCGGGTACCCGTTGTGGACCACCCGGACCGGGGGCGCCGACTTCGGCGACCCCGGACAGCTGGACGCCTACGCCTACCACCTCGACGCGGCCGTGGAGATCGACGGGCCGGAACTCAAGACGCTGGCCGAGGTGTCCGCCGACCTCGGGATCTCGCTCGTCATGGGGATCACCGAACGCGGGACCGGCCAGGGATCGGGGACGACGTGGTGCACCTCGGTCACCCTCGATCCTGCGCGGGGTCTCGTCGGCCACCACCGCAAACTCGTCCCGACCTTCGACGAGCGCCTCGTGTGGGCTCCCGGGGACGGCGCGGGCCTGCTCGCCCACGACGTCGCCGGAACCCGGGTCAGTTCCCTGAACTGCTGGGAGAACTGGATGCCGCAGGCCCGGACGGCCCTCTACGCACAGGGGACAGCCGTCCACGTCGGGCTCTGGCCGGGGTCGGCGGAACTCACCCGCGACATCACCCGGTTCACCGCCCTGGAGGGGCGGGTGTTCTCCGTCGCGGCCTCGGGGATCGGCCGGCTGGCCGACGTCCCGGACGACTTCCCGCTCGCGGAACGGTTGCGGGACAGCGCTGAACTCCCCTTCGACGGGGGCAGTGGCATCGTGGGTCCGGACGGCGAGTGGATCGTCGCACCCGTGATCGAGGCAGAGGGGCTCATCGTGGCCGAGATCGACCTGCACGAGGTACGCCGCGCACGGCTGACCTTCGACCCGACGGGGCACTACTCCCGTCCCGACGTCCTGCGGACCACCGTGGACCGCAGCCGCCGCACCCCCGTGGAGCTCGAGCCGTGACCGTCCTGATCCTCGAGCACCAGGTCGACGCGGGGGCCGGGAACCTCCTGCCCTACCTGACGTCCCGCGGTCTGGAGCACCGCGTCGTGAGGGTGGACACCGACGAACTCCCCACCCCGGGGAGGTTCCGGGCCCTGGTCGTCATGGGATCCAAGGAGGCCGCCTACGACGACTCGGTCCCGTGGAACTCCCCGGAACGCGAGTTCATGCAGCACTGCATGGACGCCGGGACCCCTGTGTTCGGGATCTGCTTCGGCGCACAACAGCTCTGCACGATCCTGGGCGGCACGGTCTCCAAACTCCCCGCACCCGAGGTCGGCTGGACCTCGGTCGAGGGGACCGAACCCTACGGAGGGACGTGGTTCGCCTGGCACGGCGACACCATGGAACTGCCCTCCGTGGAGTTGTTCGCGGAAACACCGATCAGCCCGCACGCCTTCACCTCCGGGCCCCACCTCGGAGTCCAGTTCCACCCCGAGATGACGGCCGGGACCCTGCACGACTGGGCCGGCCAACTCCGGCGTCAGAAACTCGTCGAGGAGGCCGGGCTCGACCCCGCCGTCGTCCTGGACGCCTCCCCCGACAAGCTCAGCGCCGCCGTCGCCGCTGCGCACCGGCTCTACGACCACTTCTTCTTCGCTGCCCATGAGGAGACCTGATGAACTCCCGTCACGCCACCACGCTGTCCGTCGCCGTCCTCGCGGGGTTGTCCTGCCTGCTGACGGCCTACGTCGTGCCTGTCCCGATCTGGGTGCTGTTCATCGCCTGGGCCTCCTTCTTCGCCGCCGGGGGCGGGACGGGCGGGATGGTCCGCTCCGTCGTCATGAACCTCGCCGGCGTCGTGTCCGCGGCCGTGTCGCTGGCGCTGATCGGCGCCCTCGGCGGCAGCGGCTGGGCGACCGCGCTGGTCGTCGTGGCGGGCGCCGGGATCCTCGTCCTCATCGGCCGCCCCGCACTGCTGTCCTTCGCCCCCGCCGGGTTCTTCGGGTTCGCCTCGACCGTCGCCGTGTGCGCGGCGACCGGCGCGGCCGTCACCGACCCGGTGTCCACCGGCCACCCGCTGGTGCTGGTGGTCGGCGCGCTCCTGCTCGGGGCGTTGTTCGGTCGGGTCTCCGAGCTGTTCGCCGGCGCGCTGACCGCGCGGGTCGTGGACCCGGTGCCGGCACAGGGGTGAGGTTCCCTGCGCCGGTCACAGCAGATGACGCTCGATGATCACCGAGAGTTCGGCAGCGTCGATCTCACCGGCGGCGACGGACAGCACCGTCTGCTCTGCGTCGTCGATGACCATCACCAGGTCGCTGCCGTTGAGCAGACAGAACACACGGGTCGCCGACCAGGCCAGCCGCTCGTTCCCGTCGACCGAGGGAGGGTTGCGGGCGAGCGAGTGCATCAGTGCGGCTGCCTTGTCAGCCATTCGCGGATACGTCGCTTCCCCGAAGATCGTGGTCTGGGGGCGCGCTGCAGCCGATGCGATGAGCCCGACGTCGCGCACCTGGACCTCTGCCATGACCCCTGCGGCGACACCCAGCAGGTCCTCCGTGGTGAGGTGGTCGAACTCCGCGCGATCTTCGGCGCTCACCGGGCCAGACGAGCGAGGAGTTCGGCATCCTCGGTCGCCACCCGTGCGATGGCCGCACGCAG
>Ga0325400_1003374_pt1 | contig 14391 bp, 11 predicted proteins | sample PopdelMetagenome_2_FD_205662 | JGI IMG/M metagenome (GOLD analysis project Ga0325400, IMG submission 205662) | Populus deltoides microbial communities from Bellville, Georgia, United States - Xylem-PdKOR-R1 | ecosystem: Host-associated > Plants > Phyllosphere > Stem > Wood/Secondary xylem... | reverse complement strand
TTAAGTTTGCAAATAAAAAAAGGCGCCTTATATTTGCATTGTCTTTCAATTACTCACCTGCAAGTAGTTGCGGATTTATACCGAAAGGGGGAGAGACAGGCTCGGCGAACCCTTAGCAACTTTCCAGAAGGAATCAGTGCTAACCTGCCTAAAATCATTCTTAGGACCTATAAATTTACAACCGTCATGTGTAAACGCCCGTCAAGTCAGCGTTGCGATCCGGATCAGGATTGGCACCTCTAGTTACCGCCCGCCGTCGGTTCGTCCCTCGGCCTGCGTAACCTATTCATCACAACGATTATTTTGCTCCAGTAGCAAAAAAACAGTCTTTGTTTGGTAATGCAGCCCTTAGTGCTTTTATTTAAGTCTATAAAGTGACTCTCATCCATAGACTTAGTCAAAAGCGTTAAGGGCTTTCCTTTATTTACTATCGACCAATCCCTATCTTCCATGAAACAAACGTTTTCCCTCCTCCTGGGCCTGACTGCCCTCTCCTTCGTTTCTTTCACGAAACCAGACGCCGGAACGAAGGCCAAGGAAACGAACTACAAAGTAGATACGCAGCAAAGTACGGTGGTCTGGAACGCCAAGAAAGTGACGGGCGAACACACGGGCCAAGTTCCCATCAGCAGCGGCACGGTGGTGCTGGACGGCGGGCGGCTCAAGGGCGGTTCGTTCGAACTAAGCCTGAAAGATCTCACCGTTACGGACCTGAAGAGCCCTGACCAGAACGCTCGTCTGGTCGGTCACCTCAAAAATGACGATTTCTTCGCCGTTGACAAGCACCCCACTTCCCGGCTCGTTATTACCTCGGTTACGCCGACGAGCGCCGGTAATTACGACGTAACGGGCAAACTGACTATCAAAGACATTACCAATGAAGTGAAGTTTCCGGCGCAGGTGAAAGCGGACAAAAGCAAGTTGACCGCCACCGCCAAAATTACCGTCGACCGGACCAAGTACGATATTAAGTTCCGTTCTAAAAACTTCTTCGAAAACCTGGGCGACAAAGTGATTGATAATGATTTCACGCTCGATGTAGCCCTGGTTGCTACGGCAGCGGGTGATCTGAAAGCCAGCCGTTAAAACTTTAGTTTACAGGTCTACAAAACGAAAAACCGGCGCAAAACGCCGGTTTTTTCATGCGACACCAATATGAATTATTAAACTGAATTCTTCTTAGAACAGGTACCGCACCCCGAATTGCATTTGCCACCGCGACGCCAGCTGATCGATCGAATACGGCGCGCCGGGCTGACTCCACGTAAAGGTTGGGTCTCCGGTAGCTGGGTTGGTAGCCCGCGTCAGGCCAACGGATGCCGTTGAGTTGTACGTGTTGGGTGAGAAGTAAACGTAACCGGCTTTCTTGCTGATCAGATTCAGGAAGTTGAAAATGTCGTAGTTGACCTGAATCGCCTGCCGACCGCGTAGTTTGAACTCGTGCAGAATCCGGAGGTCCATGTTGTTGTTCCAGGGCGTACGGCCCATGTTCCGCTCGGTAAAGTTACCTTTCCGCGTGCTCAGGTATTCGTTGCTGCTGACATAGTTCCAGAAAGCCTGGGCCTGGTCGGCGTTGGGAACCAGTTTCTGCGCTTCGGCGAGATCACGCGGAATGTAAGACAGACCAGCCGCCTGAGCCGTACCGGCAATGTTGGCGTTGATGTAACCGTACGTGAACGGCGTTCCTGACTGGAAGGAGTAAAACAGCGTGACGGTCGTGGCACTGCGCGGATTCCAAGTCTGGCGGTAGTTGATCGACCCAACAACCCGGTGACGAATATCGAAGTTCGAGTAAGCCAGCTTAGGATCGTTCGGGGTCAGCGACTGGTTCAGCTGCCAGTTGGATTCCATGGAGTTCCGGATACCGTTGGAGATATCGTACGACTTGCCATAGGTGTAGGCCGACGAGAAGCCAAAGCCCGTCGGGAACTGCTTCTGCACCTGGAACGTCAGGCTATAGCGGTAACCCTGGTGCGTGTTGGACAGCATGTACGCGTTGGCGAAGTTGCTATTGATCCGCTGAGCGCCCGCCGAACCATTTCTGGCTACGTAAATCGGCTGCTGGTAGTTTACGTCGTAGCTGTAGTAACGAATGGTATCCTTGGTGTTAACCTGCTGGAATTTAACGTCCTGCATTACTTTTGTATACAATCCCTCAACGGTGAACTTGTACCCGCCTACCGTGTAGTCGATGGCCAGGTTGTTGCGCCACATCTGCGGCATTTTGAAGTTATTATCGACTAAGTCAACCTGCGTCTGGGTGTTGGTCCGGTTGGCTGCGTTGAAACCAGCGGCTCCGCCTGTCTGCGGATTCAGCGGATCGCCTTTCGGACGGCTTGCGGCTGCTGTGGTGGCAATGTTGTTGTAATCGTACGCGCCGAAACCAACCCCGTCGTTGTAGAAGGCATAACCCAGCCAGGCAAACGGCACCCGACCCGTAAAGATCCCCGTTCCACCCCGGATAATGACGCTCCGGTCGCCTTTCACGTCGAAGTTAAAGCCCAGTCGGGGTGATACCTGTGCGATGTTAAGAAACTTATTCGTGATCTGGTTGATCGGCGTCGCCGTGGTGTAGGTCGTACCGTAGTTGGCATCGAGCGTCGTGGCCGGCACCTGCGGATTCAGCGTTGGCTGCTTGGGTAGTCCGGAGTAATCCAGACGAACGCCCGGTGATAAGCGCAGGTTGTTGGTCAGCTGAATATCATCCTGGAAGTACAGGCTCAACAGGTTGACGTTGAACTTGGCATACGGGTTGTTAAACTGATAGTCGCGGTTGTTCTGCCCATCGTTGAAGGCGTAGGCACCCCGAACCCGGTTTGGCGTTTTTGCCAAGAACTCATCCACTGACCGGTACGCAATCCGACCATTCAGGGAGTTGATAAAGCCGTAATCAATGGTGTATAACTCGTTGTGCGTACCCAGCGTGAACGAGTGCTTGCCTTTATACCACGACAGGTTGTCCGTAATTTCAAATGTCTTCTGACGCAGGTTGAACACCGTTGCTTCCCGGTCGTTACCCAGCAGAATCGTACCGCCGTTGTAACCAATCTCGACTTGTGGGAACGAGACATTGTTCGACATTGGATTCCGGAAGTCGTGGATGCTCGAGTAACCAACAATTAAGTTGTTCGAGAAAGTACCGCCCAAACGGCTCTTCAATTCCGCGACGGTGCTGCTCTGGTTGTTCGACTGTTTAAAGTCAATGCTGCCGAAACGGAAGTTCAATGCGTCACGTTCCAGGTTGGTAGCCGACGACAGAACGGTATTGTTCCGCAGGGTCAACTGGTGCTTGTCCGAAATATTCCAGTCCAGACGGTTGAAGAATTTCAGGCTTTTCGAATAAATGCTGTAGTTGTCGTTGTAGGAACCGGCGGTGAAACCGTAGTTCTGCTCCACAAAATCGCTAATGCGCTGGGCCACCGATGCGTCCTTGATCAGCGACGACGGCGTACCGGCCTGGAACAGCACCGGATCCTGGCGATTCGTGATTTCTTCGTTCGTGAAGAAGAACAGTTTGTTTTTGATCAGGGGCAGACCAACGCGCACACCGGTCTGGTAATCGTGGAACGAACTGGGCACTTTTACTTTCGCTTTATCGGCCCCGCTGTACTGACCAATCAGGGACGCCCCGCGGCCGTATGCATACACGGATCCGGTTACTTCGTTAGTCCCGCTGCGGGTAACGGCGTTGATCGAACCGCCGAGGAAGTTACCAATTTTAACGTCAAAGGGCGCTACGTAAACCTGCACATCCTGAATGGCATCCAGTGAGAACGGGTTTGTCCGCGTGCTGGAACCCGGCTGACCCGACGTTCCGGACGCGCCCCCCAAGGATGGGCTAAAGCCAATGGCGTCGTTGTTAACCGTTCCATCGATGGTTACGTTGTTGTACCGGAAGTTGGTACCGGCGAAGGAGTTGGTTGAGCTACCCTGCGGAGTCAGGCGGGTCAGGTCCTGCAAGCTCCGGGAGAGCGTCGGCAATTGACGAATCTTGGCCTCACCCACGTTGATGGACGTGTTCTGGCCGAGTCCCCGGTCGCCTTTCACGACAACTTCGGAGAGGGTCTTGCTTTCTTCTTTCAGGATGAAATCCAGTCCGCTGTTGTTACCGAGCGAAAGGTTAATATCATTCCGGGATTCTGTCTGGTAGCTTACATAACTAATGCTTACCTGATACGGGCCGCCGGCGTTCATGTTGAAAATCCGGTAGCGCCCGTCGGCTTCCGTTACGGCGGCATATTTAGCGCCGGTTGGCAGGTAAACGACCTGGATGGTAGCCCCAACCAGACCTTCTTTTTTAGCGTCGGTAACCACACCCGTCATGGATGCCGTCGTCACCTGCGCCTGTGTTCGATGAATCGACAGGAAGAGAAATAAAACAATGAGTAAACTGGAAAGAATCTTCATATTGGTGGTCTTAGATTGCCACGCAAAAGTAGAAGTCCAATATTACGCCAATGTTATGCCAACATTACCGAATGGTTATTTATAGAATACAAAGCCTTTTGATTACCAGCAGGTTATTTCGCACCCCTATCGGCCAGCCAGGGTATACTCCGTTTTTCCTCTTGACAAAAGGTGTTATTCAATCACTCCATTGATCAATTTGTTCTCCCCCGTTATCAGGTCGTAAAAGAAGCCATTGATAATGACATAGCGAATCTGTTTGCCTTTACGGAGCAGGAACGTGGGAATTTTGCCCGTTTGCACGTTGCGGGACGACAATGTCTTGGGCTGGAGCAGATGAAAAGGCACATCAACGGCCGGAGCTGCCGTGTGCGTAGCGAGCCGAAAGGTCGTAAAGCCCTGTTGCAGTAGGGAATCGAGCGGATACTTCCGTAAGTCAGCCACCGTCCGGAGCATATCGTCATGCACCCGCCCCGGCGCCAGTTGCAGCCCCGACGCGTCGATTTCCTCAATGCCGTAAAAGGTGGACAGATCGCCCAGGTCTTCTACCTCACTGCGGTAACTAAACGTGGTTGCGTGGCCAATGTTTACTTCGTTGCGATTGATCCCCAGGTCAACAGTTACCGTTTTGCCGTTCCGTACCAGCTGAGCGTTCCGGATCAATAAATCGTATAAATAGCGTTCGTTCTCTGGAATCGTGTTGTATTCGGTCCGTGGCACCTGGCGGTAGGCGTCCGTCGCGATCGACTGCAGAGCCGACAGGATAGCGACGAAATTCAGTTTACGGATAAACTGCTTCTCGGGATCGTTGGGATAGCCGCCGGATTCAATCAAAATCAGCGTGGTCCCCCACTTCTGAATATTGTCGCCAAAGGCGCGCGGCTCGAATTCATCGGAGAAGCGCCCTACCCCGCCCGGGATATATTGTTGCAGTACCCGATTCATGCCCACAATCAACTGCATCGACCGTTCGCGCACCGGATTGATGTTCCGGCCCTCATCATAAGCCGTAGCCAGAAACGAAATAGTGGCCTGCTTAGCCGTCGGGCCCGCGCTATAGCGGGTATTCTGATCATGCAGATTAAAGCCAAAATCGGGTTTCAGCGTTTGCTGCAGATTTTTCAGAATCCGTGATTCCGGCGACTGGAGCCGCAGAGCATCCCGGTTTAGGTCAATGTCCCAGGCATTCCGGCGCTGGTAGCGTTCGGCGCCGTCGGGGTTTAGCATGGGCACAAAATACAGCGTGGTCTCGGCCAGTAACTGCTGACGAAACTCGTTGAAAGAATCGTCGGCCCGCAGAAAATTAAACAGATCAAACAGCGCCATTGTCGCCGTGGGTTCGTCGCCGTGCATCTGCGACCAAAGCAGCACTTTACGGGGACCGTTGCCTATCTTAATCAATTGGATGGGCCGCTTTTCCACCGACTCTCCCACCTGCGTTACCTCAAAGCGGCTGTCGTTTTTCAGCGAATCAATCAAGGGAAGAATATCGGTTTGCTTGAATCGCCGATGCGCCAGCGCGGTCTGTCGGTAAGTAGCGTGGTTATCGAACAGCTGATTAGCAAAAAGAAGATCCTGACCTGTTGATGTCGTCATTAGCAATGTACTCAGTAAGAAACCAGTAAAGAAGTTTAGAAGTTGTTGGTGCAAGCCAGTCATTACAAAGCCGGTTTGGTGAAGCCCCCGAGCCATAGCCCCAACCAGGATACAAGCAGACAGAGGACGACATTGAGGACAATATTCAGACAGGCCACCGTCCAGCGCCCGCTCTGCATTAGCAGGAGTGTATCCGAACTAAAGGTCGAAAAGGTACTCAACCCTCCGCAGAAACCCACGCCGATCAGCATTCGGTAGGTCTCCCCGCCGGCCAGCCGGGCCGTCAGCCAGCCAGCCAGAAAACCCAGGACAAAGCTCGCTACGAGGTTGACAATCAGCGTCGAAGCTGGGTAATCGACCTTCAGCAGTGGCTGCACGTACCGGTTGACGCTGTAACGAGCCACGCTACCCAGGCCACCCCCGAGAAATACCAGCCAGAACGGATTTGCCATACTCCTCTGAATTGAAACCGTAAACTTAACCAGTTTTTAGCGGAAAAGCCTATACTTGTACAATGACACCCTCCGAAACAAACCGTTCTTCCCAATTACTTCGACTGCTGGGCGTAGGCTTCGGCATTGCCGTTACCATCGGCGGCACCATCGGCACGGGTATTTTGCGTCGCCCCGGCACCATTGCGCAGGAACTGGGCGAGCCTCAGCTGATTCTACTGGTCTGGGCGCTGGTTGGCCTTTACGCCATCATTGGCAGCCTGCAGGTCATTGAGCTGGGCACCATGATTCCGAAGGCCGGTGCCTGGTACGTGTTTGCGCGCCGGGCGTTCGGCGATTATGCCGGGTTCCTGATTGGTATCGGCAGCTGGCTCGGCAGCGTGTCGGCTATGGCGTTCGGCGCGTCGGTGATGGGCGAATACATTGCGTTGCTGGTACCGGACTGGTCGCCCTACATTCGGGTGATAGCCATCGGGATTCTGGTCGTTTTCGTCGCTTTTCATTGGCTGGGCGTGCGTCAGGCCAGTCGGGCGCAGGAAATCATGAGTTTTATCAAGGCGGTTGGGCTGCTTACTTTTGTTCTCGTCTGCTTTATTTACACGCCCGATCAGCCCCTTAATTTTTCGGCCACGAACTCCATTCCCATTAAAGGCTCCCTGGTGGTGGCTATCCTGGCCGCCTTACAATCCGTTTTTTATACTTACGACGGCTGGCACACAGCCGCTTACTTCACCGAAGAGGACGTTGACCCCAGCAAAAACCTGCCCCGCTCCATGCTCGGTGGCGTTCTGCTGATCATTGGCATCTACCTGCTGGTGAACCTGGCGATTTTCCACGTTTTACCCATTGAACGCCTGGCGGGTTCCAAGCTGGCAGCCGCCGACGCCATTCAGGTGCTCTACGGGCCAGCCAGTGCGAAAGTGGTGACTCTGCTCCTGATGATTTCCATTATGGGCATCATCAACGCCCAGATTATGTTCAACCCGCGCGTGTTGTTTGCCATCAGCCGCGACGGTCTCTTCTCGCCTTATTTCGCCCGCGTCAACCGGGGCGGAACACCCGGCCCCGCTATGCTGATTACCGCCGGAACGTCCGTCGTTCTGATTATTACAGGGACGTACGAAAAGCTCTCCGACATTGCTTCGTTTTTCTTTGTGCTTTGCTACGCGTCGGGATTTTTATCCCTGATCCGGCTGCGGCATACGGCCCCCGAACTGGCACGTCCGTTCCGGGCCTGGGGGTATCCTTACACAACCTGGCTGGTGCTTATTGCCTCCGTCGCCTTTCTGGTGGGCGTTATCATTGGCGACCCTCACAGCAGCGCATACGCGGTTGGTTTTATTGTCCTGAGCTACCCCGCTTACCGGCTCGTCAAGCGGCTGAATCGGTAAAGTTTTCGCCTAGACAGTCGGTTTAGGTCAGGCGAAAACTTCATTTTTTATACCCGTAAAAAAGCCTTTTTCCGGTACAGAAAGTACAAAAACAGCCACTTAACGGTTAGAATACCGACGACGGCTCCAATCTCCTGAATCGGCTGGGAGAATGCCTTCAGGATTCCGCCGAATAAGTAATTGGCGGTATGTTCAAAGTCGATTACGTGACTTGCGAAGTAGATCAGGATTGAGTTCATCCCAATCACGGTGAAGAAGAAACTCCAGCCCTTAACCTGCTGCACATCAATGACCCAGTAGAACAAGGCCAGCATCAGCGTACTCCAGCCCCCGGCGACGAGCACGAACGAACTGGTCCACAAGTTTTTGTTGACCGGAAAAAAGAGTCCCCACAGATAACCAACCACCAGGCAGGCCACCCCGCCCCCCAGCAACCACAGTGTTTTTTCGTTTCGGTGCGCCATGCGTCCCTCCGACCGCAGCAACGTACCGGCGAAAATACCCAGCAAAGCCGTTGCAATGGCCGGTATGGTCGAGAACAAGCCTTCCGGATCATGAACGCCCAGATATAGACGCCCGGGTAGCACGGTGCGGTCAATATAACCCGCCAGACTACACTCTTTGGTCAGGATGCCCGCTCCGCAACCCGGCACCGGTACCAGCGTCATCAAAGCCCAGTAAACAATCAGTATGCCTGCAAACCAACCATATTGGGCCCGCTGGTTTGGAAAGTAGATATAAATCAGCTGGGCAAACATCCCGGCCAGGCCAATGCGGCCAAGCACGCTCGGAAAACGCATCTCATCGATGGACCTTTCAAACAAACCATTGTTGTAAATGATGCCCAGCAGAACCAGCAGAAGACCCCGCGTGATTACCTTCCGGGCCAGTTCTCCGCGGGATACGCCCCGGTGCAGGCGGCTTCCTACGGCGAAGGGCGTTGAGACACCGGCCATGAACAGGAACAGCGGAAAAATGCAGTCGTAGGGCCGGAAGCCGTTCCACTCCACGTGAGTAAACTGCTCGGCCAAAAAAACCGCCCAGGCCGAGCCGGTTACTTTAGCCAGAATATGAAAAATCTCTTCGCCCCCGGCAATCCAGAACATATCGAAACCACGCAGGGCATCCAGCGATTCGAGTCGCCGGACCGGAAGGGGCTGCGCCACGGCAACAACATCGGCCGATTGGGACGAGTCGGAAGAAGAAGCAAGGGTAGACGTTTTTTCCATTGGGTTATTGGGTTACTGCTAATAAGCAAAAGAAAGAACCGTAATAAGGCGGTGATTCGGTTCACTTTCTATTTACTCATTTTACCCACATGACGACTAGTGGCAGTCTGATTTATGCAGTATATTCTTAAAAAAATCATCTATCGATTAGTATATAAAAGTATTTTATATATATTTACTCCAGTATTTAGTTGTATGCATATGGAAACAACGGGCAACGAATTTTTGCGGGGAACCTTAAAGACCATTGTGTTAAAGCTGTTGGCCGAACGAGGCCGCATGTATGGCTACGAAATGACGCAGGCGGTTAAGGAACGCACAGCCGGTGAGCTTATCCTGACGTTTGGTGCTCTGTATCCGGTTCTGCACAAACTGGAACAGGATGGTTTGCTGGTTACTGAATCGGAAGAAGCCGACGGACGGTTGCGGAAATATTATTCGCTGACTCCGCGGGGCAGTGAAACGGCCATTCAGAAAGTATCCGAATTTGAGCGCTTTGTCGAACTCATGCAGATTCTGCTGCAGTCTCCGCCGAAAGTAGCGTTAGGACAATAAAGGTCAACACTCAACCCATAAGACCATGGACAATCTCACGTCGCACCAGTTGGAACAGCTCCACAACCATTTGCTCAGAGTGGGTTCCAGTGATGATTTGACCGGCGAACTACTCGATCATCTGGCGTGCCAGATCGAAGAGGTGATGGCGCAGGGGGTGACCTTTGAGCAGGCAATGGCTACTGCCCTGGACGACGCAAACGGTCAGGCGGTTCGCGAGCTGCGGGAAACTTACCAGCGCGCCATTGCCATGACCGACGAGCAGCTTCAGCAGGCCAGTCTAGACGATATTGTGTTTGAATTCCGCCATAAATCATACGGTGCCTACCAGTTACGCCAGGCTTATCCGCACACGCTGCGCAGCTCCCTCCTGCTGAGTCTGGTCGTGCTGATTGTGCTGATGAGCTTCCTGCACGGTTTTAACAACCAGTTTCCCCTGCCTTCCGGCGGCTGGCTTATGAGTTTGTCCGCCCTGGGCGCGGCTGGCATCTGGTGGCTTCAGATTTATAAGAAACGAAATAAGACTCTGGCGGTGTGATCAGCCTACCGTCTGAAACCAAAAAGCCAGCCAATGCATGCATTGGCTGGCTTTTCGGTACACGATTTATGTATTGTTAAGCTTCTTCTTCTACGGCCACCCGATGCTCTACCTGCAGGTAGCTCAATACGCTCTCTAAAGTGGTCAGTTTTGGGTAATCTTCATCCGGGATACGAACACCAAACTCCTGTTCCAGTTGCATAATTAAATCAACAGTATCCAGACTATCTAAACCTAAATCGCGCGTAAAATGAACCGTGGGGCTAATGGCTGACTCCTGGATGCCAAAGTTCTTTAGAATATTGATGACGCGTTCTTTCATGGTTGATAAATGGTTTTCAGGTTGGTAATCTTAAGCCGAATGGTAGAAGATGACCTAATCGGCTCTTTTCATAATGGCTCCTGTAGAGAAAACTCTGAATGGCCATTTTTGGTTTATAGCGACTGGCACTTTTATTTACCGGTTACAACAAATTTTCGCCCAACAGACGTTTGTACTCTAACTGATTCAGTAACAACTGGTACTGGAAGTTTAACCGGCCCAATTCAGCCTCTTCAACCCCGGTTTCCGCACTCTGTAATTCAACGGGGGTAATCACGCCCGCCTGTAAACGGGTCCGGGCAATATCCAGTGCTTTATGCGCCTGCAAAACTTGCGTTTCCAGGTTATTCAACCGCTCCCGATTACTGCGAATATCCGCGCTTAACTGCTCCAGATTCTGCCGTAACTGCGCGTTGGCGTTCTCAACGGCGTACCGGCTGGCGTTCAGATTCAGCTGAGCCGCCTGGTTCTGTAATTTATAACGTTTACCCGAGTAAATGGGGACAACCAGGTTGACGCCGGCGGCTACGTTGAACTTAGGCGTATTGATGTCCGGTATATAACCGTTTCTGAACCCTGTCGATCCGCTGAAGGTCAGGCTCGGTTTCCCGCCCCGTTCGTTGATCAGCACATCAGTCTGAGCCGCCCGGACCTGATCCTGAGCCAGCTGAATTTCCTTATTACCCGTTGCAGCGGTCTGCAACCCTTCTTCCAGCGAAAAAACGGAAGTCGGTACGTCAAACTGCATGGCCGATGAGCCAACCGCCAGGTTTGGACTTCCCGTCAGATAGGTTAATAACGCCCGTTGCCGTTCCAGATTGTTTTGCAGATCGATTTTTCGATTCTGTGCCGCTTTTAACCGCACCTGCTGGGTCAAAAGGTCGTACTGCAAAGCTTCGCCATTCTGCAGGCGGTTGGCAAAAATCTGGATGTTCTGCTGAGCAACTCTGATCACCGAATCCTGCACCACAATACTTTTTTGCAGAAAGCCAATCCCGTAATAGGCAGCCGCCACCTGATAACCCAGATTCTGCTGCGTTAACTCCAGGTTTCGCCGGAGCAACTGAACATCATCGCTCGCCCGCTGGATGCTGGCCTGCGTGCGGCCGAAATCATAGATGGTCTGACCAACGCTGATGTTGGCGTTGACGTTGTGATTAGGCTGAAACTGAAGCGTTACGTCACGACCGTTGATTGGCAGCGTAGCCTTGGGCACCGGATCGACGTACTGGTAAATCCCGTTTCCCGTCACGTTCGGCAGGTAAGCCGACCGGGCAATATCAACCCGCACTTCCCCGGCGCGTAACCGCTGGTCCTGCTCTTTCAGACGTGGATAATTACTATTGGCCTGCGTTATAAGTGCCTTCAGGTCATCCGGGATAGACTGGGCCTGAACGGTTTGCACCACTAAGGTTATGAATAAAGCTAGTTTGTACGGTTTCATTATTGAATAAGTCGTTCTGGGAAAACTCCGTTTAACCATTCGTCTTTCGAACAAGGGATTAGTGCGCGGCATCGGCGGCAGCTTTGGCCGCGGCTGGATCCATTTTCTTGTTTTTCAGCAGGAACAGCAACGGAAAGGTCACCACAAAAAAGAACCCCGCCAGTTTAAAGGTATCCAGGTAGGAGATCATGAGGGCCTGTCGGGAAATGATAGCATCCATGTTTCGATAAGCACCCGTTACCGCGTCCATGGCATTGATGCCCCGGGCGGCCAGTCCCTGAGTCAGGGCGGTGATCCGCTCGGTGGTCAGCGGGTCGCCCGGCTGCAGATTCGACACCAGGTCACTGCGGTGAACGGCGGTCCGCTGCGCGATGTAGGTGTTAGTGATTGCCACCCCGAAAGCTCCGCCCAGCTGCCGGACCATGTTATTAAAGGCAATACCGGTGGGCAGTTCCTGCGGTTTCAGCGTCGAGATCGACTGGTTAATCAGAGGTGCGTTGATCAAAGCCAGCCCGGCCCCCCGAATCAGCAGCGCCTGCGTAAAGTAGCCTTCACTGGCATCGGCGTTGTAAGTTCCCATCAGGAAACAAAAGCTGGCAAAAGCAATGTACCCGGCAATGACAAAAATACGGGGCGATACGCCACTGGCCAGTGACCGCCCGACAATGGGAAAGATGAGCATACTGATGGCCCCGCCGGGAATCAGCAGGTTACCGGTTTTGGTGGCCGTGTACCCGACAATCCGCTGGGCAAACAGCGGGAACAATAATATGGATGTGAACAGGCCATACCCGATAATAAAGGCCAGCAGTGAGCCAATTGCCAGGTTCTGGTTCTTAACCACGCGGAGATTGATAACCGGCGCCCGGGTTGTCAGCTCCCACCAGATGAAAAGCGGAATGGCAAAGGCCGTAACGATGGAAAGCGTCAGAATGATCCGGTCGTCGAACCAGTCGTCGGCCTCACCCCGTTCCAGGACGTATTGCAGGCTGCCCACACCAACGGCCAGCAGCAAAATCCCGATGTGATCGATTTTGATCTTGCTCCGGTCAATATTGAATTCGGCGGGTTGTCTGTCGATAAAGGTGGAGCTCAGAAAAACGGCCAGGATACCCACCGGCACGTTGATAAAAAACATCCAGCTCCAGTGGTAATTATCAATGATATAGCCCCCCAGCGAAGGACCGAGCGTTGGTCCCATCACAATGCCCATGCCGTACAGGGCCGAGGCAATGGGCCGCTGGGCGACCGGAAACGCATCATACATAATCCCCTGCGAAGTCGACAACAGGGCCCCTCCTCCTACGCCCTGCAGGAAGCGGAAGAAAACCAGCGTCCATAAATCATCGGCGATTCCGCATAAATAAGAGGCAATCGTGAACAGAATGATCGACGCAATGTAGTAATTCTTCCGGCCGAAATAATTCTGTAAAAAGCCCGTCATTGGAATGACAATTACGTTGGCAATGGCGTACGCCGTTACAACCCACGAAATGTCTTCAATCGACGCACCCAGGTTACCGGCCATGTCCGTCAGGCCGACGTTCACAATGGAGGTGTCGATCAACTCCAGGATAGCCGCCGACACGGTCGTGAGGACAACAATCCATTTTTTAAAACCAGATGAAGATGATTCCATGTTGTTTAATTAGAATGAAGAACGGCGGCTAAGTACACGGGCCTGCTTCTTCATGAATCATTGCACCTTTACGGCGGGTTCAACACTGAGTCCGGCGCGTAGTAAGCCTTTGTATTTCTCCGGATTCTGAATTTCAATTTTAACCGGCAGCCGTTGCGTTACCTTCACGAAGTTACCCGTGGCGTTATCCGGCGGCAGCAACGAAAAGCGGGCACCCGTAGCTTCTGACAGAGAAACGACCTTCCCTTTAATAGCCAAGTCCGGATAAGCATCAACTTTGATGTCCACGGGCTGACCAACGCGCATGTTCTCCAGCTGCGTTTCCTTGAAGTTGGCAACCACCCAGAACGTCGAATCGTCCACGATGGTAAACAGCGTTTGACCGGGCTGTACGTACTGGCCGACAACGGCGTTCTTTTTACCAATCTTGCCGGAGATCGGGGCCACAATTTTGGCGTAACCCAACCGCAGTTTGGCGTTGTCGATAACGGCCTGCTTTACTTTCAGCACCGCCTGTAAGCGCTTGATGTTTGCTTCGGCTTTGGCAATGGTGGCCTGAGCGACTCCTTCCGATGTTTTTGCCAGACTAACCTGCTGTACGTTGGCTTCGTACTGCCGGGATTGCACGTCGAGGTTATTGCGGGTATCTTCTAGTTGCTTTTGAGTCAGCGACTGGCCCTGGAAAAGACTTTGATCCCGCTTCAGGTCGGTCTGCGCCTTGTCGCGCCGGGAAGCCTGCACATCCGCCGTCGACTGGGCCACGCGGTAGTTCTGCTGTACATTCCGGAAATTAGCCCGGGCATTCTGCAAATCAGCCT
>Ga0325400_1003373_pt1 | contig 14393 bp, 7 predicted proteins | sample PopdelMetagenome_2_FD_205662 | JGI IMG/M metagenome (GOLD analysis project Ga0325400, IMG submission 205662) | Populus deltoides microbial communities from Bellville, Georgia, United States - Xylem-PdKOR-R1 | ecosystem: Host-associated > Plants > Phyllosphere > Stem > Wood/Secondary xylem... | reverse complement strand
TGAGATGCTCAAGGTGAAAGAATTGTTTGAGTCAATAGCTTTAGAGGCCTTAATAAAAGGGGTAAATGAACATACCCTTTGGAGAAAAATTTATATCTTACCAGACAGAAATTTGCTCAAAGTGAAACAAGTCATGAGAAATCACATACAAATGGAAGAGGCCAATTCACTACAACATAGACCCTCTCTTTATTACATGGACAACCAAGGACCTTCCAAGTGAAATCATTCTCCTGGTAGAAATGAACGCTCGATGAAGAACCCTAAGGGATTAACCCATAGTCATTTGGTGTATCTTAAAGATCATTCATTTGAAGTTATCAGGGTAGTTAAAGCAAACATATTGGCACCACATCCAAGACATGTTACTCTTAAAAACCTCTCATGGACCTATTACTCAGATCATCTTAGGATGCATAATTCTCAATAGAAATGTAAGTTTATTTTTGAAATAAAAATAGTGTATCTCTGACATACATTCCCTAACTATAGATCTCTAGTGGGGGCTTCTGGCCACTCTTCTTGAAAGGGATTGACTTGGTCTTTCTAAAGCAATATCCCTACAATCACCAGGGTTGATCTCTGATCTCACACTCTCTACAGTAGTTTCAAACTGGCATATTCTCTAGATGATTCCAAAAAGCTTCTCACCAATTTGTCAATGGTTGATCTCGGATCCCCCACTCTCCAATATGGTCTTGAACTAATACATTTTTCAGGTGATGCCAAAGGGCCTCTCACCAATTTATTAGGGGTTTATCTCGGATCCTCCACTATTTAGTGTAGTATCAGACTGACACATTTTTTAAGTGACCAATTCACCAGGGGTTGATCTCATATCTTCATTTTCCAATGTAGTCTTGGACTAACACCACTCTCTAGTGGGGGGCTCTCATGTCTCATGTCATTATAAAGAGGTTATATATCTTTCATATGTTATTAACCATTTTTTAGTGAGAGAGGTTCCCAATCCCTCACACCATCACAAAAGAGGTTACAAACCTTTCAAAGCTATAAACCTCCCACTTTTCGGTGATATCTTTATTCAATTAAGGGTTTTCATGCCTCATTCCATTTTAAAGGGGTTATATACCCCTCACACTCAGTGTGGCCACTCTCCAAAGGATGAACTTGTTTTTCTTTATACAATAAAACCACCCTTAATGAATTTGTCCCCTCAACCCTTTAGAATTTTTTTTAAGTATGGGTATCACTATGGGTCATCTTTATTGGGTTCCCCTCAATTTTTTAGAATTTTTTCTAAGTATGAGCGTCATCAGGGGTCACTTTTCTTAGGTTTCCCTCCACCTTTTAGAAATCTTTCTAAGTATGGGTATCACTAGGGGTCACTATCTTTGGGTTCCCTAAAACACTATACAAAAATTTCTAAGTATGAGTGTCTCTAAGGGTCATTCCTCTTAGGTTCCCTTCAATCATTTAGAATATTTTCTAAATATAAGATCATCTTTCATGGGTTTCCACTAGCCATTTAGAAATTTTTCTCATGCGCATGGGCTCAGGTAAGTAGCCTGAGCCCATGCTCTTTGAATGGGCACCTAGTACATGAGCGTTATATAGTGTACTGGGTGTCCGCTAGTGTATGTACGCCCAGCGCACCCTAGTAGGCATACACCTATCACCAAGGGTGTTGGGCATGCACCTCAGCACCCTCGTGGGCTCAGGCTGTCATACCTGAGCCCAATATATTTAGGTCTCGACAGTGCTCCCAAACCCACTTTCACCTTTAATGGGCTCGGACATCTTGCCCCAACCTAACACTCACCAGGGAATTTTTCTCGGATCTCACGCGGTTCTCTCAATATTTTATATTGATCCAATACATTTTATTTTAAATAGAATACAGGTCAAAATATCACAATGATGAAATTACACTCAACCCCTCCTCTTCATAAAGGATAAAATTCATGAGCTATAAATACACCATGAATTCTCCAAGTCATATTTTCACAATCTCTTCATTCTTAATATTTTTAGCATACATATTTTCAAAGTATATCTCTCTAAAATATCATTACATTTTCTATCTCTATAAAGTTACTAACTTTACCATTGAAAAATCCTCACGTCCATCAAAATAGACTTTTCACAGGTACCAGCTATCGATCACCTAGCTTACCAGGCATCACCTGTTATTACCACAATTACCGGTCGTCTGCCTTACCAGGCATCACTTACTACCACTTACCAACCCTTTAGGCTTTTCATATCAAATCAATATTGCTTTGTTAATTTGTCTTAATTTTAGGCTTTAAACTATAAAGATAAGTTTACATGTTCCTTTATCTATAAAAAGAATACTAATTCTATTGATATTATTTATCATATCTTTATGGCACAATGATACAAGAAATTAAGAATAAATCTGTAACTTTTTTATATATATTGAAAAAACTGGACAAAACCTATTGAAACTATTAGATGAGAATTGCTCAAATTGAGACTTCTTTTATATATAATCAAACTTAACGAGGAAATATGTCACCACACTACTAATTCAAAGTTACCAAAAATTATCAATCAACTAACCCACCACAACAAAACATCTTAGAAATTAAAGACTTTATACACGTATTATTGGAATATTATGATTCTTTCCTTCTATGTGTGACTCTTTTCTTCTGTGGTAATTCTCGTCTTTTCTAATATCAATGTATATGGTACGATAGCTTGATTGTAGGATTAGTGGCTTAATTATAGGAATGATAGCTTGATTGTAAGATCAATATTATTGATCTATTACTATATATGTACCAATACATCTCCATTAAAAGTAAGAATGAAAAAATATTCTTCTTGATATTTGATTTCAAGTTGGTATCAGAGCCTATCTAAAAGGTTTTTTTTCTTTTTTTTTCTGATCAAACACCCCCATGAGCAAATCAAACTCTAAAGCATCTAGTAATAAACTTGGTCATATTATTATTCAATCTGAAGGTTCCTCTTTTAATGTAGGGATTTTACTCAATAAGACAAACTATGACATGTGGTCTTAAATCATTGAAATGCATATTACTAAGAAGGAGAAAGTCTTTTTCATTCGTGGGAATTAACAGGCACCTACAGAAAAAGATGATGGATATGAAAGGTGGTATGCAGATAATCAAAAAGTCAAGAGATGGTTGTTAATGTCTATGTCCCTAGAAATTATGAAGTGATATCTTCGCTTACCCACTGCTCGTGATATTTGAAAAGCTCTCTCTAAAGTCTTTTATGATGGAATAGATGAGTTACAAGTTTTTTCCTTCAATAAAAAAGCTTTCTATGCCATACAAAAGGGTAGAGCACTTTCTGTATATTATATAGAATTAACTAAAAAATTTAGCGAGTTGGATCATCATGATAAGGTGATCATGGAGAGTAAGAAAGATTGTTGGATCTTATAAAAAACTAGTATAGTAGCAAAGGGTGCATATCTTTCTTGCTGGATTAGATGATGACTTCAATCAAATATGTGGTGAAATTTTGAGGAAGAAATCAATTCCTAAACTAGAAGAATGTTATGCATTGATCTGTAGTGAGTCCATTCAATGTACAATGATGAACATAAAACGTGAAAACTTTAAAGCTTCAGCCATGGTGGCCCAAAATTGGTCTTTGAAATATCAGTAGGAGAAAACAAGGTTTAACCATCAGAAGAATGGTGCCGATAAATCTTTAAACTTGTAGGGTATCTAGACTGGTGTGATCATAGCCATGATCCATAAAAGAAGAATTCCAAGACGTCATCTTCCACTACTGCAGTTATTGAAACATATGAAAAGAATGATATTGTTGGGAAGGCCTCAAATGATAGTGGTAAGTTTTTAAATATTTCTACACTTGTTTCTAATAGTGCATAGATAATTGATTCTAGTGCATCTGACCACATGACATTAATTATAGTCAAGTCTCATTAATCAAATTATCCTTACAAAAATTTGTTTCTACTGCCAATGACACTTCAAACCTTGTTAGTTGGGAGGGATTATTGCCCCTCACTGATACTTTAAGTTTAGATTCTCTCTTAGTTGTTCCATCTTTAAACTACAATTTGTTGTCAGTCTCCCAAATAACCACTGTCTTATTTTATATTATCATTTTTTGGCCTGACTTTTATTGGTTTAAAGACATCCAAACAAGGCAGATGATTGGTTATGGTATTAAGTGAGAGATGTTATACTATCTTCACTTGGTGTCAAATAGTTCAAATAAGTTGTGTCATGCTTTAACAGTGGATGATTCTCAAGGGGAGAAGAATACATTTGACATTTGGTTATGGCACCGATAATTAGGACATGTCTCTTTTGGTTACATGAAAAAATTATTTCCTAACTTATTTGTTAAATATGATATTTCGAGTTTTAAGTGTGATGTTTGTGAACTTGCAAAGAGCCATCATGTTTCATTTCCATTAAGTTTAAATAAAAGCTCAGTTTCGTTTATAGTCATACATTTAGATGTTTAGGGTCCATTCAGATGTTTGGGGGAGTCCATCCAATGTACCTATATTGAGTGGATCTCGTTAGTTTGTTACTTTTATTGATGATTGTACAAGGGTAACTTGGGTGAGTTTGATAAAGTCCAAAGGTGAAGTGAATGTGGTAATTCAATAATTTTATAAAATGATATGTACTCAGTATAATGCATAAATTTAGGTTCTTTGTAATGACAATGACGGATAATACATTAGTTGTGAGTTTCAATAGCACTTAAGAACCCTGAAATCGTCCATTAAACTACTTGTCCCAATATACCCCAACAAAAAGGGGTAGTTGAGCGAAAAAATCACCTCTTGTTGGAGGTTATTCATGCTTCATTGATAGAAGCTCATATGTCATTATCCTATTAATGAGAAACTTTTACATTTGCAGCTTATTTAATCAATCATGTACCCTTTAGCACTATTGCTTTCAAAACATCATCTCAAACCCTTGCGAAAAGTAGTGTCTCTAGCTGCCCCAAACTTACCTCTTCATGTTTTTAGATATGTGGCATTTGTCCACCTACACAAACACCAACGCAACAAGTTGCAACCTATGGCTTTGAGATGTGTCTTTATTGGGTATACTACTCATCAAAATGGGTATTGATGCTATCATTCTCTAACTCAACAAATGTTTATCACACTGGATGTAGTTTTTCATGAAGACTCGATGTATTTTTCTAAGTTTGAACTTCAAGAGGCATACCAGGAAAAGTTTAGACTCTAGACCATGATGTTCACATTTCTATAAAAGTTCTGCCTAATAACCAGAATGTGAGTACAGTGGATACAAGTATGAATTTGGATCCATACAGAGATACTAGTGATGATAATGACTCACAAACTAGTAATCAAGATGTGGGGATCATGGATGCAAGTGGTAAAAATTTGAAAGCTAGTGATTATGTTTTACAAACTGAGCTTATCTATCAAGAAGAGAATGAAAGTGTATCAAACCAATCGTTTACTGAGGATGCTCCTATAACTAAGCTAGTGAAAATGCTATCATAACGTCACACTAAAGGTATTCCTAAACCTGCATATGAACCTGAAATTTTCAAGTAAAGTCAAATACAACATGAGTCATTATATGTCTAACAATCGTTTGGCTGAATCAAACATGTCATTTGTAAATTAATTATCTATTGTATCTATTCCTAACAGTGTGCAAAAAGCATCAACCAATCTAAGATGGAGAGCAGTCATGAATAAAGAGATAGGATCATTGTTAAAAAATAAGACATGGGAACTTGTTGATTGTCCACCTGGAAAGAAGCCAGTTGGGTGTCGGTGGATCTTTACTGTAAAGTATAAAGTAGATGGTACAATTGAATGTTTTAAAGTAAGACTAGTGGCAAAGGGATACACTCAAACTTAAATGATTGATTATACAAAGACATTTGTACTTGAAGCTAAAATCAACACAGTCTGAGTCTTGTTATCTCTAGTTGTGAACTTAGATTAGCTATTACAACAATTTGATGTGAAAAACACATTCCTGCATGGTGAGTTGTCCGAAGAAATCTATATATATCTCTCATTAGGATGCATGATACTAGAAATACATAGCCAAAAGGTGTGTAAATTAAAGAAATTATGGATTAAAACAATCTCCAAGAGCATGGTTCGGAAGGTTCATAAAATCTATGAGAGCCTTTGGCTACTATCAAAGCAATTCAGATCACATTTTATTCCTGAAGAGAAAGTATTGTTATAACTTAATTTTGGCCAATTTATTTTTAATTTAATTTTATAGGGATTAAATTTTAAAATTAAAATATTAGGGATTTATTTCGATGAAAAATATGATTTGTCAATTTATGAGAAAATTAGAGATGAAAATATGTTTTTATCATTCTCTTCTTATTATCAAGATAATAATAGTTATCATTTTTGAAATTTGATTTTTAATAAAATTTAAATTTAAAAAAAAATGAATTTGCTTAGAATTTTATTTCTCGTGCATTCTTGTACAGATTTCAATTACAAAGAAGCAGAATAAGTCACATTACCGAAAAAATCTAGAACATCATTGTACGCAGTCACCAAAAAAATCAAAAGAAAAAAGGGGCTTGGTGTTCCCTTCCGGCCGTCGTCCCCACGCAGCTAACAAAACCAGCAAAAACACCGTCCCCCTATCCCTCGCGGCTGGCTCTCTATTAATGAGAGACAAGGCAGCAAAGCTCATTCACGTGGACATCCCTCTCTCACAGGATACTGCTCAGCCGCTTCTCCCTCATTCAGTCAGCAACCCAGTAACAGAGTGGCATCTCGCAGAATCGGCTTTGCACTAACTCGTCAGCAGCTTCTCCCTCTCAGCAACCCGTGCAACAACCGTTCAACATTCATCTCCTTTGTGCCGGAGCAGTGGTGAAAGATATTCTTCATCACCAACCATTGGTACCACCATGACCAGTGGTTGTCCGACAGCTTCCTTCATGTAACAGTAGCTGACCGTGCAACAATAGTCCAGCAGCAGCGTCTTTCAGTTTCTCCTGACAGCAATGATAGAAGTTCCCCCTTCCATCAGCATCATCTTCTCTGCACTGTGGACAAGTAGCAGCAGGTGGTGCCTTGTCAACCTTCATCCTTTCATCTCCTTTGCACCAGAAATAGCGGTGGAGCACCTTCTTCATCAGCATGCAGCAAATTCTCCCAACCGTGAGAAATCTAGCATTCTCATGTCCTCATTCTCTTGCTATTAAAGCATGCAGCCACCATCAACAGTGCCCAGGTAAGCCTTCTTTCTCCTGCCTGCATTTCTAGTTCTCGGGTCACTGGCTTGGACCAATGGCCAAGCTGGGCCGGTTGGGTCCAGCCTCATAAAAAAAAAGTGGGTTGGGTCTGGGCCTCAGGTCCAGCCAGCCCAAGCTATGTTTAGTTAAAAATGTGTTTGTCAAAACACACCCTTATACTCTTGTCTTTATAATTTATTCTCATTTTATTTTGATTTTGTTTGGGATTTATGTCCAAACAAATTTTTTTTTCGATATCAGAAAGTTTCATAAATATTTAGGAATCTTCATTGATTTATTTTGTGGCCCCTCATGATTTTTTTAATTTTTTTTTGTGTTTTTTTTCTTTCCACTATATTCTCAATTTGTAGACCATTATTGTTAAATGCAAATATGTTATACAATGCTTTTTTTTATTCTTGTCTAAAAAGAGCAAATAAAAAAAAGGTAAACAAAAAGAAAAGGCATAGAAAAATTGTTTCTTCTTCATTAAAAATTTAAAATTTTGCGAACTTATTCATTGGTATTAGAGTCAGGAATATTGTATTTTTCTAGGTTTGTGCAATATTTACAAATGTCAAAGTTGGAAATATATATAGGTATTGTTCATTGATGTCAGAATCAAGAACATGATAGGAAGAACATACAAAAAGGAGAACAAATTCTTAGACAAAATTAGCAATGTAGTTTACCTCAGGTATGACTTTTTTTTTTTTGGATTCGAGGAAACTCCACCCCCCGGAAAGCGCACTTTGTGGGCCCAGGTGAACGAGTAAAACCCTGGCTGTCCCAGGCTCTTACAAGAGGTGCACGCCCTGACTCGAACTCTAGACCTGCTGTGCAGATCTCTAGCCCTTTGCCATCACGCTACACCCATTGAGTCCTCAGGTATGACGCTTAAAGGGTTATATCATATTCCCTTTCATGTAACCAGTCTCATATCATAGTGTCTCTGTTGACCAGTTAGGATTTCTAATGACTATAATACTAGGTGAGGACTTGTTGAACTAGACTTTTCCCCAAAGAATGAGATGTCATATATTCGTTCTTTAACTGATAAATAAATTGATTTTTTTTAATTGGTTGCCGTGATGTCCAGATATGACAAGCACGATAAGCTCATGACACTAATTATATGTGTAGATGACATGGTGGTTACAAGAAATGATCCTAAGGAAAGGAAGAATTTACAAAGTTACTTGTCCAGAAAATTTGAAATGAAAGATCTTGATTCCTTGAAATATTAAGTGTCTAGATCTAAAAAATATATTTTTATTTATCAAAGAAAATATACATTTGATTTGTTACAAGAAACTGATATGTCAGCATGTCAACTAGCTAATACAAACGTGGAAGAAGGTTTGAAATTATATGTTGATTTTAATCAGATACCAATTAATAAAAAAAGGTTCCAAAGACTTGTATAAAGATTGATGTACTTAGCACACATGAGGCCAGACCTTACCTATGCATTGAGTATTATCATTCAATTCATGCATAATCCTAGAGAGCAACATATGAATGTAGTTATGTGCATTTGAAGGCTACTCCTGGAAAAGGAATATTATTCACTAAAAATACAGATTGTCAGAATGTATATACATATACTGATGCTGAATGGGCTAAAGCAATAAATGATAAACAATTTACTTCAAGATATTTCACCGTTGTAGGTGAAAATCTTATTACATGGAAAAGCAAAAAAACAAAATATAGTTGCACGTTTAAGTGTAGAAGTTGAATTTAAAGGTATGTTTTTTGGAATTTGTGAAGCATTATAGCTAAGACATCTATTAAGCGATTTGGGTTATCTTCTTAGGTAACCAATTCAATTATATTATGATAATAAAATAACATGTGATATTATTCATAATCCAATTTAACATGATCGTACAAAATATGTGGAGGTAGACAGATTCTTCATCAAAGAAAAGTTGATGAGAAAATTATGGATCAGTTGCTTAAAATTCGATCCGAAAATTAATTGGTCGATGTCCTCACCAAAGCAATTTCAAATCAAGTATTCTCAAAGTTCTTGGATAAGATGACCATGTGTGATATTTATGCACCAACTTCAGGGGAATGTTGGAATATTATGATTTTTTTTTATGTGGTGATTCTTGCCTTTCCTAACACTAGTGTATATGGTATGATAACTTGATTGTAGGATCAATGATTTAATTATAGGAATAATAGCTTGATTGTCAATATTATTGATTCATTACTATATATGTACCTATATTTGATTTCAAGTCATATATGGAATCTAGATTTTACATTTACATATGATTTATTAACTCATTAAAAAACAAAACAAATAAATAAATACAAGAAAAGAAGAAAAAAGAAAGAAAGAAAGAAAGAGGAGAATGGCATGGCATATATCGCAGGAGCTCAAATATTTATTTAATTAATTACCATACACTAATGTCCATCGTTATATATATGCTCTTAATTAAGTATACAAACATCAATTGGGCCCCTTATATAACAGTTCAATTTAAGAGACATGGGCCCATCCGTTAGATATATATCCCCCAGGCCTCTTAGATAGCAGAGTTGAATACAAGAGACATGGGCCCATCCATTAGATATACATCCCATCTTTTACTGAACTACTGCCAGCTTCGAAGCCTAGCCAATATGGGCGAGTTTGCTGATTAACCACAAAGCCATGACAGAAAGCACCAACACTCAGAAGCAGCACCATGTCTCCTCTTTCCCTAGTTATATCATCAGCGTATGTGAAAACTGTTCACATGATTCACACATGCATGCATGGTAAAATTATTTTCCAAATTCTGGCTTCCAAGTAAGAAAGAAAAAGGAGATTGTTTAATTTACCTGGAAAATAATGGGCAATTGCTTCTCTGTTGCTGATCAAAAGTTAAAAAGAAAAAAGAGCTAATGTGCACGTAGATGCTCCCTACCGACTTGCGGCTAAAATTAATTATACTAGTGATTAATCGGAAGATAACCTATATATATACGGACTCCTCGAAAGTTTTGTGGTGGAAATTAATCAGTAGTCTATCTTTTCAAGTTTTCATATATATATATATATATATATATATATATATATATAGACCGCGCGCAGGAGTATACAACAATAACATATGGAATTGAAAAACAAAATATATATTAATGATCATATGATGCATAAACTAGCTAGCTAGTTAGAGAAGAACATCTGTATGTTACGTAAGTGTATAATATTTACCTCTGAAATGGAGTAGGTTCTTGATGGAAGGAGGTAGCTAGGCAGGCAACTCGTAAAATGAAGGGTTAAGTAGTAATAATATCACCAGATAAAAGGCCTGGAATGCGGAGCAAAAAGCAGCGTGTAGCCATGGACAACTTGCCAACTAATTACTAGCTAGTATTTAGTTAATTTGTGGTGACAGATCAGATTAATATATAGTAGTAGTAATTTTGACTACACATGCATTAATTTATACAGATCAGTTAAGTCGGCAAGTCATCCTTGGCTGCATACCACTTTGTGCTCTTACATACGAGGCCATGGATGAAAAATATTTAATGGTGAAAGCAAGCATATAAGGTATACGTAGCAATTAACTAGCTAGCTAGGCCAATCAATACTCACTATGTGTATATATATATTACTGGCTCATAATTAATTGACTAGAAATCATTGAAGAGAAATATATATAGAAAGAGGTCGGTCGAGGCGAGGGATCGGATCAGATCAGAAGCTAGCTTGAAGGGAAGATCGGAGAGAGCTCTCTAGCTATACGTGAGCTTAATTTGCTAATTCTGACTAGAATGTGCTAATGGATTGGACAATCAGTATATATACCGAGAGGAGGAGAGGTTGGTATACACTAGAAGAAGAATCCTGCCTTACACACACACGCACACACACACGCAGTGAATGTACGTGCTCCTACGTACTCGGTGTTGTTGTCACTCTGTGTATATATAAATATCCTTAGAGCTATATACTCCAGTCCAGTCTCCAAATTACAGCATATATATATATATATATATATATATATATCTATGACGGAAGGAAGGAATATATGACATTACACAAATTAACAATGAGGGAACTGCTGCTGCATGCATGTTTGTACGAACAATATTAGTATTGTAAGCTGAAGGAGTAGTTTTTTTAAGGCTGCAAATTAAGTAAATTAAATCTTGGGAAATGGAGGTGACTGACTCGAGCATCAAGGGAAGCCCTGAGGACGTGCGTGTTGCTGCGTTGGCTCTTCGCATTTTTTAACATATATAGACAACACTCAATCAACAACAACTCAGGCAGAGGGAAGTAACCCCTGCACGTTTTTCCTTCTTCCGCAAAAAGAGAATATATATATATATTACAATCTTAATTAGTTTCTCTCGTTAATCTTAGAATTGCCATATAGCTAAACACGTGGTCAAGTATAAATTAAGGTGGGTCGGTCTCGCGACTCACAATGGCAGTCTGTGTTAGCAAAGCAAGCGGACGTTGGGAATGCAGCCAGCAGAACCAGAAGCTGATAGTGAAGGAAAAGAAGAGACATTAAATTAAGAGTTATAGCTACCTCTATTTATTTATGCCTAGCTAGGGCACCAGGCGGATATTTGAACTTAACGTGTGGGTTTCAGAGAGGAGAGAAACTGGCAAATCGATAGCCAGCTAGCAAGCAGATCAAGATTTCAGAAAGACGACGACTTTATGGTATTAATTGGAGAGGCAAGTATTTTTCTTAATTGTTTTTTACTTTATAATGCATCATAATAATTTTTATTTTTTTTTAACTTTAAAATCATAAATAAATAAAACAATATAATGTATTTTTAAAGCATCCACGCGCAGTCAGAAATGCAGTACGAACAGACACTAGAACAAAACCAGCCACGCCTGATAAGAGAAACTGCTCGGAAGCAAGATTGCTGATTCCAATAATTATTAGTAATCAATCATTCATCCTGTTATTGAGCAAACTAATCCCTCAAGAACAAATAGACACAGACGCTTTGGAACTGGAACTCCTAGCATATCCCGCGCTGCACCATATTTTCATGTGCTTGCCCAAAAACACAGTACGAGTTTAAACAATAAAGTAAAAAAAAAAAAGGCCAAATTAACACAAGTACCAAGGCCATTGTTCCATTATCATCAATTCCTGGAAGCTAGGGAAATCTTTAAGCACATAGAATCCAAGCAAACAAGGAAAAACCACCATAATACCCAATGGTATCATTTCCTCTCACTTGCTGTAATAGATAGATCACGAAGAAGACAAGACAGAATCATTCATTAAGACGAGACTCCAATCTGAGGTCAATAGTGATCATAACTGAGCTTTATATTGATAAGCAAACATTTTCACGTCATTTCCACTACAAGTTCATATCATTGCAGCGGCTAGATTTTCAATGGATATACAGACCACTTAATGAAACCTCCTCAAATCAAGAATAGACCCTACACGGCACATGGACAGCAAAAGGGTACATAATACAGTGTGTTATCAAAAACAATAAAATGCTCCATTATTACCATCATAAGATAACACTTGTTTAAATAATACAAGACAGCATCTCCGTTCAGTGACAACTATATAACAACCAAACTAATCTCTTTCACAAATGCCCAAGACAAAAGTACTTGGTGGTACAAAACAAAGGCATCATCTCCCCACATGCACCCGATTAAGAGTCTTGGGGAGCCTCAAATCTTGTTGGAGTGTCAATGCCCATCATACAGCAAAGGCCTGATATCAAAATGATAAGCAAAACAATCCCCTGGTGCATCACAAGCAACCACAATATCAGGACTTCATAAACATGGTTATATAATGGAATACAGAGAAACTCTGGGCACAAGGATATCAAGAAAATGAGTATAATGAACCATAGCAGCATAGACAAACAGCAGAAATTCATGCATAAGATTAGGGGCTGCCAAGTTTATAAAATTTACTTGGACTGCTTGGATACTCACAAAAAAATAACACAAGGAAAAAGGTAAGAGAAAGAAATCTCCCCTTTAAGCTAAGACGCCTCTACAATAATGCTGAATCAACTTCACAATAAGCTTGGGAGAATCAAGAATGTATGAATTCATGGAAGAAGCTAAAACTACAAGGGTAGCTCTAAATGCCATGAACTCACTGGAGATTGACTAGAGAGGGAACTCAAATATCTTGTTAGATTTCAAAGAAGATTTTTGGCTTCTAAAATCAGCACTTAGTCTTGGGCCTACTTTATGATACGAGGGATTATCGATAACTAAGATTTGATTTAGCTTCCAAACTCTACTTTATTGCCACTAATAGAGCCACAACAGGGAATAAATAGGGAATAGATTTAGAAATGGTCATAGAGAAGTTTAGCTGGTAATGTTTGGGGAATAATCAAAGAATTCTCCTTTGAGGCATTTCTTGCAGGTGTATTATAGTGGGATGACAAGATGTCATAGAATTAAGTTATATTGGCCAACCCACTGCTTAGACTTTGTTCTGTTTCTCCATTATTTCTTCTAGTCCAGTATTGCTCTTGTACTCACCTTGTGTGGTACTTGAGAACCATGTGCCTGTGGGCATTTGCTCAATAATTCACTTAATAAAAGAAAACTTTTTTCTTCTTCAAGGACATGAGATGGAAAAAATCGAAACACTCCTGATGACTACTAGAAGTTTACCATTAAAAATCAGGTCATCACCAATGACCACAGCCTACATGATATGCCAAAAAGTCTTTATATTCAACTTAGACACGGGGAAGAAAAAAAGCACTATCATGAATAAAGCATACAGATGAAAGGCTAACATGGAAACTTACAACTAAAACTCCTTCCAAAAGTGATGATTTGATCTGGCAAACTTCACCGCAGTGTGTGGAATTCAGTGATGCATTTCCTGCAGCACTTTCAGCAAGAAACCTTTCTAGTTCTCGATGATAAGGAAGGTGGATTGATCGGATGGGATCTGAAACATAGAGAACGGAATATTTCCCCCCCAACATCTCCACAGAGCTGATGAGCTCAGAGAAAATTTCACCTGCATATATCCAGTTAATATATATATATATGTTTGAGCATTTCTCTGGCAAAGACATAACTTTGAACAAACAGTTTTGATATCATCTAGGAATAAAAAAACTCAACACACTTTCACTTTGTGGTTGGTCAAGTCCTTTCATTGAATTGGAGCCTCCAT
>Ga0325400_1003372_pt1 | contig 14396 bp, 6 predicted proteins | sample PopdelMetagenome_2_FD_205662 | JGI IMG/M metagenome (GOLD analysis project Ga0325400, IMG submission 205662) | Populus deltoides microbial communities from Bellville, Georgia, United States - Xylem-PdKOR-R1 | ecosystem: Host-associated > Plants > Phyllosphere > Stem > Wood/Secondary xylem... | reverse complement strand
GCGGTGGTAAGGAGGTGCAGTTTTTACAACGAACGAGCCTCAAAAACACTATATTTGAGAAAGAGGACTCTCCTACCCACTCCGGAAACCTTACACCTCCATAACCATCAATCTGAAGATCCTTCACCTTTCTATTTGGCTCTAATTTCTCAAGTGTGCTTGTTACGTGTTGCGGGTCATGAGTGTCACCATCCCATGTAAACCTCAGCTTATCAAGGTGCTTTTTACCTTTCAAATTTGCCTCACCAGCATCCCGAGCATCCACCACATTTTGAAGGTTCCTAATACGAAGTTCTCCCCGTAGATGTCGTAGCTTTCCCAATTCTTTAATGCTAGTCTCACTCTGTCTTCCCACGAGAAAGGCAGTCAACGTTTGGAGCTTTGCCAGTTGACCTATATGTGGTGGCATCTCTTTCAAAGGCGTGTCTGAGATGTTAAGATACCGCAAGTTGATTAACCTTTCCAGAGATGCAGGCAACCTTACGATGCTTGTTCTTTTAAGATTCAGATGTCGTAAATGCTTCAAATTTCCAAGATCAGGCAGGCTAGCAAGTTGGGAGCAATATTTCAAGATCAACGTTTGCAAATTGAGAAGAGTACTCACTTCTTCAGGCAACGTTACAAATCCTGACCAGGAAAGATCCAAATACCGCAAATGCTTCAACTTGCTAGTTGAACATGACAACATAGATGCATCTCTACAATTAGTCATGAATAGCACTCGTAGGCGACAATGTGTTGACTGAAAGATCTCCTTATAAAATACGGGAGGACACAACCGATTGTGTGGAGAAGTTCGGAATGTCCGTAGATGTTGGGCTTCACGGATGTTTTCTAATTTTGTGCTTGAAAAACCGCCTCCCGTATCTACTACGAGTGATAAATGTCGAGTCCTTATGGTGGCCTTGGAAGAATTATTTTCCCCCAACCTGGAGCTGAAGCAAAATTGACCGGACACATGGGTAGCCAAGTCATGCATGATATCGTGCATCACAAATGATGAGGGAGAGGCACTTGATTGCTGGAAAAACGACCTTGACAAGAGATCATCAAAGCACTCAGCACCTGCTTTTTCCATCTCATCATCTACGGAGCAGACTAAGAAGCCCTCTGCCATCCACAGGAGCACTAATTCATCCTTTCGAAATGAATAGTCTTTTGGAAATATGGCACAATAAGCAAAACACTGCTTCAGATGTGGCAGGAGATAATGATAACTTAATCTCAAGGCTGGGAGGATATTGCCTTTGGGTAAATCCCATAGATTGCTTTCCAATATCTTCTCCCACTCCTCGACATCTCTTTTGGTGCGCAGCAGACCTCCGAGTGTTTTTGCAGCTAGAGGAAGGCCTTTACATTTTCTCACTATTTCTCTTCCAATTTCTTGCAACTCTTCATAAGTATTGGGATTTTTACCACGAAATGCATGTTTGGCAAACACGGACCAGCAGCTTTCTTCCGTCAATTCTTCTAGATGATGAGTTCGAACAGTTTTCATGACTGATGCTACACTTTCATTGCGTGTTGTGACAAGAATCTTACTCCCTTGTGATCCGTCCTTCAGGGGGGTAAGAAACCTATCCCATTCATCATAATCTTCATTCCAAACGTCATCTAAAACAACCAAAAATCTCTTTCCCTGCAATCTCTTCTTCAACTGAAGCTGGAGATTATTCAGACTATCAGAATCAGACTTTGAACCGACCTCCTCAAGGATCACCTTGGTTAACCTCAAAACACTGAAATCTTCTGAAACACAAACCCAGGCTTTGAGACCGAACCACTCTTGTACTTCGCTGCTATTGTATACAAGCTGAGCAAGCGTGGTTTTACCAACCCCGCCCATTCCCCATATGGGAACCACACCTGGGTTTTCTCCACTGGCATCGTCTGGTTGAAGCAACTTCAGTATTGCTTCCCTGTCATCATCTCTACCATAAACACTAGATTCATCCACCAGAGAAGTTGTTGGTCTTTTAGGCGATGATGGTCTTTCTACATTGCGGTTGATCAAACCAAGGGCATCCATTCGTTCAACTAAGGGATCTAGATCCTGCAAGAGGACTTCTAATTTTTCTTCGATCTCTCTCGAGCCCAATATTTCAAGTGGGTTAATGAAAGAAAGAAGCCTCTGCGTCTGACCTGTGAAGGTTTGATCTTCAGCTTCCAACTCCTGCCATAGAGCTTCATAAGCAATCTCATCCAAGAAGTCGTCGGCTTTATAGACAGCGTCTTTAAGCAGGTCCAGCCAATCCCGCACAGCTCTGTTTGTTATCTGCTTCTCCTCAGCATCGTCAAGCACCACCCTGAGAGATGTCATTGCTGTCTCCAACCTCGTTAGCAGCCTATCGTTGACTTTTTGGCCTCTGAAGGAGGCAACCACCTGGGGAGAGGCCATCCTGTCGAACAAAACATTAAGGAAAGAAGAAAGGAAAGCTCCTCCTACTAAAGCCCCGGCCATGGTTTCTCCTCTATGCAAAGTAACGAAGGAAGAGTAAACAAACAAGAAGAAGAAGAGGGGATTTTGTTCAGGTGACAGAAGGGGAAAGAATTTGTGTAAAGAACTGGCAAAAGCTTTTTCTCTCTCGGCTCTGTAACTCTTAAATTGTTATGCTTAGGAGTCCATTTAAGTGGTCACGGGTGTCTATTGTTTTTTATTTAAAAATATATTAAAATAAATTATTTTTAATAATAATAAATTAAAATATTTAAAAACATTAAAAATATATTAATTTAAAATTAAAAAAATATTTTTAAAAAAATATTTTTAAAACACCGATACAAGCCGGAACTGAAACTCTACTCCATCTTTCTCTTCTTTTGGAATTTTACTCGGTTTGTCTTTGATTTATTTTCCTAGAAATTACATCTTTAAAGAAAAGGGGTTTGATTGGAAAAACATCACAAAATGCGAAGCTTTTCACGTGATATGATTATGCAGCAGCCGACTTCACTTTATTTCTTTTCTCTTCTTCATTCTATCACTTTTCATTGATAAATTAAATAAATAAATCATAAATTATATTATTATATTTTATACATTTTGTTTTGCTTTCTTTTTTTAATTTAATTCTTGGTTTAATATTATTTTAATCTTAATTTTTTATTATTATTATTTATTTATGTTTTATTTTTTTATTAAATTTTTTTATCCGTTACATTTGTTCCTCATTCTTTTAATTATTATTTATTTGGATTTAAAATATTTTATGATTTTTTTTAATTTCATCCTCCTTCAATATTGTTATATGTCTTTTAATAAACCTGATAAAAAAATTAAAATATTAATAAGTTATTTTTCAACTCGTTTTCTATAACATAATTAAATATTAAAAAATATTTACCAACTTATTTTTAAAAAAAAACTATTTTTTAATAAAAAAAATATTTTAAACAAATAAATAGGTATAAACACATTATAGTTTGTGTGTCTCCTAGGGTTGCAAAGCATGAAAATTATTAAGGTATTTCACTTGCATAGCCTCTGCCTTTGGCTATATTCAAAGGTTTAAGCCGAAATAAATTATATTAGTAAATTTGTATTGAATTGCTTAATTATATCATGAATTAACATGTTTGGTATCAATGTCAATAGAAAGAATTGAATTGACGCAATTAATTAATTCTTGATGGCAGTTTTAAAGATAAATGCAAGACAGTTACCTTTAATCATTAATCATGTAGCAACAATGTGATCTAAAAAAATGTAAAAGCGATTGTAAAAAATTTATAAAACATTCACGTGTTTTATGTTATTGTTTTTTAAAATATTTTTTATTTAAAAATATATTAAAATAATATTTTTAAATTTTTTAAAATAAAAATGGTATAAAAATATAAAAAATAATAATTTTTAAAAAAAGTTATAAAACATAAATTACATGTGAATCATAGGTTTGTGATTGTAGGATCCATTACAATTTACGGGCCAACCATGAGCTAATAAAAAATAACATTAACATGTTTTTACGGGTTAATCATGAGTTTTTAGACCCTGTTTATTTGTTTAAAAGTTTTTTTTTTTTTAAGTGAAACCTAAAAGTGAGTTTGATTGGAATAACTTTTATTACATGCCAATCTTTCTTTTCACGTGATAAAGTAGATAAATAAATTATAAATTATTTACTTTATTTGTTGATTAATTGTACAATACTAATAATGCGGAAGAAGACTTCACTTTATTTCTTCTCTCTTTTTCTTTTATCACTTTTCATTAATTGATAAAGTAGATAAATAAATTATAAATTATAAATGAGCTGATGAATATTATAAAAACTTCACTTTATGTCTTTTAGTATTTCTTTAAATCTTTTAGTCTTTTATGCTCAATCCTCGAACAAGGCGCTCGCACCCCTTGAAGATATCAAGGATCCAGCGAGGAAAAGTGCGGGAAAGGAGCTTGAAGTGTTTACCATTAATCAAGTGGATGGCTTTTAGTACACCAGAATTGACCACTACAGTTGATGTTTTGACAATTGTGTTTTTTTACACGGCCGCGGCTGCGGTTGTTTTTAAAAAGCAAATCACAGCTTGTAAACATTTGATTAAGAAAAAAAAAATACTTATTATGTATGGATCTGCTTTCTTGCGCGGCTAAAAAATTAAGTATGCTACATTATTTATTGAACAGTGAAACAATGAACAGTGTAGCATAGCTTTACTGTTCCGGCCGGACCGGGTCCGATCTAACACGTAAAATACATTGAATCGGGTCTGACCTACTAAAATAAAAAAAAAAATTTATTTTTTAATTGTGTTTTATTCGCTTGATGACGTAACATTTGCAGAATTTGATCACAATTCTAATTTGTTCCTGATTATATTTTACAAGTTATGTTGTTGCGTTTTAAAGAAACCAAGAAAATTATTGGATGTATTTCTGACGTGATGGAACTGTAGATAATTCAATAGAATAATAATAAAATATTTTATATAAAGTATTATTTATTTCATGATGTAATAACAATAGTTAAATCTACAATATTTAAATAAAAAACCATCAATATTAATATATATTTTTAAAAATTGTTTTATAATCTCAATTTCAAAAGCATTATTAACCAAACACATTAAACTACTTTTTATTCAATCTCAATTTCAACCACAGTTTTAACCAAACATATATTTTTTCAAACCAACCTCAACTAAAAGTACTTTTTATAAAAACAACTTTTTTCAAACCATAACCACAACAACAACCGCAATATCAAACATACCTAGATATCTTTTGTGGTAATTTAAGTTAAAATATCCATTTTAATCATAATTTTAGCTAAACATTTTTAATTATAATTTTAATTTAATATTTATTTAAATCAAACAAATCACGAGTAAAAATAATTTATCTACACTATCTTTTTGAAATCTCCATCACCATAAGAGCTATAACAAGAACAAACACACTCAGAAAAACAAAGAAAAACGAATTAAACAATCAAAACGCTTTTGTAGATAAAAATAGGATGCTTACCCCTAGAATAAGTCATAAAAATGCAAGAAATAAGCATTAAAAAAAGAGCACAACTGAATTTCTCTCTTCAAAAAGGTTTTTATTAAATTAAACAAACAAAACCCATAATAAATCTTAAAAAACAAAAATCATAAAACACCCTTTTGTTTGCATATGCACCGACCCATTTTCAACAAACCAAAACTCAAAAAAAAGAAAAAAACACCAATTTTAAACAGTATACTTCCAAACCAAATCAAAAGGCACTGGCTTTAAATACAGTATAAAATAAAGCAAAAAAGGTGCCACCTTTACACTTCCTATGTTCTCTAGATTAAAAAAAAAAACCCATGAAAATAAACAAATTAAATTAAAAAAACATTAAATTATTATTATAAGAATCCATATCATAAACCTGGTTCAAATATTCAACAAAATAATCGAAATGAGCTTGAGGTTAATGAGCATACCTTCTTGTACGGATTGGATAGGAGAGAAACAAAGAAGCAGAGGCTATCAAGATCAGGGCTTATTTCCAAAAACGGAACAGAACTCAGTGAGTGAGCAAGTGAGGTCTGTGTTGGTTACATCATAGCCACGGTCTTCGTACATTTCCAAAACTGTCCTTTGAGAAAAGTAGTACCTGTAGCTCTGTGCCGACCTGTCGTTTACCAACTCCGTCAGGCATCTGTCACGGCTGAAAATATTGTGAACTGAAGCGCCATTGTCGTTAAAGGTATCCATGCTTTCTGTCATGGTTTAATTTTGTTATTCATTGTTACTTTGTTTTTGCGGTGAGACATTTTTTTAAAAATAATATATATTTTTTATTTTTTTAATATATAGATTTCAAATATAAATTTTTAAAATAAAAAATATTATTTTAATATATTTAAAATTAATGTTATCACTTTACTAAACACTATTAGTGTTGGCAATTAAACCTAAAATCATTGATGGGCCTATAAGATTTTATTTTTTTATGGCCAGTCAAAGGTTTTGTACGGGCTAGATCATGATCTCCCGTGATGCATAAAAATTGAGAATTTGGTCCGACTCCACCCATGACATGCCCCTACCTGTTTAATTAAAGTTATGTTGGGTCTTCGCCTGGCGGTAGAAGGGGCTTGTCTTCTCCTGCTGCTCCTGAATTCGAGTTCTCATGTATATGTCTGTCACTCTCGTAGTGTTTTACATGCCCACTGGGTTTGCAGGGTGTTCAGTGGGCTGTGGAATTAGTCGTGGTGCGCGCAAGCTGGCCCGGACACCCACGTAAATAAATAAAAAAGTTATGTTGGGTTAAAAAATAAAAAGTTATGTTGGGTTCAATCAGATACAAGTTGAATTAAAATTTTTTTAATTATAAATGTTTCGGCCAGTTTACATATATCTTAATTAAATTTTTAAAATTCTGAAATTAATAATTATATAAATCACTAATCCTGATATTTATAGCATTTAAATAGTATTTTTTAAAAAAAAATTAAATTTTAAAATTTAAAATTTAAAATTTAAATTTAAAATTAGTAAATAAACCTCGTAAGTTGTTAAACCTAATATTCAAATAAACAAACCTCTTTGCTTGGTACGCGCTAACAATCTAATATTTAACAATTATGACATAAAGACCTCGCAAGTAGACTTGGCATTACCTTGGCAGATGGTATAATAGTATTCCGCTGTCATTTACACCTTTTCTTCTTTCTCTTCCAATGATTCTAATCTTTCAAATTCCAAGAAGTCAGGCTTCGTGAATCAATCATTTCTTTATGCAGTGCCCTGGAGTTCTTGTCTACTTGCAAACTAGCAAACCTGACAGTGAGGAAGGGCTTGGTTGCTGCTTGCATCACGAAAGTGGAAGGCTAACCATAGACAGTTGCATACTTCAATGTTGGGCAAATCCTTTGTATCTCTCTCTCATCAGCACAGGAGGAGGGAATGGGGGTGCTGACATGCTGTCTTCCTCGGTGAAAAACTAATGGTGATAGAGTGCTTCTGTTTCCCAAACTAGGATTGAAGGAGGTGCCAAAGCTGTCCTGACAAGTGGGGACCTCATCGTATAATCACGTTATTAAAAAAGTGTCTTTAAGTTGGGATGAATACGTGCTAGCGAGAAAAGATATGTTTTATTTTCATAAAAGAAAAAAATATTAATATGGTATTTTTGCTCTCTTGTCCAATCATTAAAATTGAAATATTTGAGAAAACTAGAAGTCTACTTGTATATCCTCCTCGGGCCGATTTCACTTGAATTCTATGGATACTGTCTTGAACTTATTCAAATAATTAAGAATTTTTTTTAATTCAAGTGGATTTGATGTAAAACTCGAAGATAAAAAATTAAGTTTCAGATCAGGTTGGATATTACTATGCCCTATCCAAAACCTAACCCAAACTCAACTTCAATTGCATGAATAATTAATGTCTAAGAAGAAATATATTTATACCAAGCTTTTTATAAAGAATTCAGGTTTCCCGTCGTGCGTTCATGGACATGGCTGTTGCTAGCTTCTTTACAGATTTCAGAGAACAAGGAAAGACATGTTACGAGAATTTGCCAAGTTTTGGTTGCATCATTCCATAGATGGAATTTGGATGTTACCCAAGATCGTAACCTCTTTTGTGAAACACAAGAAAACCATCGATAGAAGCAATCGGAAACCGGAGCACATCAGGGAACTAACGTTTTTTCATATTTTCTTCTTCGTTCTGGGCTTTACTTCTCCCGGTTATGACCAATTTGTTCTAATTTGATGTTGGTTTGTTCCCATATCAAAATTATTTCGAGTAACCTGATCAGATTGGGTTTGAGTATAAAAAAACTCATATTTATTCATGTTGGAGTTAAATTTGAATAGCACTTTTGGATTCGGATCTTAATAATGTAAGACATGAGTATCTATTTTCATCTCTATCCTTATCTATCCATCAATCAATTTATATATACCAGTGCTTTTAGTACAATGAATGTAATTACATAGCGCGCAAAACTAATATACTTAGCCCAAGATTTAAGAATGGAAGCAACCGAGTATAAACCTTATTTATTTTAGTTTTTAGTATGATTTTGTACTTGAAAAGAAAAGTGCGAGTGAAAAAAACAGTATACTAAGCTGTGTTATAATATTTATAATAATATATGATTTTGTTGTTGAAACAGACATCTTATTTTCTATTGGGTTACTAATTTAATCACCACTTGTGAATTATTTTATTTTAAATACTAAGATTTTCAAAATTATAATTTGAGTTTAATTTTTTTAACAGTCATTATCCTTACAAATATTATAATCCATTTTATCTGTTTTAAAAAACAATTTAGATAAAATTTATTAAAAAATATAGACCAGTAAAGAGGTGAATGAGCCTAGCTTATATCTTACCATTAAAACATAATTTGCTACTACTGGACCCATACCTATCACCCTAAATCCATACACATACCTGCCTATGTAATACGTTTTTTAAATAATGAAAAAAAAATAGCTTTTAAATAATGTTCATGGACTAATTTTTAAAACGTTTTTTAGTCTTTATTTTTTCTAAGAAAACATTTTTTTTGTTAGAATTTTTTTTTCAAGTTTTTTTACAATAAAAAAATGCAAACATTTAGTTTCAAATTATTGGTTTGGAATGCATCCAACAAAGTTAATGTTTAAACATGCAAGATATACTCAAAATTATTTTAAAAGTAATTTAATTTAAAATTATATATTTAAGAAAACTAAATAGAAGATGAGCTTCACTTTCAAGCTATATAAACTTATTGTAAATTAAACAAAATTTATTGTAAATTAAATTAAGTATCCCAAGAAAAAATAGCTATTAAGATATAGTAAAAGCATTGTCACAGTTGTTTTGTAATATTTACATGCTTTTCTTAAGCAACCCACACTCGTTGGGCAGTCCACCCTAAGATTTGCTTGTACTTAGGTCAGCCGCCACAAACCAACTGGCCAGCTACAAGCACCTATGCTTCCAATGTTGCTGTGTTTCTGCCTCGGCTTGGACAGCCCCAATGTCCTGGGCATTTCATCATCCAATCCACCATTCATGCCAGGATACACCCAGTGCCAGGGAAAGTCCTCGCACGCTGCCTACCGATTTCGGCCCATGTTTGTATTGAGCAGCCAATATTTTCGGCTTCGTCAAGGCAATGTGCTTTTGTTAGTGCACCAGCACCTAGACCTCTAACAAAAGGCTTCATCCTTTTCCCTTTCCAACCTCTTGGCCATCCTCCTCTGCTTTAGCTTTCTCTGGTTAGCACCACCTCCTGAAGAAAACACATGGACAAATAAAAACATTTAATTTATTTCCTAGAAAAACACATCAAGAGGTCGTTAGTTTTCTTACCTGGGTTGTTACAAGCAGCAGCACTACAATGACTATCATCTTCATCGGCATTTTGTCAAACAGCTAGGGCGTGTTCTTTAACTGCACTCCTAGTCCACCATTGCTTGAAAAGGTTAATGGCCCAAGATTTGTTCCCGAACATAACACAAGCCATGTACATTTAAATGATGTCGTGCAACGAAACAAGGGAGTGTTGATGATAGTTGAAGCAAAACTGGAATCAAATGAATGAACAAGCCCTTCTATCAAAGATTGGACAAGGCAGGGAAAACTTTCAAGCTAATAAGCGACTTAACAAATGAACTAATGGAAGAAAAAAAAAAAAGAATCGATAAGGAGTCATGAATTTTATATTATCTTTTCTCTTTATGTCTGTTTTTTTTATCAAAGTAAACTCCAAAAAAGATATAACTTACATGTACTCCAAAATCATTTTTTAACTTCTGCTTTATATGGAATAAAAACAATTTAATCGGAGTTAAATAATAAAAAAAAGATAAAAAAAAGTTTTTGAATTTTGAATTTTTGGAGAAGGGAAGAGACTAGAGAAAGAGATGGAGAAATTTATTTTATTTTTTTTAATTTTTGAAGATGCGGGGAAAGAGAGAAGGAGAAAGGATGGGGATTTTATATAATTAAGGGTTTGATTTGTTTTTGGAATCAGTTGCAGATTTGATGTTGCCAAGCACGTCAATAATGAAAAATCCGTTGCAAATTACTTGCAGAATTTAATTTTTTTTTATCCTTTTTAGCAATGGATTTTCTATTACTAAATTCATTGTTGATATTAAAAAAATCATATATACACATTCTGTTGTTAAATTAGTAAAAGAAATATTCCGTTGCTAAAATTCGATGATAATAGCCGACATATTGAAACATGTGATGATCCTCCAGCTCGACATATTGAAACAGAATGATGATTATTATTTATGGAGATGAATGAGAGACAATAGGAAGAAAATTTGTATTTCAACATACAACAAATAAAAACATACAACATTTTGGACAATATCTGTATTTCATTCATCCAAATTTTAACTGAAATTGCCTTTGATTACTGAAAATAAAATAAACTATTTAGTAGCAATACCTCAATATGTTGGACGATTGAAAGAAAACCTCCTTTTAACTGCTACTTTCTAGGACGATTGAAAGAATGTGATTTATGTATTATCTCCAGCTCCATAAATGTATGTAAGGAATGTGAGAAATCTTGGGCCAATCTTTACCTTTCTCCCTTTCACAACTTTTACGCAGCATAGGACAATCTACAATTTCAAGAGAAGAAAGGGAGGAGGGCAACCCCTCTTCTGGCATTGACTCAATCAGAGGGCAGTTACTTATAGCCAATTCTCTAAGAGAGGTGAGGTGTTGAAGCCCCTTGTAGTCAAGAGATTTCAGGTGTTTTAGGAATTGGATTTTAAGAGATGTAAGACTTGAGGGCAGCAGCATCTCTTCAGGGAAGGATTCAACATTTTCGTGGCCACCAATTACAAAGCTTGAAAGAGAAGGGAGCGTTTGCAAGCCCCATTGCATGCGGCCAGCAATGAGTTTGTTGCATCTACAAATCTCAAGTGATTGTAATGTGGAGGGAAAACCCCCTTCTGGACACAACTCAACTTCTCTACAATCGTTTATTTCCAAATGGTTAAGGGATGGGAGGAGGGAATGCATACTCTCAGGCAACTGCTTCAGGTTGTTGCAATAATTTAACACAAGTCGTGTCAAGACTGGAGCCGGTAACCCTCCTTTGGGAAATGAAACTAATTTAGGGCACCCCCAGATAGACAAAGAATGGAGACAGGTGAGATCATTGAGAGGTCTTTCATGTGCACATAGTGATTCGAGATCTGGACAGTCCGAGATAGAAAGAGAATTTAACTTGGGGACCAAGTCCAGTGCGAAGCATTTGAGAGCAGCCCAGCCCATTTGCTCAGAAGGTGAACAGCCCATTTGCTCAGAATGTGGGAAGTGGTATCCAGAAACATTGAGAGAGTGCAACCTATGAAACCTGGGAAATGGAGCTGCGAGCCGCTCACATGCTCTAATTTTAAGCCTTGTTACATGTGGAAGGTGGTGACTAGGTAGGACCTTTGCAAGGTTGGGGCATTCGAAAATTTTAAGCTCATCAAGAAGAGGGAAGGCTTCCCGGCTGCCTTCGTCTGAAATCCACTCGCGCCACTCTGGCATCCTTACAAAAGATAATGTTTTGAGGGATTCAAATGGCTTCTTCACAGCAGTACGATTCCCATAGAACTCGGAGCCCACAGTCTCAACTTTATCGAATCCGGTAATGGAGAGATCCTCTAAAGAAGCTAATTGCCCGAGCGGTGGTAAGGAGGTGCAGTTTGTACATCTATAGAGCTCCAAGGACACTATATTTGAGAAAGAGGACTCTCCTACCCACTCCGGAAACCTTACACCTCCATAACCATAAATCTGAAGATCCTTCACCTTTCTATTTGGCTCTAATTTCTCAAGTGTGCTTGTTACGTGTTGCGGGTCATGAGTCTCACCATCCCATGTAAAGATCAGCTTATCAAGGTGCTTTTTACCTTTCAAATTTGCCTCAGCAGCATCCCGAGCATCCACCACGTTTTGAAGGTTCCGAATATGAAGTTTTCCCCGTAGATGTTGTAGCTTTCCCAATTCTTTAATGCTAGTCTCACTCTGTCTTCCCACGCGAAAGTCAGTCAACGTTTGGAGCTTTGTCAGTTGACCCATATGTGGTGGCATCTCTTTCAAAAAATGCATCCATTGGATGTTAAGATACCGCAAGTTGGTTAACCTTTCCAGAGATGCAGGCAACCTTTCGATTCCTGTACCTTCAAGATTCAGATGTCGTAAATGCTTCAAATTTCCAAGATCAGGTAGACAAGCAAGTTGTCGGCAACTTTTCAAGATCAACGTTTGTAAATTGAGAAGAGCACTCACTTCTTCAGGCAACGTTACTAAATATGACTGCGAGAGATCCAAATACCGCAAATGCTTCAACTTGCTAGTTGAACAAAGCATCTTAGCTGCACCGGCATGGCCAGACAAGGATAGCACACGTAGGCGCCCAAGTGTTGACAATATATGAAAGATCTCATTATAACAATCAGGAAAATGATGCCAATAGGGTACAAAAGTTTGGAATGTGCGTATAAGTTGGGCTTCACGGATGTTTTCCAATTTTGTGCTGCGAAAACCGGCTCCCACGAGTGATAAATGTCGAGTACTTCTGGTGGCCTTGGAAGAATTATTTTCCCCCAAACTGGAGCTGAAGCAAAATTGACCGGACACATGGGAAGCCAATTCATGCATGAGATCGTGCATCACAAATGATGAGGGAGAGGCACTTGATTGCTGGAAAAAGGACCTTGACAAGAGATGATCAAAGCACTCAGCACCTGCTCTTTCCATCTCATCATCCACAGAGTGGACTAAGAAGCCCTCTGCCATCCACAGGAGCACTAATTCATCCTTTTGAAATTCATAGTCTTTTGGAAATATGGCACAATAAGCAAAACATTGCTTCAGATGTGGCAGGAGATAAAGATAACTTAAACTCAAAGCTGGGAGGGTATTGTCTTTGGGTAAATCCCATAGATTGCTTTCCAATAACTTCTCCCACTCCTCGACATCTCTTTTGGTGCGTAGCAGACCTCCGAGTGTTGCTGCAGCTAGAGGAAGGCCTTTACACTTTCTCGCTATAGCTCTACCAATTTCTTGCAACTCTTCATAAGCATTGGGATTTTTACCACGAAATGCATGTTTGGCAAACACGGACCAGCAGCTTTCTTCCGTCAATTCTTCTAGATGATGAGTTCGAACAGTTTTCATGACTGATGCTACACTTTCATTGCGTGTTGTGACAAGAATCTTACTCCCTTGTGATCCGTCCTTCAGGGGGGTAAGAAACCTATCCCATTCATCATAATCTTCATTCCAAACGTCATCTAAAACAACCAAAAATCTCTTTCCCTGCAATCTCTTCTTCAACTGAAGCTGGAGATTATTCAGACTATCAGAATCAGACTTTGAACCGACCTCCTCAAGGATCACCTTGGTTAACCTCCGAACACTGAAATCTTCTGAAACACAAACCCAGGCTTTGATACCGAACCACTCTTGTACTTCGCTGCGATTGTATACAAGCTGAGCAAGCGTGGTTTTACCAACCCCGCCCATTCCCCATATGGGAACGACACCTGGGTTTTGTCCAGTTGCATCATCTGGTTGAAGCAACTTCAGTATTGCTTTCGTGTCATAATCTCTACCATAAACACAACGTTCATCCACCAGAGAAGTTGTTGGCCTTTTAGGCGATGATGGTTCTTTTCCAGTGCGGTTGATCAAACCAAGGGCATCCTTTTGTTTAACTAAGTCATCTAGTCTCTCCTGGAGGTCTTCTAATTTGATCGACCGCTTCGGCGTCTGACATCTGAAGGTTTGAGCTTCAGCTTCCAACTCCTGCCATCGAGCTTCATAAGCAATCTCATCCAAGAAGTCTTCGGCCTCATAGACAGCGTCTTTATACTCGGCCAGCCAATCCCGCACAAATGTATTTGTTATCTGCTTCTCCTCAGCATCGTCAAGCAGCCCACCA
>Ga0325400_1003369_pt1 | contig 14411 bp, 8 predicted proteins | sample PopdelMetagenome_2_FD_205662 | JGI IMG/M metagenome (GOLD analysis project Ga0325400, IMG submission 205662) | Populus deltoides microbial communities from Bellville, Georgia, United States - Xylem-PdKOR-R1 | ecosystem: Host-associated > Plants > Phyllosphere > Stem > Wood/Secondary xylem... | reverse complement strand
TAATTGACCGAGATCCGCGCGCCGAGGCCGTTGTTGGTATAGCCGGCCTGGCCCTCGAGCTCGTGACGGGGCTGGCCGCCGGCGCTGCCGATCGCGTCGCCGTCGAGCAGGTTCAGCACCGGGCCGCTGTCCGCGACCGTCACCCGCTCGGTGAGATGCCAGGTGTGGTAAAGCGCGAACTGGAGCCGGCCGCCCGCCTGCGCGCCGCCGCCGCGCCCGAACCGCCCGAAGCCGCCCCCGCCCGGCCCGCCCCCGCCAGGCCCGCCGCCGCCCGGCCCGCCGCCAGCGCCCGCCGCGCCCGGCGCCGCGCCGCTGCCGCCGGGGGGCGGCGCGCCGTCGCCGCCGCGCGCGGCGCTGCCGTCGGGCCGGGTGCGGTCGCCCGCTCCCTCGCGGCCGCCGCCCTCGCCGCCGCGCCGCTCGCCCGGCGGGCGCATGCCGGCGAAGGGATTGGGCCCGGTGCCGGCGCGGAACGCCTCCAGCTCCTTCTGGATCTTCGACTTGAGCCGGAACGACAGGTTGACGCCGTAGCGCAGCTGCGACGTCTCGCGACGCGCGAAGTTGATCGGGCGCGTGTCGATGCGCAGCAGATTGCCCTCGGCGTCGCGCGTGTAGCGATCGGGGAAGGCCGCCTCGATCGCCGCGGTGGCGCTGGGGAAGCTGGCGATCGGGTCGTCGGTCGTCTGGCGGGTGTAGTCGGCGCGGAAGCGGATGTCGCGCGCGCTCCACGGCCTGACGTCGAGCCCGACCTTGAGCGCGTGGCGCTCGTCCCGCACCAGCAGCGGGTTGCCGCCGGTCACCGTCGTCACCGTCGCGGTGGTGCCGCGGACATAGTCGAACACGCGCACGCCGGGGGTCGACACCACCGGGTTGCCGAGCTGCGCCGCGGTCGGCGCCTCGGCCTGGTCGGTCACCGAGGCGAGCAGCCGCACCGCCTCGATCGGGCGCCAGTTCGCGCCATAGCCATAGGTCCACAAGGTGCCGAAGTCGGAGACGCGGTCCGCCGCGACATTGCCGTTGAGCGAGAGATTGCCGAGGAAGGCCAGCACGCCCTCGGCGCGGCTGGCGATCGGCAGGTCGAGGTTGAGCTGGGTCGAGGCCAGGTCGCGCCCGATGTCGGCCGCGACCGGCGTGCCGAAGCGCACCGAGCGGCTCGAGAAGTCGCTCGTCGAGGCGCCGATGCGCAGGCTGGCGTTGGCGTCGCCCGCGGGCAGCGCGAACAGCGGCCCGCTCGCCAGCGCGTCGAGCCCCGCGGTGGTCGCGGTCGAGCGCGCGCTGTTGTCGGCCGAGCGGCCGAGCGTGAGCGGGCCATAGGGGTTCGCCGCCGGATCGAGTGCGTCGAGCCGCGCCTGGAAGGCGGCGGTGTCGAGTCCGGTCTGGGTGACGGTGTCGCTGGTGTCGCGGTCGACGTTGCCGGTCAGCGACCAGCGCCACCGTCCCTTGTCGCCGTTGAGCGTGCCGCCGAGATGGAGCTGCGTCGTTTCGACCTGCTGCCTCAGCGGCGCGATCGAGTCGGAGGCGCGCGTCAGCGTCACCGGTACCGCGAAGGGCGAGAAGGGGCTGCCCACCGGCAGCGCGAGGTCGAGCTCGGCGAGGCCACGCAGCGACTCGGTGCGGCTGTGATCGACCGTGGCGTTGAGCGTCGCCGCGACGTTGCCGAAGATCGTCGTGGCGTAGGTGCCGTTGGCGGAGAAGGTGCGCTCCTGCGGCAGCAGCGTGCGATAGGCCGACTGGTCGGTGGTGTTGCGCGTCGCGCTGAACTCGCCGAGCAGCGGCGCGCGCGTGGCGGCGATTGCGGGAACGCCGAGCGAGGTGGCGGTGCCGAACAGCGGGTCGATCGCGACTCGTCCGCGGGTGGCGACATTGCCCCCGATCGCCGCGGTGTTGGGCGAGGGCAGGATGTCGCGCTCGGCCTCGGTGAGCGAGTCGGCGCGGTTATATTCGAGATGGAGGTTGATGCGGCCCTGCTCGCGGATACGCAGCAGGTCGAGCTCGCCGCCGGGCGCGTTGCGCCCGCCCTCGGTGGCGAGCCGGTCCTCGATCTCGGTGGTGACCGCGCGGAAGCGGCGGCGCAGCACGAAGTTCACCACGCGCTGGTCGGCGCGATAGCCGTATTTGAGCGCGACCTCCTCGGGCAGGATGTCGACGCGCGCGATCGCCTCGGTCGGCAGGTCGCGGATCTCCTGGAAGCCCGAGATCCGCCGACCGTTGAGCAGCACCACCGGGGCGCCGCCGGCGCCGCGGCCCGAGCGGGTCTGCGGGCTGAGCTCGTTGAGCAGCTCGGTCACCGAGCTGACGCCGTAGCTGCGGATGTCGGCGGGGGAGAGCTGCTCCTCGGGGGTGATGTCGCCGACCACCGCGCCGCGCTGGGTCCGGGCGCCGGTGACGACGATGTCGGCGGGTTCGTCCTCGTTCTCGGCGGGGGCGTCGGCCGGCGCGGTGGCGGGGGTGGCCTGGCTCGACTGAGCGGCGGTGGCGGCGCCGGGCGCTGGGGTGGCGGCGGCGCTGCCGGTCGGCGCGACCGTGCCGGGCAGGTCGCGCTGCGCCGGCTGCTGCGCCGCCGCGGGCGCGGCCATCGGGGCGGCGGACGCCAGCAGAAGGTAGATCACGCGCATCACTCGCTCCCTGCCGGCGATATCGGGCCGGACGAGCGCGCTACGGCGGGTTTGTCGCACAATTATGCCGGGCGGGGTTGATGTGGATGGTGTTGAGCGCGGCGGGATAACGATCCTCCCCTGAAAGGAGAGGATCTTCTCTACCCCACGATCCGCACCGGGACCGACTTGGCCGCGGGCACGTGGCTCTCCTCGGCGTGGTGCGCGAGCGCGATCAGCGGGTTGCACTCGGGATAATAGGCCGCGATGCAGCCCGGCGGCACGTCATATTCCACCACGATCAGGTCGCCGACGCGGCGCTCGTGATTGTCGCCCGCGTCGCTCGCCAGCGTCACCTTGGCACCCGCGGTGAGCCCGGCGCGCGCGATGTCGTCGCGGTTCATCAGCACCACCTGGCGCGTGCCGTTGATGCCGCGGAAACGGTCCGAATAGCCGTAGATCGTGGTGTTGAACTGGTCGTTCGAGCGCAGCGTCAGCAAGCGGTAGCGCCCGTCGCTGTCGGTGAAGCCGGTGGCGTTGAGCACGTCGGGCACCAGGAACTCGGCCTTGCCGCTCTCCGTCTCGAAGACGCGCTCGGCGGCCTTGTTGCCCTTCCAGAAGCCGCCCTTCTCCTCGCGCAGCCGCTCGTTGAAGCGCGCGAAGAAATGCGGGATGGCCTTGGCGATCTCGTCGCGCACCAGCGCATAGTCGCCGACCCAGGCGTCCCAGTCGATCGCGGGGTTGGGCGGGAGCAGCGCCTTGGCGATGCCCGCGACGATCGCTGGCTCGGAGAGAAGGTGCGGGCTCGCCGGGTCGACCTTGCCGAGCGACGGGTGGATCACGCTGGTCGAATCCTCCATCGTCACGCGCTGGGGGCCGCTCGCCTGCAGGTCGCGCTCGATCCGGCCGAGGCAGGGCAGCAGCCAGGTCTCGCCCGCGGCGGGGATGAGGTGGCTGCGGTTGAGCTTGGTGGCGATCTGCACCGAGAGATCCAGGTTCGCCCAACCCTCCTCGAGCAGCTCGGTCTCGGGCGCGGCGCGGACGAAATTGCCGCCGAGCGAGACGAACGCCTTCACCGTGCCGTCGATGACGCCGGCGCACGCCTCGACGGTGTCGAGCCCCTTCTCGGTCGGCGGATCGAAACCGTAGAGTTCCTTGAGCTTCTCGACCGGCGCGAGCTCGGTCTTCTCGGTGATGCCGACGGTGCGCTGGCCCTGGACGTTGCTGTGCCCGCGCACCGGACACGGCCCCGCGCCGGGCTTGCCGATGTTGCCGCGGAGCAGCAGCAGGTTGACCAGCATGCGGACGTTGTCGACGCCCTTGACGTGCTGGGTCAGGCCCATGCCGTAGATCGCCATCGTCGCGGTGGAGCGCGCATAGGCCTCGGCGGCCTGCTCGAGCGCGGCGCGGGTCAGCCCCGATTCGCGCTCGATCTCGTCCCAGCCGGTCGCCCGCGCGCGCGCCTCGAAGGCGGCGTAATCGTGCGTGTGCGCCGTCACGAACTCGTGGTCGACATGGCCGTTCTCGATCACCCATTTGGCGATCCCCATCATCGCCGCGAGATCGCCGCCCGCCTTCACCTGGTGGTATTGCGTCGCGATCGGCGTCTCGCTGCGCGTCGCCATCTCGACCGGATTCTGCGGGTCGGTGAAGCGCTCCAGCCCGCGCTCGCGCAGGGGATTGAACACGATGATCTGCGCCCCGCGCTTGTGCACCGCGCGGAGCTGGTGGAGCATCCGCGGGCTGTTGGTGGCGACGTTCTGGCCGAAGTGCAGGATGCAGTCGGTGTGGTCGAAGTCTTCCAGCGTGGTGGTGCCGACCGGCACGCCGATCGCCGCCTTGAGCCCGACCGAGGTGGATTCATGGCACATGTTGGAGCTGTCGGGCAGGTTCTGGTTGCCGTACAGCCGCGCCATCAGCTGGTACATGTACGAGGTCTCGAGGCTGGCGCGGCCCGAGGCGTAGAACACCACCGAGCGCGGCGCGAGCGCCTTGAGCCGCGCCCCGATCGCGGCGAAGGCCTCCTCCCACGGCGCGACGACGTAGCGGTCGGTCGCGCGGTCGTACCTCATCGGGTGCGTCAGCCTTCCGGCTTCCTCCAGCCGATAGTCGCTCCAGCCGCGCAGTTCCGTCAGCGCATGGGCGCGGAAGAAGTCGGGGGTGACGCGCTGGCTGGTGATCTCCCAGGCGGTCGCCTTGGCGCCGTTCTCGCAGAATTCGGCGACGCTGGGCGGGTTGGGCTTGGACCAGGCGCAGCTGACGCACATGAAGCCGTCGGGCTTGTTCTGGCGCGTCAGCTCGGCGGTGGTGACCGCCACGTTCTTCTCGCGCGGGACGATGTCCGCCAGTGAGCGCATCGAGCCCCAGCCGCCCGCCGGGCCGTCATAGGGGGTGAAATCAGGGCGATCGTCGTGCTGCTTGGTCATGCGCGTCCTAACGCGTGGGATCCGAAAAGAGCACCGCATCCGAGCGCGCGAGCGAGACGAGCGTCAGCCCCGCCGCGGCGGCGCGGTCGAGCGCCAGGCTGGTCGCCGCCGACACCGTTACCAGCGTCGCGCAGCCCGCCAGCGCGGCCTTCTCGACCAGCTCGTAGGAGCAGCGCGACGACAGCAAAGCGAAGCCGTCGTCCCACGCCAGCCCGCCGCGCGCCATCGCGCCGATCAGCTTGTCGAAGGCATTGTGGCGGCCGACGTCCTCGCGCGCGAGCCGGATCGCACCCGCGGCATCGCACAGCATCGCGGCGTGCGCGGCACCGGTGGCGCGGTTGAGCGGCTGGTGATCGCGCATCGCCGCCAGCGCGGCGAAGATCGCCGTGGGCGCGACCGGTGCGCCGGTGACGTGCGGCAGCGCGCGGTGGACCGAGTCGAGATTGTCCATCCCGCACAGCCCGCACGAGCTGTCGCTGGCGCGGCGACGCACCCGGTCGGCCACCGCGGCGGCGCGCGCGGGCGGCACCGCGAGCCGGGCGATCACGCCCTGCGCGGTCTCGACGAGGTCCAGCTCCGCGATCTCGTCCGCCGCCGCGACGATCCGCTCGGACAGCGCGAAGCCGGTGGCGAAGTCGGCGAGGTCGTCGGGAGTCGCCATCATCACCGCATAGCCGAGGCCGTTGACCTCGATCGCCACCGGATGCTCGGCGATCACCGCGCGGCGATGCGGGGCGGCGGTGCCGTCGGCGGCGACCCGGCGGAAGTCACGGTCCATCGGCGATCCCATGCCGCAGCCGCCGGCGCGGCGCCAGCGCGCGGGCAGCGGCGCTCGGCCGCCGCGCGTCGTGTTGACCTAAGTAGTACTGATTCTTTTCGAGTCGCGTCGCTCTTTGTGACGAATGTTGGTGCATCGCGACCAGATGAGCGCACAATGCGGGGCGAGTCGCAGCGTACCGTGACAGAGTCTCCACACCGGGAGGGATCACGCGATGACCACGATGGACGATCTCGATTACTATCGCCGCCGCGCCGAGCAGGAGAGCGCGGCCGCGCGCCACGCGCGCGACGCGCCGATGCGACGTCTCCACCTCGACCTCGCCTCGCGCTACGCCGAACGCATCGCTGAGGCGGAACAGCGCGCGCCGACACCGCGGGCGGGGGTGAGCTAAGCGGCGCGGTCGTCGTGCCCCGGCGAAGGCCGGGGAACACGAAGGGTCAGGCTTCCGCCGCTCACTCCACGCGATAATGGATCGGCTTGAAGCTGCCGCCGTTCGACGCCGGCGCGGAGCAGGCGGTGAGGCCGATGATCAGGTCCATCCGTGCCTCGAGCGTGAGATGGTCGCCGGCGCGGCTGGTCGGCGGAAGCACCTCCAGCTTCCCCGTCGCGCCGTCGACAGGCACGTTCATGAAGCAGTTGAACGCCACCGGGATCATGTCCTCGGTCACGCCGTACGGCGCGAGCGCCTCGGCGAGGTTGCCGAAGCAGCCGCGATGCGGCGGCAGCTCCGGGTAGAAATGGTGGAACGTGTCGTAGGAGCACGGCGTCAGCAGGAAGTCGTGCCGCCCGACGGTGTCCTCCACGATCGCCAGCATCGGGCGCGAGCGATTCGAGTAGAGCAGATGGCCGGCGGTGAGCCGGATCGTCTCGGCATAGTCGAAGGTGCGCCCCGAGGAGATCACCTCGCGCACGTCCTCGGCATTGTACGCCAGCAGGTCCGCCACCTGGACGCCGCGCGGGTCGATCACGGTGAGCCGCTGGCCCGCCAGCAGGCGGAAGGCGGTGCCGCTGCGCGGCGCGATCTCGATCGTCGCGCTCACGCGGGGTCGCTCCCGCCGGCATAATGGAACGGGCAGCGCCACGCCGAGTCGACCACGCGCCCGCTATACTGGCGCGCCTCGCTCAGCTCGCCGTGGCGCGCCAGCATCGGGTTGCGCGAGCCCGCGACTTTCTCGTCGCGCACCATGATCGCCTCGCGCATCGTCTCATAGCGACCGTCGGCGCGCAGCTGCTCGAACTGGTCGTGCAGGTTGAACACCATCGTCGGCCGCGCGAACCGCCGCGCCGGGCGCGAGGCGTTGGGGTGGAGACCGACGACGAAAAAGGCCTCACCGCCGAAGCTCAGCGAGAAATGCGGGCTGTCGGGATCATGGCTGACGCGACCGTCGTAGGACTGGCCGCGCCACACGTCCTTGTCGGAGAGCGACTGGATCCGCTCCCACAGCGCCGCCTCGAAGGTGGTCTCGTCGAGCACGTCAGGTCCCTCGAACACCACGGCATAGCTGCGGAACAGCGTCGGCTCGGCGCGATAGGCGGCGGCGAAGCGGACCAGCCCGTCGTGGATGCGCAGATCGTCCCACGCACTGTCGATGCGCGAGCAGGCGAGCACGTCCAGCGTCCCGCGCGCGAGCGCCGCCTTGGCGCCGACGCAGGGGAAGGATCGCTCGGCAACATGGCCGTGGAGCAGCGTCTCGAGCTCCTCCTGGGCCTGGTGCGTCCAGCGGAACAACGGTGTCTCGGGAGCAGGCATAGGGCCGAGGATACGGGTGGCGCCGATGAATCGTTCCGCCTAATCAAACTGATACGGATCAATGGGGGAGGTTTGGCGCGAAATGGCTGGTGCGCGGAACGGCCATGCGGGCAATCCAGAACTACCGCCCCGTCATCCCGGACTTGGTCCGGGATCCACTCTTCCGCGAGAGCGACGCGGTCTGAGTACGCGGCACGGTGGATCCCGGACCAAGTCCGGGATGACGGCAGGTAAGGTGATCAGGGTCGCCATACATATCGAGACCAACGAGGGACGTCGATACGAGCTTTCCTCAGAAACTATACACCAGCGACAATCGACTGAGCGTGTCGGTGCTGAGCCGTTCGTCGCGCGGCTCGCTCTCATATTGCACGGTGTAGGAGAATTTCGCCGAGAGCGGGCCGAGCAGCTTGGCCTCGAGCGCGCTGACGCTGCGCACCGTGCTGTTGTAATGTTCGAGATAGGCCGAGGCTTCCTGGCTCAGCCGCAGGCCGCCGATCAGCGTCCAGTTGAGATTCATGCTGCCGCGTGCGGCGAGGCTGCTCTGCATGAACTCGTCGGTGAAATCGGTCTGGCGGAAGGCGGGACCGGCCTCGAGGTCGAGCGTCAGCCCGGAGCGGCGGAACACGCCGTAGCCGGCCCCGACCGAGACCGCGTAGCGGCTGACATAGCCGAGGAAGCGATCCGACTCATAGCCGAGGTTGCCATAGATGTAGGCGCGGTCGCTGACCTTGTAATTGGGCTGGTAGCCGAAGGTGTAGCGCTCGCGGCTGGTGACGCCGTCGGTGCGCTGGAAGTCGGCCTGGCCGAGCAGCCGGTGGCGCCAGCGCAGCCCCTCGCGGGTGAGATCGGCCGAGCCGGTCAGCCCGGTGATGTTCGAGTTGCCGGTGGAGACGAACCCACCCGCCTCGACCTTGCCGGTCCACAGCTCGAACGCGCTGGCCTGCTGCAAGCGCTCGTCGTGCGCCCGCGCGCGCGCGGAGCGCCAGTCGCTCGCCTGTCGCAGCACCAGGTCGGCCGAGCCGGGATCGCCCGCGCGCGCGTATTTGACAATGGTGGCGACGCCGGCCTCGTCGTTGGCCGCGATCGCGGCGTCGAGCATGGCGCGGATCTCGGGCGGGATCGTCGGGCCGGGGATCTTCGCGAGGGTGACGCCCACGTCGCCGAGCGTCGGCGGCGGCACCTCGGGCTCGGGTGCCTCGACCACCACCGGGGGCAGTTCGAGCTCGGGCAGCCGCAGCGTGCCGCGCGCGCGCCGCGCCGCGCGGCGGCTTCTCGCCTGGGCGAGCGGCGCCGCCGCCGCAGCGGGGGCGGTGAGCGTGAGGGCAGAGAGCGTGAGCAGGATCATCGGTCGGGCGCGGTCGGTACGAGTGTCAGTCGCGTGCGATCACGCGTGCCGGGGCTGGGCTGACGTTCCGACCGACATTCATCTCTCACACTCCCGAGGCCTGCGGGCGGCATCGCGCGTCCGCGTCACGGCGCACTGGTGCGGGACCGACCAGGCAACGCCGATCTCCCTGCGACAGCGCAGCGCATAGAGCCGCTTGGTCGCGGGTGGAAGGGTGCGGCGCGCGCCGGCGCGACGAACTGCGCCAGGGCGAGAGGATCGTCCCGGCGCTCGCCGGATCATCCTGTCGGTCAGCCGCTGAGAGCGGAACGGCCGGCGACGGTCGCGCCGGCTGCCGGTGGGGGCGAGCTGAGCGCGGGGCCCCGTCACTGCAGACGCCTTCATAAAAAATGGCTCCCGAGGAAGGTCCTCGGGAGCCAGGGCAAGGCCAAGGGGAGCGGCCTAGAGGCTGAGGCGCAGGCCGAGCCGGAAGGTGCGGCCGAGCACGTCGTACAACACCGGGTTGAACCCGTACGTCACGCCGTTCTGCGGCGAGGGTTCGGGCGCCTTGTTGAAGAGATTGTCCACCTTGGCATAGGCGGAGATGCTCTTGCTGATGTTGAACGAGCCGCCGAGATCGACGTAGAGCGCGCCGGGCATCGTGTTGTCGCTGATCGTGGTGATGTTGCCGGTCGGATCCGGCGCCGGGCAGCTGCCCGGATCGCACTGGATATATTCGTTCGAGTAGACGCCGTCGGAGAACCAGCGCTCGGTCACCGACAGCGAGAAGTCGTCCGTGTCCCAGCTCTGGATCGCGAACACCTTCCAGTCGGGCACGTTGCCGCGGTTGTTGCCGGCCTGCTCGGTCGGGATCGTGCCGGGGAGGCCCGACGTCTCGGTGTAATGCAGCGTGCGCGTGGCGAGGCCGCGGATCGTGAAGGCGCCCGGCAGCCCGACGCCGCTGAGCGGGCGGCGATAGCTCGCCTCGATGTCGAAGCCGTTGGTGCGCACGCGCGCGAAGTTGAACAGCTGCTCGTTGACGAACAGCGGCCCGGCCGCGGCGTCGAGATTGAACGAGCCGCAGAACTGCGCGAGGTTCTGCAGGAAGCATTGGTTGATCGCCGACTGCCCGCTGAACGGCGTGATGATGCCTTCCACCTTGATGTTGTAATAGTCGAACGAGGCGCTGAAGCCCGGCAGGAAGCCGGCGGTGGTGCCGTCGAAGACGATGCCGCCGGTGGTGTTGCGCGAGGTCTCCGGCTTCAGCGCGGTGTTGCCGATCGTGTTCGACGGCGCCTGGACGAACTGCCCCGCGGTCGGCGAGCTGCCGGGCGCGCGCGGATCGAGGAAGGTGGCGTTGGCGAAGGTCGGCGTGCGGAACAGCTCGGAGAGGTTGGGCGCGCGCACGTCGCGCGAGGTCACGCCGCGCAGCTTGATGCCGGTGAGCGGCGTGTCCCACGTGCCGCCGACCTTCCAGCTCGTGATCCAGCCCGAGGTGCTGTAGCGCGTCTGGCGGACGCCCGCGTTGATGTTGGCGCGGCCGATCTGGTCCTCGTTCGAGATCGGGATGTCGAGCTCGAGGAAACCCTCGTGCACGTTGTAGCGACCGGTGCCGTTCTTGTAGTTGCCGGCGTACCAATTGCCGCCGGTCAGCGTGTTCTGCGTGGGGTCGGCGGGATAGTCGGTGGTGTTCGGGTTCGCCGCGGTGACGCCGTTGCCGTACGGATCGGCCTTGGTGCGATACCATTCGCGGCGGTACTCGTAGCCGAAGGCGACCGACAGCGGACCCGCCCAGGTCGAGACCGGCTGGCCGTTGAAGCTGATCGCGCCCGCGTTCTGCGTCGACCAGGTGTGCTGATAGGGTCCGATCGCCGGCTTGACGTAGTTGAGCGCGGCCTCGGTCACGCCGCCGTCGCCGATGATGTTGAGCGGGACGCAGCCGGCGGCGCGCGCCGCCGCGTTGGCGCAGCCGATCGTGCCGTTGGGCAGCCGCACCGCCTGATAGGCCGCACGGAAGCGCGAGATGTTGAGCATGTTGTCGACGTGCAGGTCGGTGTAGTTGCGCCCGTACTCGTAGTAGGCGTCGTAGCTCCACTCGGTGCCGAGGCCGCGGAACTTGCCGTTGGCGCCGACGACGTAGCGCAGGTTGGTGCGCACCGGCTTGACCTCGATGAAGTCGCCGAGCTGCGCCAGCGCCGAGCCGTACTGGAACTGCGTGATGCCGGCGTTGGTGCAGGCCTGCTGGATCGACTGCGGCACGAACGGGTTGGCGTTGGCGTTGTTGAGGCCGCACTGGATCGTGAGATTGGCCTGCTGGGCGTAGCCCGGGTTGGGCGAATTCTCCGAGCTGACGCGCGAGCCGTTGAACGTGAAGTAGATCTCGTTGTTGGGCGCGAAGTCGAAGCCGACGCGCGAGTAGTAATTGTAGCGCTCCAGCTTGGAGGCGAGGCTGGTGCCCGCGCCGACCACGCCGCTGGTGTCGCCGCCCGAGCAGAAGGAGGGCGTGCAGCCGGTCACCGCGCCGGTCCCGGTGGGCACGCCGTTCGAGCCGTACTGGAACTGATAGGGCTGGCCGTTGGCGCCGAAGGCGATGCCCTGGAGCGGGCCCGAGGTGATCAGGCCGAACTTCGAATATTGGTATTGCTGCGCGTTCTGGATGTAGAAAATGCGCGGCTGGCCCGCGGGCGTGTTGGTCACGCCGGTCTGCACGAACGCGGGCGAGTTGTACCAGTCGCGGCCGTTGGCGCCGACGATCCCGAACCCCGGGTTGGGCACGCCGCCCTGCCGGCCATATTCGGCGCTGACCACGACGTGGAGCCGGTCCTCGTAATAGCTGTTGCCCCAGGCCGCCTGGGCGGTGACGCCGGCGTCGTCGCCGTAGGTGGTGATGCTGCCCTGGAGGTTCGCCTTGAAGCCCTTGAAGCGCTTGTCGGTGATGAAGTTGACCACGCCGCCGACCGCGTCCGACCCGTAGGAGGCCGAGGCGCCGCCGTTGACCACGTCGACGCGCTGGACGAGCAATTGCGGGAACTGGCTGACGTCGGGCACGCCCGAGTAATTGGCGCCGACGAAGCGCTGCCCGTCGAGCAGCGTCAGCGTGCGGATCGCGCCCAGACCGCGCAGCGAGAAGGAGCTCAGTCCCTGGATGCCGCTCGACGTGCTGCCCACCGAGGTGGCGCGGCCGGTCGATCCCTGCAGCGAGGGCAGCTGCGTGACCGCGTTGAAGATGTTGGGCTGCGCCAGCCGCTGCAGGTCGGCCGCGCCGATCACCTGCGTCGGCGTGGGCGCGTTGAAACCGCTCGAGGTGATGCGCGAGCCGGTGACGATGATGTCGCTGCCGGGCTCGGCGGCGGGATCGGGCTGGTCGACCGTCGCCGCGCTGTCGGCGGTGGCGGGGTCGGCGCCCGACGGCGTCGCGGCGGCCGAACCGGGCTGGATCGTCGGGGACGGTGCGGTCTGCGCGGCCGGTTCAGTCTGCGCCTGCGCCTGCGCCGGCATCGTTAATGCCATCGCAAGCGCCGCCCCGCTCGCCGCCATCAGGGCGCTTCGGCGGCATGCCGCCAGGCCGTGCCTCAGCTCCATCTCGAACGCCATCATGTCCAGACCCCTCCTCCCGTCATGGGAGAGGCAGGTCGACACCCCGCGCGGCGCATCGGCGACCCGATCGGTCCGGCGGTTGTTCCGCTCGAACCTGCGCTGCCGGCCGGGCGTCGCCGACCTGATCCTCTCCGTCCGTCGAGTTGTCTGACAGATCTGGATCATTGTCGACAGAAAAGTTGCAGTGTGTGCACCGTCGTTTCTTACAACGGCTGCGGCTCACCGTTGCGCGCGATCCACAACCGCGTGCATTGCTCCTGCACCTGCATGTAGCGGCGGTAGCGATCGCGACCGAGCACGAAGGGATTGGTCTGACCGCCTCGCCGGTAGCGGAGCAGTTCGAGCCGCTCGAGTGCCTCGTAATGGAGCGGGTGGTTGCCGATCTGGCTATCCACTCCGGCCGCGCGGGTCAGCCCGATCCACCGCCGGATCGATCCGACCTGCGCCGCGCGCAGCTCGGGTGTCCAGGGCAGGCCCGAGCCGCCGTAGAAGCCGACCATGTGGCGTCGCCCGCGATCGTGCACCGGGAAGATCGTCGAGAGCGTGCCGCGCGTGTGGCCGGGGGTAACGTGGAAGCGGATCGGCACGCCGCCGATCACGCGCGACTCGCCGTCCGCCACCGCGATGTCGCGGCGCGGTGGCGGTCCCCAGCCGCGCACCGCGAGCCGCTGCGGCGACTGCATCTCGTCCCAGTCGGCGGCGGAGGCGATCACGCGCGCGCCATAGGTCTGCTGGAAATGCGCCGCGCCGCCGTAATGGTCGCCATGCGCGTGGCTGAGGATCACGTAGCGGACATCGCGCGGGTCGAGCCCCATCGCGCGCAGGTTGGGCTCGATCAGCGTGCGCGCCTCGTCGGCGTTGTTGAGCGAGTCGAACAGCACGATGCCGTCGCGCGTGCGCAGCGCCCAGGCCGAGACCGCCATCTGGCCGACCGAGAACAGCTCGTCGAAGGCGGCGAAGGGCTCGACCATGCCGTTATATTGCTCGCCCTGCGTCCGCGGCTTGTAGCGCGCGTCGAGGATGCAGCGGTGCGCGAAGTCGACGAACAGGTCGTCGCGCGCGATCCGCCGCGCGGCGTCGAACGCGCGCGCCGCCGCGGCACGATCCTCCTTCGGGAAGGCGAGCGGGCGAGGATAGTCAACCGCGCTGGATGTCGGGGCGGGGGTGACGGCGAGCAGCGTGGCGAGCCAGGCGGTGAGGGTCATTTCTCCTCCGGCAGCCCGAAGACATAGACAGCGTAGCCGGTGATCGGGCGATGCACCTCGGTCAGCATCGTCCCCGGCTTGAGCTGCGGGCTGCCACCGCCCAGCGCGGTGGTGACCGCGACATATTGCCGCCCGTCGACCGCGAAGGAGACGGGGAAGCCCTGCACCGTGGTGCCCAGCCGCGTCTTCCACAATGTCTCGCCGGTGCGGACGTCGACCGCGCGGAACACGCGGTCGAAGTCACCGACGAAGGCGAGGTTGCCCGCGGTCGACACCACCGAGGTGAGGAAGGGCGCGCGCTGCTGCACGGTCCACAGCGGCGCACGGTCGCGCGCGCGGTAGGCGGACAGCCGACCCAGATTGCCGCCGGTGCCGGGCATCTCGTAATAGACCTGGCTGCCGTTGCCGAGCATCAGCACGCAGCTCTGGCTGAGCGGGATCACCAGCGCGTCGCTCGGCTGGTGATAGCTCATCGCCTGCCAATTGTGCCCGCCCTCCGGGCCGGGGCACGAGGCGAGCCACTGGTCGGACTGCTGCTTCACCACGTCGTCGCGGTAGCTCGGGCGGCCGGTCACCGGGTCGATCCGGGTAAAGACGTTCTGGAACACGGTCTCGGTCGCGCCGAGGAACTTGCCGCTGGCGCGGTCGAGCTGCCACAGGACGCCGGCCTTGCCGATCGTGAAGAGCGACTTGCGCTCGCCGTGGTCGATCAGCACGCGCTCGAACACCTCGTC
>Ga0325400_1003368_pt1 | contig 14413 bp, 7 predicted proteins | sample PopdelMetagenome_2_FD_205662 | JGI IMG/M metagenome (GOLD analysis project Ga0325400, IMG submission 205662) | Populus deltoides microbial communities from Bellville, Georgia, United States - Xylem-PdKOR-R1 | ecosystem: Host-associated > Plants > Phyllosphere > Stem > Wood/Secondary xylem... | reverse complement strand
TGTATTTTTTAAATTTAAATGGAGATCATTTCAATATTTTGGCGAATTCTTTTGGCTTCTCATTGTCTTTTATTTTAATTTTAATTTTTATTTGTTTTCTAATTTTATATTACATTTCTTTTAATTTTGTAAAAGGACTCTACATGAATAAAATGATCTCTCCTTTCACCAAACACTGCACCATTTCCTTCTCTTTGGCTGTTTGAGGCACGGATTCCTCAACTCAAGATACTTGAGATTTATGTTTTTGTTTTGGGGCTATGTTCCAGAATCAAAGGTCAGGACTGGCTCTCATCGTCGTTCCGAGCATCAGATTCATGCCACGTTGACTAGATGAATGTTGATTGTATGAAATTAGCACAATTAGTTGAACGTTGTTAGCACCGCGGCTCTCGCAATCGTTCATGTTTTGAGACTGTTCGAGGAAAAAATTTTCAATGTCTGAATATCTTGGCGTTCCCTTTTAGCCTAAGGACTCCAAATATATTTAAGAAGTCTTTGATTAAATGGTATATATCTTCTTCTTCTTCTTCTTCTTTTGGCTCCCTCGTCTACACTAGGTTAATTGCTCCTTCATCAAGTTTGCAGCCATTAAGAACAATTGAGAAGCTATGGCTAGGATTTTAGGATGCAACCAGCATCCAGATAATTCTGATAAGAAGGTAATTCTGCACGGCCTCCCCCTCTTAAAACTACGATGATATGACTTCTTCATCTTTTATCTTCTCACTCGCTTTGCAGTCATATCATACTGTTATGATCGGCATGCATGCAGCAGAATGTGAAACAATCACTGGAAATAATCAAACAGGATTTACCAAGCTGAACTAAATCGGAGATAGGTTTGATTAACCCAAACATCAGAATAATAACCATGCAAGAGATTGACTTCTTTATGATGGAAAAAGAGATTGCTTGTAGGGCTTTGTTCAGAAATCTGTTTACTGATTAACAGATCTATACAAGAGATGATTAACAAACTGACCTGCAAACCGACGAGTTGAATTATTCGCTGTCCACATATTCGGAGAGTAAAGGCTTATTTGACAAGAAAGCTTCCAAATTCCCCACCACAAGTTGGCTTAAATCCTTCAAAGATTCAGGTGTAAAAACAGCCCTATGCGGTGACAACACAACATTATCCATTGCGAAAAACTCTTTAGGAACATTAGGCTCATTCTCAAACACATCCAAGCCAGCACCTGCAATCTCCCCTTGCATCAGACACCTCACCATTTCCTTCTCATCGATGATAGCCCCACGTCCAATGTTTACAATGACTCCTTCCTTCCCCAGTGCTGACAACACTTGTTTATTGATCATGTGGCGGGTTTCGTCACTTAATCCACAGCAAATGATGAGGGCATCACAATTAGCTGCGAGCTCACAGACATCGTGGTAGAACGGATACGAAACATTCGGTTTTTTCTTCCTGGAGTTGTACGAAACAAAACAACCAAAGGCCTCGAGCCTTTTAGCAACTTCATATCCAATATTTCCCAATCCAACAATTCCAGCTCGCTTACCACTGAGCTGAAATTACCAAACACAAAGAATACATATAATCAGACACAATTAGTTAGTTCAATCAAACGATAACTTGCTGATGTTGAACCTTTTTAGGGGTCCATTTTTATAACCATTTTGTTTCGTTATGCGGAAAGACGCAAAAGGATCAAGATAGCCGACCGCAGCTAGTTTGATATTGAGGATCTGCTGCTGCTGGTGGTGTTTTGTTTCATTGGCAAGAAATGGAATGGCGATGCAGTAAACCAAATCAACACATGTTTTCAGAGCCTTTTCTTTTCAAGAATTAGACATATTAATTAAATAAACCAAAAGGTACTAAACTTAAAATCTAGTGTTGCTTCCAATTATCATTCTTTTAAGTCATTAAGAACTAACAGTGACCCATATAAAGAGAAGATTCACGGATCAAAACCTTAGAACCAAGAGGATAGTTCCCTTTAGCAGCCCAAAGCCCTTGCCTCACATAACGATCACTAGCCGAAACCTTTCTCAGAACATCAATCAACAAACCAACAGCCATATCAGCCACATCAGCAGAATACACGTAGCCTGCATTAGCAATTTTGATACCACGGCGGCGACACTCAGGGATGTCAATCTGGTTAAGACCAGCACTAGTGGTGACAACCACACCAACCTCCGGAAGCAGCTGGAGGATGTCAGCGTTGACGGGTGCATTACCGGAGGAAAGGATAGCTTTTATGGAATGAGAATAAGTGGACAAGAACTGGTCTAGAGGGAGTTGGGAGTCGTAGGTTTTCAAAAAGTGAAATTTGTTGGATGCAAAGGATTCTTCGCCGATGAGTGAAAAGGCTGGAGGTGGTCTGAAGAGCACTACTTTTGGGAGATCTTTTTGCTCTTCTTCTTGGGTTTTGTCAGAGTCAGTATTATTGACTCCCATTTTTTAGTGGTAGTTTGGGAACGACAACAGATGCTAGGAAGGAGAGGTCTGTTCCAGATAAGGCACTGTACTATACTTTTATGGCTGCTCTGCTTTTTAGCAGCGAGTGTGGTGTAGTTGTTTTTAAAATGTTTTTTATTTAAAAATATATTAAAATAATATTTTTTTATTTTTAAAAAATTATTTTTAATATTTATATATTAAAATAACTTAAAAATATTAAAATAATTTAATTTAAAATAAAATAATAAAAAAATATTTAACTTTTTAAAAAATATTTTTAACTTAAAAGTACCGTGTGGTTCTCTCCTCTGATCCTCTTTAATCTTTTTGCAGTCACTGTCTGATACTTTAATATCCAATAATTTGAGTGTCAAAACTCTTCATTAGTTTTCCTGATTCAATCACATGAACGTATGATAGAAGGATGAAGAATTATCATTAATAAAGAATATTTTTAACAGAAAAAATCATCGTTAATTCTAAAGATCCGTGCATTCCTGGAATACTCATACTCTGTAAATGCCCCCAACAGTGAAAAAGCTTCACATAAACCAACCTGGGAGGAAGAAGCCTACGAAACAATGGAATATGCTCTCCTAAAGTTATGTTACTTACTCCAATTCCAACTTTCCGGTCGGCTGTCAAAACCTGAACTTGGGATTTTTAGAATTCTGAAAACTAAAAGGTCTGTGCCGGAGACAAGAATAAGAAAAAAAAAAACCATTATACGAAAACACAAGGCATAGATGGAAATGAGGATGACGTTGGAAAAGCGACTTTACACGACAGGTATAACTTGTCCATAAATACATCTATCATGCTTTTCCAAGCACAGACCAGTCAGTCAACTGGGAATATAGGGTTCAAAGAGAGTTGCACAGGGATTTGGATCATATTGCAAGATATCTGCAGCACGTTCAAATTCTTCTCTCAGAACTTTTATGCTGAATTTATCCACGACTCTACCAAGGTCATGAGATATCTCAAAGGGGTCCTCTATGCATATCAAATGGCGATCATTCCCAATCCTCCTTGTCCATTCCTTTTCGTGTTTGCTGTAGAAAGATAATCACAGTATTACAGTCAGTCAAACGCCGCATAACATCTCAAGCTGACTATAAAGTATAAGCAGAAAGAAAACCTTTTGAACTCTCGAAAACAATTTAAATAAAAATAAAGTTTGTGATAATGTCTGAAAAATAATCATAAGGCATATATTTGTCAATCAAGTCTCGTAATTAGGCAGATAAAAATCTTATGAAAAGACACTGGAAAGCACATATCACCTGAGTATGCTTCCTGTACGAACAGATAGAACAGCATTTGTATAATCATGACTATATGCCCAATAATTGAAAAATGCCCATACTAATCCAGCAATTGTTTCCTTGTTTCGAGATCCAAAACCACGGAGTTTTTCAACTTGATCAAAGTAAGCACATTGAATGTCATCTACAGTAACGGAGTATGTCGTTCTCATCTCCTGAAAGAGAGCACCTCACAATAAAGACATTTACAGCAAAGACTAAGAAAACAAGCAACAAATTTCACTTGGAAATGCTTTGTTCAGGTAGAAGATTTTGAAGCTGAATAATGCTATTGTCCAAAATATTTGCCCGAAAATGAGTTTACCAGAAAATTATAACCACTTAATGTTCATCAGCAAACTGATTCAGTGTACTTATTTCAGGAAGAATATATTACTTTTCGATGCGTAATCAGATACAAGAATATGCCAAGAGTTCACTTCATAAATCAAAGCAGAGCATGATACTCAATATCCTCTTGGATGCTCCTCCCTCCAAAATAATGCCAAGTACCATATAAGGCTGAAAAGACAACATTTTGGCACCACAACAGAGAACACCATCCTATGAAGTAATCACTAACTAAAACTGAAATCCTGAGCACATAACCAGCAAAAGGTTCAGATTTCCCACACTATTAATTTTGGGTCATTCATCTATTCAACTGAAGTAAAATATAATAAGGGTGAAAGAAATCAAAAGAACATCCAATTCGCTTAACCTTCGGGAATAATCACATTAAAGAATGATATGAGCACATACTGATATGTCAAAATAACTGAAATGCTAAAAAAGACCCAATCTAGAATTCCTAAATAAACAAGCAGAATAGAAATGCAGACCTGTAAGCATGGAAGGATAGCAGGTCTACGCTGCTGTAAAAAATGAATGCACATTAAAACATACCTGAAAAGAAGAAATATCAGGCAACAAAAACTCAATAAGCGAACATAGATGTCTTTAGATCATATAGGCCCATGACAAGTTCAGCAAAATATGATAATTCTTAATGATGACTCACGCATAGCTAGATAGGGTCCCTTGGTAAGTTGCATTGACTCCTCTTGACTTGGCCCAGTGTTTCACTATAAAAGCTAATTGCCGTAATCTGACATCTATTTGTGCATAATCCCGAAGAAGCTTTGTATTCACAACAGCCAAAACATTGTTTATGCATATGTCACAGGATATGCCAGTCGCCGGATCCATAAGCTTTACTATGGGAACCCTGGCCCGAGTCAATGCCTGCAAAGTAATGGGATTATGGACTCGAAAATAAATCAAACAAAAGTCACAAGACATCCTAACAGTACAGCAATTTTTAAGGAGAATAAACCAGGATCAATTAGTGTGGAAAATAAGACATCATATTAAGAAAGAAATGGATAGTGATTAAGTTATAACTGGATTGACAAGGTATATAAGGATCCAATGTTGTCTTACATATATCTAAGTTATTTTCTGAGAGCATGCTTTCACTTTATATCTCACCAAGGATTCTACCTTATTTTTTCAGAGCACGTTCTTACTTTTAACCTCGTTGATTATCCAAACAAGTATTTCTTTGAGGAACCTCTAGATTATACATAGCTGAAAAAAGATGGCTAAGTGAATGAACTGCACAAGTCAATAGAAATTGCATTGATCATCTTAGAGTCGTCCAAACGCTTGCAAACAAAATTTAAGATAAAAATTGCAGAAACATGAACAAACCATGAAGATGTAATGGCACATAATAGTTCCATGACCTCATATCACTAGGCTTACAAAATAATTACTCATTAATACCTTGACAATAGTGTTACTAAAATGAGAGGAAAAACACATATTCACTCCCAACAGAATACTGAAAAATAAGGGCCCAAATGGGACTAGGAAAAAAAAAAGCATGGAGAACACAGAACACTGAGAAAATAAATTGCCCAGGTTAATCCATTCACCAAATTGACATGCCAAATACACACAAAATGAAGACGCATCCTGAATGTGTGAGTAACAGGAATAAGGACGTTAATTGGCCCACATGTGTGAATGTGGCTGTGCGCACACAACTGTAGTAATAACATGGTTCTAAAACAAAATTACCAAAGCGGCAATTTGTAGATCACGGCTGTTACCATCTTATTAAATGATTTTCATTTCATTACCTAACTGCAACAAGAGAAAAATCCTCTGAAGATGTCTAATAGAATAGGCAACCAAACAATAAAATGAAAAATATCAAAATAGTTGGTAACATGTTATATTTATTACTAAGGTTTACTTCTCAAGCACTTTAAGGTAAGCATCATATCAGCTTATAGTTCATAGATCACCTAAATTGACTAGTTGCAGAGTATAGTAAGCAGCAACATGATCTTTAGCAGAATTAGTTAGCCTTTCATCGTGGAGTTGCCATGGTAATCTATTTATGTTATCACATCACATGCAACAAAATGCAATACCACACAACTCTTTCGTTTTAAGTTTTAAAGGCATAAATACAACGCAAACAGCTCGTCAAACCCAAAAATGGTGGCCAGTGACCAAACCATGCAATTCAAGATAGTTCAAAAATAATCATCTGTGTTACATATCTTTTAATTATCCGTATCACATATCCCTAATGATGAGGGATGTTACAAGTGAGGAGGAGTTGTTATTGATCTATTTGACAGGTTTGGACAAATGGAAAGACATCAAGACATTATGGTAGTAAGCTTTCTTTGCAGCTTTTTTCTTTTTGGTAGTTGTTGATGGAGTAGAACTATAATTTTTTTGAGAATGGAGCATTTCAAAAACAATTCTTGTGGGAACTGCCACCCCTACGCTGTTCCACTATGGGGGCCTCTCCGGGGGTTTCTTTGCTGGACACTCAAATTTCAAAGTGATGAGATGTTTCAGGGCTCTCAAATTCCTGTTGTCCTAGTGTGTGGGTTTTTCATTTGAAAGATGTCTTTTTCTCTATTTGTACAATCCATTTCCTTCATCAATAAAGTTTTCTTTAACTAAAATTACTCGTTAACATTCAATCCTAAGGGTGAGCGTTGGAAATCTGTTTATCGTATCAAACATAATCCACAAACACAACAGGTGTAACCCCAAGCATCTGCAGCATTTAGCATATTTAATCTGCATGCTCTGCAATTTACAACTTCAATATGGCGATACAGTTTAGAAGACTAGGTTGTATGTGCATGCAAGTGTTTTTATATAGTCCACAGGATTTGGGGAAAATGATATTTGAACTCATTATCATGTAGGAAAAATCATATTCTTATCTTCCAGAGTGATTCTAACTTAGAAACTATCAATGGTAATTCATTAATTAGGGCACTGCATTTAGAAGACTAGTTAATAGAAGGTAAACATGCCAAGAAACTAAATCCTAACATTCAGCTAAAAGAATTAACGTGTATAAAATTAAATTATAAAAGAAAAAAACAGGGTCTACCCTTGAGAATGATAGGACTTCATCAGAATGCCTGGAAGCTAATTTTAAACGTCTGCATATAATATTCTAAAAAACACGCCAGGCTACTCAATTGGGGAGCTCTAGCAGAAGTCATTTTCTTTTACCCAGTAAACATTCTAGGAGTTTGAAGAAAACCAAAACAGTTAAATGGCATTTATTGCATTATCTCTGAATTCAATGATCCTCTAAAAAGACAGCAATCTCATTTACCTGCACATTCTGGAGGTTATCTGACTGCAATATATCAGCCAACTTTAACAAGACCTCAGACTTATTAATCTCAGCATCCTCAATTGCAAGGCAAACATCTATATCACTCTTGGAAACTCCAAATGAATTTGCACATGAACCATATAGGTATAATCGAGCTTCAGGCCATTCCTTGTTGACTAGTTTCTCCAATGACATCAAAAATAGCTCCTGCTTCATTTTTTCTTCCTCTGGCGGTATCAATGACTCATAAATTGCAAGAAAAGCAGCATTTAGTCTGTCGATATCTAAACAACATTGCGTTTGCTTTTTAAGCATTCTCATCCTCTGACTAAGTATCTTTTTCCCCCTGTTATCTGATCTAGACTCCTGATTATCAAAACCGCAAGAAAATCCAACAAACTCACGATTAGAGAAGGAATTAGAAACAGCTACTAAGCAATAATTATATTTTCTTACACTAACCTCAATTCCGTTTTCATTAAGAACGTCTACTGAGAATGTCCATCAAGGTATATAATTTAGTTAACTAATGGAAGATTCATATAGTTACAGTAGCGCCCTCATTTTTATATTGAACTCCTAGTTACTTCAAATTTCAACTCCTAGAACATCAAATACAATTAAAAGATTCACATAAAGTAACTGACTTTAAAACTCAATGCCCAGATAGAAAAGAAAACAACAGACCTTGCTACGTTGCTTCTTGTCTTTCTTGCCTTTAGATTGACCATCAAGCAACAAAGAATCCACCAGCTCTTCACCAAGATCATCCAATTCCCCTCCATCATCCTTTCCATCTTCACCATTTTCACCATCCAAATTGATCAAGGATTCCCCAATCTCCGAACCCAAAACGGAATGCAGATTACTCCCGGCAGGTGGACCTGGACAATCAAGCTGTCTCGTAAGCCCCAGCTCAACTGACCCCTCACTTCTCCTCACTTTCTCATTATTCATTTCACTATAATCTCCCTTTCCCCTGGTAATATTAAGCTCTAATTCTCTCCTCCTGCTTCCGTAATCCCAATTCCCTCCACCTCCTCCACCTCTAGGCTTATTGGAGAACCCGGGAGGCGGAGACCTATAATTCCGGTGCTGTTCCTGGTGCAGGTGTTGGATTCGGTGCTGGTTTCCCCATCCTCCACTGCTGCCTCCTGGCTGTCGCACTTCAGAATTCCTCCTCGAATTCGAGTTTGCTTGCGTCTCGAGATGCCTATTCCTTTCCAATCCATTGAAGCTTCTGCCCCCTGGTCCTACTTCTCGCACCAAATTCGCATTCACTAAAACCTCGGCAGGGCTTTGAATCTCACTCGAAAACGAGCCGAACTGTAGCTTTTGCTCAAACTGTTGCTTCTGTTGAAGTAGATGCTGGATCGAATTGTCATTATTATTATTATTATTATTATTATTATTATTATTATTATTATTAGCTCTAGTCTCCACATTTGAAAACCCTAATCTTTGCAAATCCTCTGCTAAATATTTATTTCCACGGGGGTGAGGGAAAGCATTGTTTTTCTGCGGAAAGCCGAGATTATGGGGCCAAAGAGGAGGCGAATTAGAGAGAAGATCACGGCCGTTGGGATGCAACACTTGACGAGACGGTACAGGTAGACTGGGGCCAACAGCTGCAACTGCAGGATCAAAACCGGGAGGCTGAGGCTGAGGCTGAGGATTATGTTGATTTTGATTGTGATTTTGTAATTGCGGGGTCATAAAAGGAGACTGAGATTGCTGCTGCTGTTGCTGCGATGGTGTTGGGTGGTGGTTAGGTCTTCGGAGTAAAGAGAGTAGAAATTCGCCGCCATTATTCGCGGGCGGGATAGGTGGAGCATCACCGCCGCCACCGGACATTGTATTGTAGTCGTAGACTAGAAGGTTTCTACACTGAAAAGAGTGGAAGACAGAAAGTGATTTTTATTTTTTATTTTTTTCCTCACTCGCTAGAATCGTATGAGTTGTGCTGTTATGGTTGGTGAGGATTGGGTTTATATGCTTGTATGTATAAAAGCAAATCTATTGAATCGGATTGATTTGATGGGATCACGATTTACTGGTGTTAATTGAACGGCGTTGATTGGAGTTGTGTAGTAGTTTGGTGATTGCGAGGAAGGAGAGTAAGCGGAGGGTGACTGTGCGTCATCTAGTCTGACGTGGATCTAGCTTATCAGGGAAGTTGTTGGAAAAACGAAAAGGTGTTTCAACGTTAAAACATCCAAAGCGTATTAAAAGGAGCTAAATAAATCTATTATTATTCACCGCTATTTATCTGTCCAGGGTTCTTAAGAGCACGGTAGCCTCTTTACGGGGCTTATTAATTATTATTATTATTATTTATTTATTTAAAAATAAATGAATCCTTTTCAATTTAAACTATACAATAAAATAACGAGAATATCATTAAAAGAAAAAAATTAAAATAAACGTCAAAGGCTATTTTTATATTTGCATAGTAGCTTTTTTATTATTATAATATCATAGTAGAGAGGTAATTTGATATTTGATCAAATATAAAAATTAATAAATAATTAAAAAGTAAGTGATATAATTAAAATATTATAAAAAAAACTTAAAATTAGTTTCAATAGGCTTTTTTTTCACAATAATTTTTTTGTTAGTACATATGAACAATTTGATATTTGAATATATATAAACAAAGAATAAAAGCATGTATGTTACTAGGAGACGCGTGAAAGGCACCTATTCATTTTTTATGGTGAATGTGACAGTTCTTTACTTCTGAAATATTTTTTTATCATGTCGTTGAAAGCGTTGCATTATCCTCTTGCTTCTAGAGCAGCACGTGTCAATGTTAATGGGACGATTTGTTATTGGTGAACCTCTCTTTTTTATTTCCTTTTCTTTTTTTTGTTTTTCAAATTTATTGTTTGGCTCTTTTTATTGTTGATATTTCAATTTTAGTCCTTATTTATTTTATTTCTAATTTTTGTTTTTGATCATTTTGTAGAAGTTTTATTTGTTTTAAATTTCATCTTTCAATCCCAATTTATCAAATATTATATTTTCCAATTTGATCCATATTTTTTTTATTTCTAATATGTTTTTTTGTAAAAGTTTTATTGGTTTTTATTTTCATTCTTCAATCCAAATTGATGATACTAGGGGTGTTAAAAAAAACCAATCAACCGATTCAACTGTAAAACCCCTAAAAAAAATAACAGAAAACACTAAATTGAGAGAGAAAAAAATCAATCGAACCGATTTAAAAACCATATCACTCACTCGGTTTAGTTTAGTTTCGGTTTTAGAAAGTGAAACCAATTGAAACGACCGAACCAGACCGGTTTAACTAAATTTAAACTGCCTAGAAAAAATCTTTCTTCTTCTTTCCTTCATAACTATCCATTCTTCTTTATTTTATAGGAAAACAAGGATCGGATTTTAAATTAATTGAGAAATATTCAATCTTAGAATGATAATTTTTCTCCTACGAGTATATGTCTCGGTAGAAACAATAAAATAACTTGCATCGTATCTTTTTCACAAAAATACATAAAAATTACATAAGTTTTTTTAATTTAAATACATAAAAATGATTAAGTTGAAATATACAAATTATATCACCATCGTAGTTTACATAAATTCTTATAATAATGATGCCTCTTAAATGCTACAAGAATTATTGTAACACCATGTATAATTTTTAATGCAACTTTATTTTTTTCAATACTCATATACGTATAAAATGGAATGGAATTATATATATATATATATATATATATATATATATATATATATATATATATATATATATATATATAACTATATATATATTTATATATAACTGACTTGCTCTTTAATTTGAGAGAAAATGAAGAAAGTGGAGGAGAAGTATTGAAATTTCCAAGTCATTCTTTCCTTCATTGTTGTCGGCTGGAACTTTAAGAAGAAGGGAAGATTTTTTTTTTCTTTAATTTACGAAAATGTCTTTTGACATTATCAAAAGATTGATGTTTTTTCTCAAGTGTAGGAGTGTCGAAGTAATAAATAACCCGGTAAAACCGGAGTCGAACCACATGGAGGTTAATTGTATAAATTATAGTTAACAACAACACAATAACAACAATAATAATAGTAATAATAATAATACTACTAATACTAATACTAATATTAATACCAATAATAATAATAATAATAATAATAATAATAAGGGAGAAGAAGAAGATGAAGATGAAGAAGTTGATGAGAACTTTGAGATGAAGATTAATATGAGAATTAAATAATGATAAAAACAAATGTCAAGGTTAGAGGATCCACTAATGGTATTTCAAACAAGTATAGTATAAACTTTTAGTATTCAATTGGAAACCACACACAAAAGAGGTTCCAATCATATTATAAATTATTAACATGATTACATTAGTTATCTTATTTGAATAATGTTAATACTTGTAAATGTTGTCAGGTATTCATGATTATAATTTTTGTTGACAACAAATCAAGTTCCTTTTATAGCTCAGGTATCGGTTATACCATACAGTATGAGCTATGAAAGTGCCAAGTATTTGTTGTACCAAGTGTTATACAATATAAATCTAGATTAACCATTTAACAAACAAAGTATTAAAAGTGAACAAGATAACAAATATAAAGCATGTTAGTATCCAACATTAAGGTCCATATTAAGTTTATATTATACTTATTTTTACACCATTAGTGTACTCTTTTCACCTTGACATAATTAACTTAGCTAAACATAATGAAAGAGAGAAACATAAATAAACAAGGAAAGGAAATGAAAAGCATAAGCAAGAGATTAATATAAGCAAAACTTAAGCATTACAAAATATAAAGAGAGAGCAAGAGCATGATCTTGATCTGAACACCAAGATACCTAAATACATGGTAAATGCCTCCTTTTATAGACCAAAATTCAAAACTATTGATTTGTTGACTAATTGATGAATGGATGACCACATCTTGACTTGGTGACAATTCTTATCTTCTTGTCTGCCAAAAACGTCATTGATAACGTCATAATTTGAACAAACTTCAATCATGAAAGTTCTAGGAAATTGTCTCATCTTTCTAAGGTAAAAATTTTAGATCATTTGGACTTCTAGAACTCGAGATATGGGCTAAACCTGAATAGTGTATGAGCTGTAGGACAGATTCGGACTTCTTCGTTGTTGCTACAATTTGGACTTGAAAACGGCCTTGTTAAATCTTAGGCTCCTCATGAAAGTTGTAGGACTATGTCTTACCTTTCCATCTATATAAAGTAGACCTAAATCTGAGATCTACAGCTCCAGATATGACCCGATTACCGAACAATGTTCCAGTTTGAATTGCACCAACGTCTCTTTTCTAAATTTGGCCATCTCTTTGTCCTTTCAATTTCAGTACTTCAACTCATCAATCAATTCTTTCATTTATGTGATAGACCTGCATTTAAGATGAATACTTACCATAAATTAAATGTATCTTATATTATTAGATATGTTATTATAAAATATGTTTTAGTTAAAGAGTTATTGATACTTCAAGTGCAAAATGATGATATAAAATATTGATAAAAATACACTTTTAAATACTAATCATCTTTCATTAAAGCCCCACATGTTATTTTCATCGAATCCCCAATAATCAGTATTTTTTTGTGTATTTATTTATTTTTTTGTATTTTATCCAAGATTTTAAACTAATTGATTGATGATTTTCATTTTTAGCCCTAAAAAATTTCTCTTAATTTATTATTTTTCCGGTTAAAAATTACGTTATTTAATATTTAATATGGAATTTACATATATTCCGTGAAGCTTATGAAATGATTTAAAAATCATATATGCCATTTTCTTTTATTGTTATGCCATATATATGACCCTTTACTTTCTTTCAGTCTCATAACTCAAGTGTTTTTTGTCATATAATATTTGTATATATATTCTCATCTTTATAATTATTCTTTGATTTATCAAAAAAATATTTTTTAATTTTTTTTATTAATATGAGTGTCCAGACCAGCTTGCGCGTACTTCGACTAATCCCACAACCCTTAAAGTTAGCTATCATGTAAACCTCCAATAGTTCTGAAAGGACTGGAACTCGTTATTATTGATGACCTAACAATTTTAAAAGCTGATCAGTTGAGCTATTTTTAATGTTAAATATTCTTCAAATCTTGATATACCGTAGTTTTGAGTATTGTCATTAATATAATAAAATTGACAGTAGAAAATATCTAAGACAATTGAGGGATAATTGTGAGTTTTGTTTGAGGTTTAAAATTAGAATGTGTGAATTTTTACTAGAGATCTGAAGGCTTTCATTCGCTGACAGTTATTGCAAAGACTGAAGGCTTTTGAATCAAGTTGGCAATTATGAACAAAAAAAATATATAAGAAATACTTGTTATCTAAAAAATCAATAATTATAATTTTTTCACTGCTACAATATTTTTAAAGTAAAAAAAATTTAGCAAAATTTACAATTTTGTCATTTTGTATAAAATAATAAAGATAATAACAAAAAAAATTATATAAATAAGTCAAGTGTAAAGTGATAAATATTCAAAGTGTAAAAAGTAAAAACTAATATTTTTTTCCAAAAAAATATAAAGAAAAAAAAAGGAAAAACTAAAATCAAATTACAAAAAAACATGAAGATAAAAAAATGATGATAAATAAAAAAGGTGTAAAATGATAAAAATATAAATATAAGAACTACATTTTTTTTATAAAAAAAATTACAGTTTGCCACCATTATAGTAAAAAAAAACTGGCAAAATTTACAATTATTTTATTTCTACATGAAAACACCATTTTCTTTTAATATACATATATAATAATTTTGCATATAATTGTTGTTGTCTGTATGTCATTGTAGCCCGAGAAAATAAAGAAATTAAGGCATACACTATTTGTTTTTGGTTTATTTTTGTATTTGTAATTATTTTTATGTGTGTTTTAAAAGGAAGTTTTTTATTTTGAAAAACATTATATTAAATTATTATTATTTTAATATTTTCTTATAGTTTTAATATGC
>Ga0325400_1003366_pt1 | contig 14414 bp, 13 predicted proteins | sample PopdelMetagenome_2_FD_205662 | JGI IMG/M metagenome (GOLD analysis project Ga0325400, IMG submission 205662) | Populus deltoides microbial communities from Bellville, Georgia, United States - Xylem-PdKOR-R1 | ecosystem: Host-associated > Plants > Phyllosphere > Stem > Wood/Secondary xylem... | reverse complement strand
GGCCGTCGTCGTGGCCTCCCCGCCCGAGGACGGCGACCCGACGGTGCCGCAGCTGCTTGTGGTCGGGCCGGACGTGCCGGCGGAGGCGATCGGTCGCGTCGAGGGATCACCGCAGGGCCTGAGCCTGGCCACAGAGCTGATGAGCCTGGACCGGCCGACCGTCGAAAGGTCCGAACCCGACTGGCCCTGGTCGACGACGCGGTGGGTGCTGACCGGTCTCGGCGTCGCCCTGGTGGTCGGGCTGGGCTGGGTGCTGGTCGTCGACCGCCGGCGTCGCCGCCTCGGCGGAGGGCTGCGGGGTACGCCGTACCGCGCACAGCCCGGCGTACGCGACGACCGGTTCGGCGGCCCGCTGGCCTGAGGTGGTGTCGAGTCTCCCAAGCCCCACGGAGACCACTGGTCCCGCCGGTCAGGCAACTCCGTCACTTCCCGGCCAAGATGTTGCCTTGCATGTGACAGGGTCACCGGTTCACCGGTGACTCCTGCACCCTGACCCAGTGCCGCTCAGGCGGGGCCGGACGGGCCGGCGGCGAGGTAGGCCAGCTGGGCGCGCACCGAGAGCTCGGCGGCGTCCCACACGCTGCGGTCGATGTCGGCGTAGACGACCTCCACGACCCGGCGCGCCAGCCCGGGGTCGTCGTCGACGGCGCCGGGTGAGACGCCGAGCTCCCCGAGCGCACGGTCGACCTGGGCGAGCCGGTCGCGGCGGTGGGCGGCGTAGTGGTCGAGCACGGCCAGGGCGTCGGGCAGCACGGGCCCGTGGGCGGGCCACACCACGTCGACCTCGGAGGCCGCCAGGGCCCGCATCCGCACGAGGGAGTCGAAGTACGGCGCCAGCGCCCCGTCGGGGTGCGCCACGACCGTCGTCCCCCGCCCGAGCACCATGTCGCCGGTGAGCAGAGCACGCTCCGCGGGCACGACGTACGACGTGGAGTCGGCCGTGTGCCCGGGCGTGTGCACCGCACGCAGCACCAGCCCGTCGACCTCGACCTCCTCGTCGTCGGTCAGGGGCGGGGCGTCGACGCACCACTCCCGCGACCAGGCCCGCACCGGCGCGCCGGTGCGCTCGGCGAAGGCGGGAACGGCCTCGGTGTGGTCGGCGTGGTGGTGGGTCACCAGCACCAGGCCGACCTCGGCGCCGTCGCAGGCGGCGAGCACCGCGTCGAGGTGGGCGTCGATCGCGGGGCCGGGGTCGACGACCACGCAGCGGGCGGCGCCGGGCTCGCGCAGCACCCAGGTGTTGGTGCCGTCGAGGGTCATCGGGCCGGGGTTGGGGGCGAGCACGCAGGTGCCGCGCTCCCCGAAGCGGCCCCCGGCCCAGGGCGCCGGCTCAGCCACGGCCGGCCTCCCGTCGGCCCGCGACCAGCGGCCGCAGGTGGTCGGGCATCGACAGCACCGGCACCCCGTCCGGGCCGGGCTCCACGCTCGGGCAGTGCATCGTCACCCGGCGACCCCGGGCCGCGGCGAGTGCGGCGTCCGGGTCGGCGTGTTGGGCGACGGCCAGGCAGTTGAGGTAGGTCGGCGGCATCAGCATCAGGTCGCCGGCGTCGGCCGCCGCGACGGCGTCAGCAGCGGCGGTCCAGCTCACTGAGGCCGACTCCGTCGACACGTCCCGGGTGACCTGACCCTCGGGCAGGACCGCGGCGAAGAACCAGGTGCGGTAGCGCTTCGGCTCGAAGGCCGGGGTCAGCCAGGCGTCCCACACCGCCAGCAGGTCGGTGCGCAGCACGAGCCCCCGGCGCTCCAGGAACGCGGTGAACGCCAGGTCGTGCGACTCCAGCGCCGCCCGGTCGGCCTCCCAGTCCGCGCCCGTGGTGTCGGCCACGACCTCGGACGCCGAGGGCCCCGCGAGCAGCACCCCGGACTCCTCGAAGGTCTCCCGCACCGCCGCACAGACCAGGGCCCGGGCCAGGTCGGCCCCGACCCCGAGAGCCTCCGCCCACTCCTGCGGCGGTGGGCCGGCCCAGCCCACCGACGCGTCGAAGTCACGCCGGTCCACGCCCCCGCCGGGGAAGACGGCCATGCCGGCCGCGAACTCCATCGAGGTGTGCCGCCGCAGCAGGTAGACCTCGGGCCCGGACCCACCCGGGCGCAGGAGCACCACGGTCGCCGCGTCCCGCGGCTCGACCGGCTCGCGGGTGCCGTCGTCGTACGACGCGGCCAGCGCGACCAGCTCGTCCGGCAGCGGCGCCGGCGGCACGGGGACCCTCACGCGGCGCCCGGCTCGGCGGCCACCTCGACGACGAGCTCGACCTCGACCGGGGCGTCCAGGGGCAGCACCGGCACCCCGACGGCCGACCGGGCGTGCACCCCGGCGTCGCCGAAGGCCGCCCCGAGCAGCTCCGAGGCACCGTTGGCCACCCCGGGCTGGCCGGTGAAGTCCGGCACGGAGGCGACGAAGCAGACCACCTTGACGACCCGGCGCACGAGGGTCAGGTCGCCGACCTCGGCGCGCACCGCCGCGATCGCGTTGAGCGCGCACTGCCGGGCGCACTCGGCCGCGACCTCGGGCGTCACGTCCCCACCGACCTTGCCGGTCGCGACCAGTGACCCCGACCGCATCGGGAGCTGGCCGGAGGTGAAGACGTGGTCGCCCGAGCGGACCGCCGGCACGTAGACCGCCACCGGGGGGACGACCTCGGGCACCTCCAGCCCCAGCTCGGCCAGCCGCTCCTCGACCGCGCCGACCGGGCCGACGGGTCCTCCGTGTCCGCCGGTCACCTCGCTCACCCCGCCTGGGGACGCTTGAGGAACGCGACCAGGCCGCCCTGGGCATTGGTGTGGATCGCGACCAGCTCCCAGCCGTCCTGCCCGAAGTTGTTGAGCATCAAGGCCTCGTTGTGGAGCGGAATCGGCGCCACCTGGTACTCCCACTTCGTCATGCCCGGCACCCTACTCAGCCCGACTCGCACTCGGCTCCCACGTCGCGCCACGTCATCCCGTGGACGGACGCGACGGCCGTCGACGTCTCCTAGCCTGGACCGGTGACCAGCGCGACCTCCCTGGACCGCCTGGTCCGCGAGCCGCGCCGGCTCGGACCGCGGGGACGCCGGGTCTTCGACGTGGCCCTGGTCGGGGTGCTGTTGCTGGGCTGCGTCTACGCCCTCGACGTGACCGGCTCGGGCGTCTACACCGCCCTCAGCGTGGTCCAGATCGTCCCCCTCCTGTGGCGGCGACGCCACCCGGTGGCGGTGCTGGTGGTCGTGGCCGGGCTCTGCCTGGTGCAGGTCGCGCTGACCGACGTCGTGGTCTGGGGACAGCTGGCCGTGCCCGTCGTCCTCTACTCGGTCGCCCGGTTCAGCCGTCCCGCGCCGGCCGCGCTCGGGCTCGTCGTCGGGCTCGCCGGTGCCGCCACCGCCGCCTGGGACTGGCGGATCCGCGGGTTCGGCAACACCGCCGGCGAGACGGTCTCCGACGTCACCTCCACCGGCATCGCCCTCGCCGCGATCGTGGTCGCGTCCTGGTCGCTGGGCACGCTGGGCCGGATCCGCCGCTCCTACGTCGACGCGCTGGTCGAGCGGGCCGACCGGATCGAGCGGGAGGCCACCCAGCGCATCGCCCTCGCGGCCTCCGACGAGAGGGCCCGGATCGCCCGCGAGATGCACGACGTCGTCGCCCACGCGCTGTCGGTCGTCGTCGTGCAGGCCGACGGCGCCCGGTACGCCGCGGCGCACGACCCCGCCGTGGCCCCCGCCGCGCTGGAGCGGATCGCCGGCACCGGGCGCACCGCGCTGACCGACATGCGCCAGCTGCTGGGGCTGCTGCGCTCTGACGAGACCGGCACCAAGCCGCTGCCCGGACTGGCCGACGTGCCGGACCTGGTCGACGAGGCGGGCGCGACCGTCGAGCTGCACGGCCTGGACGTGGACGGTCGGGTGGAGGGACCGGTCTCCGGCGCGGTCGGGCTCACGGCGTACCGGGTGGTGCAGGAGGCCCTGACCAACGTCCGCAAGCACGCCGGCCCGGGTGCTCGCGCCGAGGTGTCGGTGCGGGTGGGCGAGGGGGCGGTGGAGGTGCGGGTGCGCGACGACGGCCGCGGGGCCGGCGCCGACGGCCCCGACCCGGACTCGCCCGGTCACGGGCTGGTCGGGATGCGGGAGCGGGTGGCCCTGCACGGCGGGACGCTGCGGGCCGGGCCCCGGGACGGAGGGGGCTTCGAGGTCACCGCCCTCCTCCCCCGCTGACCGTGCTGCACCTGTGAGACTGCGCGGGTGAGCGAGCCGGTCCGGGTGTTCCTGGTCGACGACCAGCAGATGGTGCGGGCAGGGTTCCGGATGCTCATCGAGTCCCAGCCCGACCTCACCGTCGTCGGTGAGGCCGGGGACGGACAGCAGGCGGTGCAGGCCCTGCGCGACGTCGGGGCCGACGTGGTGCTGATGGACGTGCGGATGCCGGTGCTCGACGGGGTCGAGGCCACCGGGCTGCTGACCAGCGGCTCCCCGGACGGGTCCGGCCCCCGGATCATCGTGCTGACGACCTTCGACCTCGACGAGTACGCCTTCGCCGCCATCCGGGCGGGCGCGGCGGCCTTCCTGCTCAAGGACGCCGCCCCCGAGGAGCTGCTCGCGGCCATCCGCACCGTGCACGCCGGCGACTCCGTGGTCGCGCCCAGCACGACCCGGCGGCTCCTGGAGCACGTGGCCGCCTCGATGGCCCAGCCACCCACGGCAGCCCCCGCCGAGGCGCTCGCCCCCGCCCCCGCGGTGGCCACCCCCGATCACGCCGACCCCCGCCTCACGGCGCTCACCGAGCGCGAGCGGGAGGTGCTGGTGCTCGTCGGCCAGGGCCGGTCCAACACCGAGATCGCCGCCGAGCTCGTCGTCGCCGAGGCGACCGTGAAGACCCACGTGAGCCGGCTGCTGGCCAAGACCGGCAGCCGCGACCGGGTGCACCTCGTGGTGCTCGCCTTCACCAGCGGCCTGCTCGACTGATCAACCCAGCCAGCCTCATTTAGGTAGAAGAAGGCCCACCAAGTTGCCTAGACGGCAGCGGCTTCTGCCCCTACGGGCTCACTGTCTACGTGGTAGCGAACCGTCCTGTCTCCGAGATGGACCTCGTAAACGACAGTCGCCTCTTCTGCGCATTCTGTGCGCGAGTCAAACCACATCTGTGTAACTCCGTCTCTAGGCATGGGCCACGCGTCGATCAAGCCGGTGAAGGCGCCTCACGGATCTGCGTACGCTGCTTGTAGAGCCGCAGACTGGGATACAGCGAGTGAGCCAGGATCTGCCCTGGTGACACGTCGCGCCTCTTGTCGAAGATCCCCGTCTCCGGCGAGTCAACACAGAGGAAACCTAACAGATCAACATCTGAGCCCGTGGCATCTGTGGCCGTCACGACGCGAACGGGCCACACCAGGACAGAGCGGTAAGACATCCTGCCGCTGGCTATCTCCTCCCTTGTGTAATGGGAGTTGATGTACCCGGGCATCGACGCGACATCATCGCTCAGCCAGAACGACTCAGCTTTGTTCAGGAGCTCGGAAAAATCTGTGTTCTCTTTTACGAGATCGACACCACTCTGCGAGGCCGCAAGGAACTGCGAGTCACTCGTGAAAAGGGTCCGCACAGCCAGATCCTGACTGGCCTCCACGTCGTAGGTCTGCTTCACCGTGACTCGGCAGCGCGCACCCGTAATCAGGGTGTACGCCCCTGCAAGTTCTACCGCGAACTCATGCGCCTGCGCCTCAAAAATCCCAGGATCTTTGCCGTTCAGGAGTGAACTAGTCGCGAACGCCAAAGCGTTGGCGGACTTGGCGAGGGGGTCGTTCGCCGCCCGTAACGCGACGGCGCCCCTTGCATCTATCCGATCGCGCTCGAGCTGCACTTGCAGCGCGTAGACCATGAAGCCCATGCCAATCGCGATCACCGCGAGCGCGCCGGCTAGAACGGCCTGAGATGCGTCCCCCCCTTTAACCAGATTGAAGACTGACGTAACGAGACCAACCAGGCCGGCGATGTTGAGTACGGCGCCCAGCAGGCCCTTGGAAGCCTTCGCCGCTCGGAGGACAGAAACAACACCCTTGGCTCGATCCCGGAATCGCTCGGGCTGCGAGGCGGGAACTTCGGACACGTGCGGATGTTAAACGTGTGACCGTGCAATCGCACGTCGAGAGAACCATCGAACGTGCCGATGATTTCTACGCGGTCTGACGGGGCTCACCGCGATGGCCTACGCGATAAGGACGGCGTTTGCCTTGCCCACCGGCCGTCGTACGACCGGGGGTGGACGCGGGCGGCACCGGGGGCGCCGCAGATCATCCCGCGGCCCGACGACCCGGGGCCGCGATCTCCCTAGCGTCGTGGCCATGGAGACCACCACCCTCACCGCGCCCCCGGACACCGACCTCGCCGCCCGCGCCCGTGGCCTGACCCGCACCTACGGCGAGCGCGGCGCGACCCCCGTGCACGCGCTGCGCGACGTCGACCTCGACCTGCCCGCCGGCCGGTTCACGGCCGTGATGGGCTCCTCGGGGTCGGGCAAGTCGACGCTCATGCACTGCCTGGCCGGACTCGACGTGCCCACGTCGGGGTCGGTGCAGGTCGCCGGGCGCGCGCTCGAGCAGCTCGACGACACCGCGCTGGCGCTCTTCCGCCGCGAGCAGGTCGGGTTCGTCTTCCAGGGCTTCAACCTGCTGCCGATGCTCACCGCGCGGCAGAACGTCGTGCTGCCGCTCGAGCTCGCCGGACGCCGCTTGGACCGGGCCGCCCGCGAGCGCCTCGACCTCGTCGTGACGACCCTCGGCCTGGGCGACCGGCTCGGCCACCGCCCCTCGGAGCTCTCCGGCGGCCAGCAACAGCGGGTGGCCATCGCCCGGGCGCTGGTCACCGAGCCCGCCATCGTGTTCGCCGACGAGCCCACGGGCAACCTCGACAGCGAGGCCAGCGCCGAGATCCTGTCCTTCCTGCGACGCTCGGTGCGCGAGCTGGGCCAGACAGTCGTCATGGTCACCCACGAGCTCGACGCCGCGTCGTACGCCGACGACGTGGTGGTGCTCGCCGACGGCGCGGTCCGCGCCCACCTCGCGGACCCCACCGCCGACGAGCTGGTCGCGACCCTGCGCGGGGGTGCCCGATGAGGTCGGTCCTGCTCGCCTCGCTCCGCACGAACACCCGCAGGTACGTCGCCTCGGCCGTCGCGGTCGTCATCGGCGTCACCTTCGTGATGACCATCGCTGCGATCTCCTCCGCCGCGCGCGACGGGCTGGTCTCTAGCGTCGGCGCCCCGTTCGCCGACGCCGACGTGGTGGCCACCGACGTGCGGCCCGCCGATGTCGAGCCGCTGCTCGCCGCCGCCCGCCGCGACGGCGCCCGCGCCGAGGTGATCGGCTCCGCGTTCGTCCCCGTCCGGGTCGGCGACGAGCCGCGACCCGCCGAGGGGCTCGACTCCGTCGCCCAGGTCACCCCCGGCGGGGGCGGACGCTGGCTCGAGCTCGTCGACGGGGCCTACCCCGACGGCGAGGGCCAGGCCGCGGTCGGTGCCACCGACGCCGAGGCGGCCGGCCTCTCCGTCGGCGACCGGCTCGAGCTGGGCCGCGGGGACCGCACACGCGAGGTGACGGTGACGGGACTGGTCCGTCCGCCGCTGTCCGCGGCGTACGCCTCGGTCTACGTCACCGAGGCCGACCTGCTGCCCTACGCCGGCGACCTCTACCCCGAGGCGGTGACCTGGTCCGACGAGGGCTCCGCCGACGCCCTCGAGCAGGCCGTCCGGGCCGCCGCACCGGGCGCGGCCGTGCAGGACGCCGACACCTACGTCGACGACCTCGCCGCCGAGGCCACCCGCGGGGTCGACGTGGTCGCCCTGGTGCTGCTGGTCTTCGCCGCGGTCGCGCTGTTCGTCTCCTCGCTGGTGATCGCCAACTCCTTCGCCATCCTCGTCGCGCAGCGTCAGCGCGAGCTGGCCCTGCTGCGCTGCGTCGGGGCGACCCGGACCCAGGTGCGGCGCTCGGTCCGCTGGGAGGCCCTCACCCTCGGGGTCGTCGCCTCCGCCCTCGGCCTGGGCGTGGGCGCCCTCGCCGGGGCGGGGGTCGTGGCCGCGATCGGATCGCGCTTCCCCGACGTGCCGCTCGGCGACCCGTCGGTCTCCTGGCGCTGGTACGCCGCCGCGGCGGTCGTGGGCGTCGTCGTCACCCTGGGGGCGGCCTGGCTGCCCACCCGGCGCGCGACCCGGGTCAGCCCGCTGGCCGCTCTGCGGCCCGAGCCCGCCGAGGACGTCCGGTCACGGGCCGGGCGGGTGCGCCTGGGGGCCGGGCTCGCCGTCCTGGCGATCGGCGTGGCGGCACTCGCCGTCGCCGTGGCGGGACGGCAAGCCCTGCTCATGGTCGCGGGCGGCGCGGTCACCTCGGTCGCCGTCCTGCTGCTGGGGCCGGTCCTGGTGCCGGGTGCCGTCCGCCTCGTCGGTCGCGTCGGTGGTCGGCTCCCCGGCGGCCTCGGGCTGCCCACCCGCCTGGCCGCCGACAACGCGGTCCGCAACCCCCGCCGTACCGCCGCGACCGCCGCGTCCCTCCTCGTGGGCGTGACCCTGACCACCGCCGTCCTGACCGGGCTGGCCAGCGTGAGGGGTGCGGTCGACGCCGAGATGAGCACGGACAACCCGCTCGACGCCACCCTCACCGCAGAGGCCGGCGGACAGGTCGCAGGAGACCTCGTCGCCCGGGTCGAGGGCGTCGACGGGGTGCGCCGAGCCGTGGCCGTGCCCGGTACGACGGCCTCCGCCGGCCGGCTCGGCGAGGTCACCGTCCTCGCCCCCTCCGCGGCCCAGGAGTCGTCGGTGTCCTACGACCCGGGCGGACTCACCCCGCCGGCCGGCACGGCGTACCTGCCCCTGGACGTGCTCGGCCAGGGCGGGCGGGTCCCGCGCACGGTCGAGCTCACCGTCGGCGACGAGACCACCTCGCTGCGGGCGGCGCTGCCGCCGAGCACCGACGGATGGGGTCCGGCGGTGCTGGTGTCCCCCGACGTGCTGGCCCGGCTGACCGACGCGCCGGTGACCTCGGCGGTGTGGGTCCGGGCCGAGGCGGGGGCCGACGCCGGGACGCTCCTCGACGGCCTCGACGTGGTCGCGGACGGTGCGGGCCTGGCCGCCGACGGCGGCTACGCCAGCCGCGCCTCGGCGGACCTCCAGCTCGACGTGGTCACTGGTGCGGTCGTGGGCCTGCTGGCCGTCTCGGTCGTCATCGCCCTGGTCGGCATCGGCAACACCCTCGGCCTGTCGGTCCTGGAGAGGAGCCGGGAGCATGCCCTGCTGCGGGCGCTCGGCCTGACCCGTCGCCAGCTGCGGGCCACCCTGGGCGCCGAGGCGCTCCTGCTGTCGGTGGTGGTGACGGTGCTGGGCACGCTGGTCGGGACGGCGTTCGGCTGGGTCGGGGTGCAGGTGCTGGTGCGCCAGGTCGTGCAGACCGCCCCGCTGGTGGTGCCGTGGGGCCAGGTCGCGCTGGTCGTGCTGGCCTCCGCGGTCGCCGGGGTGCTGGCCGCCGTGCTCCCCGCCCGCCGTGCCGCCCGCACCGCCCCCGCCGCCGGCCTGGCCCTGCAGTAGTCGTTCGCAGTCGCTGGCCGTCGCGACCTGCCTCGTGTGGTCCAGCGTGCGCTCCCGCGCACGCTGGACCACACGCCGCGATCAGAGGCCGGGCACGTACGGCGAGAGGGCCCCCTTCAGCTCGTTGAGGCCGAGGACCAGGAAGAGCACCGCGCACAGGGCGAGCAGGGAGTTGGACAGCCACCCGTTGCGCCAGCGGTCGGGGACCTCGGAGTGCGGGAGGGCGCCGTCGCGGCGCTTGTTGAGCAGGACGAGCAGCGTGACGGCGAGGAACGGCATGAACAGCGCCCCGAGCACGCCGTAGGCCAGGATCAGCCCGACCGGCTGGTCGAGCAGGAGCAGCAGCATCGGCGGGAAGGTCAGCCAGAGCATGTAGAGGCGGAAGTACTTGCCGCCGGTGCGGGTGTCGGGGTGGCCGGACGGCAGGTCGCGCAGGTTGCCGACGAAGTCGGCGAACATCAGGCTCACCCCGCTCCACACCCCGATCAGGGAGGAGAACGACGAGGCCCAGAACCCGACGAGGAAGACCACGCCGAACACCTCGCCGTACCGGTCGGTCAGCACGTCGGAGAGCTGCACCAGACCCTGGTCACCGGTGTCGATCGCGATCTGGGCGGAGTAGAGCAGCTCGGCCCCCACGACGAGCATCGAGACCACGAAGATGCCGGTGACGACGTAGGCCACGGTGTTGTCGATCCGCATGACCCGCATGAAGCGGGGCGTCGACCAGCCCTTCTCCCGCAGCCAGTAGCCGTACGCCGCCAGGGTGATCGTGCCGCCGACCCCGCCCGCGATGCTCAGCGCGTTGACCACCGAGCCCTCCGGGAAGGTCGGCCGCAGGCCGAGCAGCACCTCGCCGAGGTTGGGCAGCGTGAGCACGGCGGCGCCGACCACCGCGACGAACATGATGCCGACGAAGACGGTGACGACCCTCTCGAAGACCGCGTAGGAGCCGAACCAGACCAGCGCGAGCCCGATCAGGCCGGAGACGATCGCGACCAGCCGCAGCGAGAGGTCCGGGAAGAGCGCCACGATGGGCAGCGCGGTCGAGCTCATGGCGGTCGCGCCGTAGACCAGGCCCCAGACCATGATGTAGGGCGCGAAGTAGAACGTCGTCCAGCGGCCGAGGCTGCGCCAGCCCTCGAAGATCGTGCGGCCGGTGGCCAGCGAGTAGCGGCCGGCGCCCTCCACCAGGACGACCTTGATCACCGCACCCAGCACGGCCACCCAGAGCAGGGCGTAGCCGAACTTCGACCCGGCGACGAGGGTTGCGACCAGGTCGGCCGCCCCGACCCCGGTGGCGGCCACCACGAGCCCGGGCCCCACCACCTTCCAGCGGGGTGGCCGCTCGTCGGTGTCGTTCCCGTCGGTGACCTTCGTCTCCTCCGTCATCGCGTCATCCTGCCTCACTCCCGGGTGGCGATGGCCCGCAGAAGTACTGGGCCAACGACGTCGGGGGAAACGGGAGTCCGCGCCACTGCGGGCCTCGGCGCGCGCAACCGGAGCGTTACCCCAGTAGTTCTGCGGGAGCGCTGCTCAGCGGGGCTGCGCTTCCTGTGCGAGCCGGCTGTGGCGGCGGCCGTACGCGGCGTACACGACGACGCCGATGGCCATCCAGATCACGAACCGCTCCCAGGTCTCGCCGGTGAGGTTGAGCATCAGGTAGCCGCACATCAGCACCGAGGCGCCCGCGACCACCGGCACCAGGCGCACCCGGAACGCGCGGGGCAGGTCGGGCCGGGTGCGGCGCAGCACCACGACCCCGATGCTGACGAGGATGAAGGCGAACAGGGTGCCGATGTTGACCAGGTTGGCCAGGGTCGCGAGGTCGACGAAGCCGGCGATCAGGGCGATCGCGACCCCCGCGACCAGGGTGATCCGGTGCGGGGTGCCGAACCGGGGGTGCACCTGCGCGAGGGGCCGGGGCAGGAGCCCGTCGCGCGCCATCGCGAACGCGACCCGGGTCTGCCCCAGCATCAGGATCATCGCGACCACGACCAGGCCGATGCACGCCCCGATCGCCACCAGGTTGCCGACCCAGGTGACGCCGGCGGCGTCGAACGCGGTGGCCAGCGGCGCGCCGTCGGCCGGGTCGATGTCCTCGTAGCTCTGCACGCCGGTGACGACGAGGCTGACTGCGGCGTACAGGCCCGTGACGATGGCCAGCGACCCGAGGATCCCGATCGGTACGTCGCGCTGGGGGTTGCGCGCCTCCTCGGCGGTGGTCGCGACGATGTCGAAGCCGATGAAGGCGAAGAACACCACGGCCGCCCCGGAGACGACACCGGCGATCCCGAAGACCGCGGGCTCCAAGCCGAACAGGCTCGTGATCAGGGGGAGCTCGCGGAAGCCGCCGCCGGTGTCGCCGGCCGGCTGCGAGGGCGGGATGAACGGTGTCCAGTTGTCGACGTCGATGAGGGTGATGCCGACGATGATGACCAGGAAGACCACCAGCAGCTTGAGGCCGACGACGACCTGGTTGAAGCGGCTGGAGCGCTTGGTGCCGGTGATCAGCAGCCCCATCACGAGCAGCGAGACCAGGATCGCGGGCAGGTCGACGAACCCGTCGGCCGCCGAGGAGAGCTGGGTCGGGATCTCCAGCCCGACGATGCCGAGCACCTGGTCGAGATAGCCGGAGAAGCTGGAGGCCAGCGCGGCCGACCCGATGGTGAACTCCAGCACCAGGTCCCACCCGATGATCCACGCCACGAACTCCCCCAGCGTGGCGTAGCTGAAGGTGTAGGCGCTGCCGGCGACCGGCACGGTCGAGGCGAACTCGGCGTAGCAGAGCCCGGCCAGGCCGCACGCGATCGCCGCGATGACGAAGCTCAGCGCCAGTGCCGGCCCCGCGTTCTGCGCGGCCACGGTGCCGGTGAGCACGAAGATGCCCGCACCGATGATCACGCCCACCCCGAACACCGTCAGGTCCAGCGCCCCCAGGTCGCGCCGCAGCCGCGACTCCGGCTCGTCGGTGTCCTGGATGGACTGCTCGATGCTCTTGGTCCGGAAGATGCTCACGGGGGCACCCCACCGCCATGCGGCGCCCGCGTCAATGAGCCCCGCCGACGACGACCGTCCACCGCGCTCCGCGAACGGGCCTACGCTCCGGGGGTGAGACGCGTCCGGGACCACGTCACCACGACCGTCGTGGACAACCCCTGGCTGCTCCTGTTGGCCGGGGTCGTGCTGTTCTTCCTCCTCGACCAGGTCGTGGGCTCCCTCGTGGTGCTCTCAGGGGTCTGGTTGTACGCCGCGGGCCGGAGCCGCCGCATCCGCGGCGGACGAACCCCGGATGGGCACGATGGCGTGTGCGTCGCCTGCGGGCAGCCGATCTCCGAGCCGAGGCGCAGCGGCCCCGTCGAGCGCTAGCCGAGGGGGACACGTGGCTGTCCGGGGTTTCGAGACAGGACTTCGTCCTTCCCTTCGAGACGGCTCGTCCCTCGCCTCCTCAGGACACCGCCTCAACCACCGGGACGGCATGGTGACTGGTGGTTGAGGAGGTTGCGCTCGCAACCGTCTCGAAACCCGGTGAGGCGGACTCCCGCCTCTGCCCGACCCTCGCCCCGCGCGCGCCGCGCCGACCACCTCCGGCTGGCGAGCTCCGGCAACGCCTCGAAGTCGCCCGCGATCAGCGCTTCGCGCTTGCGTCGCCCCCACCCCTGGACCCGCTTCTCGTAGGCGAACGCGTCGTCGATGCGGCCGAACTCGGCCGCCCCACACCAGCTCCACGGGCCTCCGGGTGCGGGTGTACGCCGCGCCCTCGCCGAGCTGGTGCTGGCTGACCCTCCGCTCGAGGTCCGTGGTGCTGCCGACGTACTAGCTGCCGTCCCGGCAGCGGAGGATGTAGGTCCAGGCCACCGGGCGAGGGTCTGGCCAGACGCGCGTCGACGCAACGCAGCCGTGCCGGGCCTGTGGAGAGGTCGGCGCCCGGCTCACCGGGTTTCGAGCCCTTCGAGACGGCTCGTCCCTCGCCTCCTCAGGAACCGACTCTGCTGGCGCGCCTCCTCAACCACCGGGGGGGCACCAGTCCGGTGGTTGAGGAAGGACGGAGTCCTGTCTCGAAACCACCGCCGGCCGAGCGGCATCCTCAGCCCGCGAGGGCGAATCCCCGACAACGGGGGGCACCAGTCCGGTGGTTGAGGAAGGACGGAGTCCTGTCTCGAAACCACCGCCGGCCGAGCGGCGTCCTCAGCCCGCGAGGGTCGTGGTCAGGGGTGGCTCGGTCTTCGCGCGGACCTCGTCCTCGGTGACGTCGGGGGCGAGCTCGACGAGGACGAGGCCACCGCCCTCCGCTGCGGGGGTCACGTCGAGGACACAGAGGTCGGTGATGATCCGCTGGACGACGCCGCGGCCGGTGTAGGGCAGCGAGCACTCGTCCACGATCTTGTAGGAGCCGTCGCGGGCGACGTGCTCCATCAGCACGATGACCCGCTTCGCACCGTGGACCAGGTCCATGGCGCCGCCCATGCCCTTGACCATCTTGCCGGGGATCATCCAGTTGGCGATGTCGCCGGCGGCCGAGACCTGCATCGCGCCGAGGATCGCCGCGTCGATCTTGCCGCCGCGGATCATCCCGAACGAGGTCGCGGAGTCGAAGAACGACGCCCCCTTGCGCAGGGTGACGGTCTCCTTGCCCGCGTTGATCAGGTCGGGGTCGACCTCGTCGTCGTAGGGGTAGGCACCGGTGCCGAGCACGCCGTTCTCCGACTGCAGCACCAGCTCGACATCGTCGTCGACGTAGTTGGGCACCAGCGTCGGCAGGCCGATGCCGAGGTTGACGTAGGAGCCGTCCTCAAGCTCCGAGGCGGCCCGCGCCGCCATCTGCTCCCGGGTCCAGCTCACGACTGCTCCTCCCGCTCCCGCACGGTCCGCTTCTC
>Ga0325400_1003365_pt1 | contig 14414 bp, 10 predicted proteins | sample PopdelMetagenome_2_FD_205662 | JGI IMG/M metagenome (GOLD analysis project Ga0325400, IMG submission 205662) | Populus deltoides microbial communities from Bellville, Georgia, United States - Xylem-PdKOR-R1 | ecosystem: Host-associated > Plants > Phyllosphere > Stem > Wood/Secondary xylem... | reverse complement strand
CTTCCATGCTACGTATAGTATAACATGCCAGCTCTCCAATGAGCTGAATATCACCGGAATCGGAGTTGTGGTGAGGTGTAAGATCTCAAAGTAAGCCACTTGAACATTATGTTGTGATTTGTTTTAGTAATTTCAGAACCTGCTCGAGACCACTCTCTCTCTTTCGGTCAAGACTTTAACATTTGAATACTATTGTGAATGGCCATGGTGGGACATGAAAAAACTTTTTGTGGCATACCATAATAGCGAGAATTAGGTATTAAAAGTTCATAGTGCTCGTTCTTGCCTCTTCTTCTGAGATTGCGTCTCTTTTGTTATCTAGTGGAGGGATTGCACATTCCAGGTTAAAAATAGTATTGTTCGTTGATGAATGTTCAACTTGTGAAATTAAAAAGAAAAAAAAAACACTCAACTAGTTAGGTTGATTCAGAATTTCGGTGATAATTCTAGTAAAATATATTTTTTATTTAAAAATATATTAAAATAATATAATATTTTTTTTATTTTTAATATTAGCATATCAAAACTTCCAAAAATATTTAATTGATTTTTCATGTCAAACACATAAAAAGCAGAAGCTCCGCGCTCCCTAATATTTGCAATTGAATAATTCAACCTTCGGTTCCATTTTCAGCACCGCTCGGTGGACAATATATCCAGGTTTCGAAGACTTGGAGGTCAAGGTAAAGGACAGACCAAATGAAGATTGGTTTTCCTTGTTGATGGGCAAAGCAAGCTTCGCAGAAATTTCATTGCTAAATACTCTTCGGAAAAACATGTCTGAACACTAAAATTAAGCTGTCATAATTTGTTTTATATTCAAGAAGCAAAGACTTTGGTGTCAAGATAAAGGGCAACTAGGATTCTTGATTGTGTGTTAATGGTTGCTTTTTAAATAATTTTTTATGTCAAAATATATGTCAATGATGTTTTTTTATTTTTTAAAAATTATTTTTCATATCAGCACATCAAAACGATCCAAAACGTACAAATGATATTAAATTTTAGCAAAAAAAAACAAAATAATTTTAATTTTACACCGCATTCCCAAACATGTTCCAAGTCGTTGGTGCTCAAGATTGGTTCTTGCTTACTATAGAAATTGAATAGCACAATCAAGTTTGGTTTGTCTATAAATAGTACTAGTGATGATCTTGATTTCTCATCTCCCAACCGAAAGATCTCGTTCAACATTCCAAATATATTTTGAATCCTGAAAAGAAAAGATGAGGTATTATTCCTTATCCCTCACTCAAATTTGACATATCTTAACCTAAGTTCTTCAGAGTTTGTGAGTTCCATTAGAAGTCCCTAATCTCTCCAAATTGGTTTCGCTTGATCTCTCTAGAAACTACTATTTAAGTCTATAACCATTTTCTTTTAACAAGCTTGTTTGAAACCTAACAAAGCTCAGAAAACTCGATTTGAGTTGGGTAGACATGTCATTGGTTGTACCCAATTCCTTGATGAATCTGTCTTCTTCTTACTCAAACTCGTTTCCTGTGAATTGCAAGGAATATTCCCATCCTCAATGGGAGAACTTAAGCACCTCCAGTACTTGGATCTTAGACAATAATTGTATCCATTAAATTCTCTCTTTAATGATTGAGTGCTGCTAAAAAAGAAGAGCTTGCTGATTTTGCGCAATGGATTCTGAGAATTGGAGATGGTCAGCTTTCTGAAATTAGTATATCACAGGACGAGCAAGCTTCATTTATCAAAATACAGCGGGAAGCATTGTTGATGCCATTTATTCTGATATGCTTTGTAGATGTGATAATCCTGTGTATTTAAGAGAGAGCGCAATTGTTGCACCTGGAAATGATACTGTTGCTGAAGTCAATGAGCTTATTCTCAATTTGTTACCCACAAAAGAGCACATTTACTTCAGCTCTGATTCTATTTGCTCTCCGTCAGGAGATGCTGAAAATCTTAATATTGTGTATCCACCTGAGTTTCTCCGCAATCTTCAACTTAATGGGATCCCCCCAACACAAATTATCTTCGAAAGTCGGAGCTCGTATAGTGTTGTTGAGGAATCTTCTTGAACCTGCTTTTGCTCATGATCAGCTATACATAACAATGATCAGATTGGAAATGAATATGCGAAAAAACAGTGTATAAAAGATGTGCTGAGTAGCTTGCCAAAAGGTGTCTCAAAGTTGTTGGTATTTCAATCTTGTTTTCTCTAGAAAAGATGTTTATGGCAGTTTGAAAGCTTTTCTTTCTGCCTCCGGAAGAAAAATTGCTCCAAGATGGAAGGTTAGAGGATAAAGGAGAGTTCATCATCGAAAATGCAAGGTAAAAAAGAATCTTTTATACGATAAAGAATTTACCAGTTAATTAGCCATAATATATTTTCCAATATCTAGCACTTACTATTATTTACACATCTTAATGTGAACAGCAAACAGGAGCTCCGCATCACTCTGTGGGGCTACGCTCAAGGCGTTTTGATCAAGCTGCTCTGGAAACATCACCCCTTCCAATCATAATTGTCTTCTTAGGTTTTAGAATCAGGGAAAATTTACCTGATTCATCATCATCCATGTCTTTTTTGTATTTCACGTCCCTTCATCGATATCTTACCAGCTTATTTAGACTATGGACTGCCTTTCATTTTTATAAATTATACCTTGCCATGTAGTGACTTATGCATACTAGATACTGAAACCAGACTTGTTTTTGCGAGCAACTCTTCCTGACCACAATCTGACTCAATTTTGACACATGGGATTAGCTGTTTTGCTCTAAAATATTTCAATTCCTTCGCTGTTCTTACTCCTGCCTTTTATTCACCTTGAACCTTCTTGCGCATTCAATTTTATGCAAAGGATGAAAGTATGTTAAATTGCTTTTCTATTTTGCCCTTTTAGGTACAAGATCAGTTGTATAGTTGACAATGAAAACGAGCAAGAAGAGTTCCTGATGATCAGTGGGACAGCTGAATTTATTTTTTTGAAGATTTACTTGGTTGTCAAAGATGGTTATGATGACCCATATCAGCTTCCACGACATCTGGTTACTGAGCTTCAGAAAACTAAGATTTTCCCAGTTTGTTTCGGCACTTTCCTTGAAAACAAAAACAGATGTGATATTGTGGTTTGCAGTGTTTTTGATTTGGCTATTACTTCAAGATCCTTGCATCATTTTCTTGTATAAAATGGGAGAGGAAGACCTCCATTATGTAGATCTTTTAGAAACAATTACTGTGGAGTTCAAAATGCAGTGGATTTCTACTTTCTGATCAACTCATCAATTTTCCATTAAGAGACCTCATTGTTTCACACATGGAAAACGGAGGAAAAGAAAAACACCCTCATTGTCTATAATAAATTAACAAAGTAGCAAACTACAGTGACAAATCCCCAAATTTTTATTTTAACTAAACATATTTACAAGATTAGGGTTAGATATGCCAACCCCTCTTCTGCTTTCCAAAATCAAAGAGAAACCTGCTGCTGCACTTTGTTAAGAGACAGATATCCACTAGAAAAGAGCAACTTTTTATCGCAAATGGTGGCTAGAGAGTAAAATGGGCTTTACGACTACTTTCCTTTCTGCTGATTTCGAATGGAGGATGTTATCCAAAGTTGAAACTGCTTTCACAATGTGTTTCCCTTTGTTTAACATGACACATCTTACCCTGCCATGGAGATGAGAAAAAATAGAATCAGAAAATCTTCTAAGAAAACTGTGTATAAATCTCAAAAGATTGTTGGTAAGAATTTTAAAGTATGAACAGGTTATCTAATCACTATTGACTTTACTGGCTTAATGTGGTTACATAGATTATAAGAGGGCTTTGCGACAGGATGGACTGCAAGAAACGAAATGTTGATATAAACTTAAGTTAGGGTCTGCTGCCTTATAAACTAAAGTCGAAATGTTGATAGTTACCTCCTTCCATGGGCTGCATCAGTGATCTCAGCTCTGGTAGGAACACCAGACTTCACAAGCGACTCTAAGACCTGAGTTGCCCAAACAACTGGTATATGGGCAGCACCGCAAAGAGAAATAATTTCTTCTTGCATATCAGCCAACATTTCCCATCCACACTCCACGGCAAGATCTCCTCTAGCAATCATGACCCCTAAAGGATTTGAGGACTTCATTGCCTCCAACAGCATAAGAGGCAAATTCTCAAACCCGCTCTTTGTCTCGATTTTCAAAATAACCCCAAGGTTTTGCAGTTTGCGCTTCTCCAGTTCTTGGCGGAGCACAACAATGTCATGAATATCTCGAACAAAAGAAACACCTACAATATCAGCATGGGCAGCAACAAATTCAAGATCCATAAGATCCTTTGATGTCAGGCCTTCAAACCGAATATTACTCTCTGGGATGTTAATGGATTTGTCGGATCCAAGTTTACTGCCTTTTGGACTAGCATGGGTGATAGACACAATGATTTCAGATATATCTGTTCCTTTTATGACTCCCCAAATCTTTCCATCATCAAAAGCAATTGGTTCACCAGGTTTGACTGAATCAAACAGATAGCCAGAAGAGCAAGTGATCTTATGAGTGCCACTCATAGACACAGGCAATTCGTCTAGTTCGGAAGAGCTGCATCGTGAAATGACTAGCAAATCACCAACTCTCAGTCTGATATACGGCTCTAAAGCTGGGACATCCACTACTTTCCCAAGTTGTGACCTCCTTTTCTTTCCCTTCAAGTGGAGTTCTGTTCCGGACTGAACATAAGCAGTCCTAGTACACTCAGCCACACATCCAGTACCAGAGAAAACATGAATTTTTTTAGAAATTCGAAGCATCCTTTTCTTCCCTCTAGCATCACTGAATCTTATAGTGTCACCTATCTCAAGCTCACTGAGAAATTGTTGGTCATCTACAAACAGGACTGCATCTGGAGAAAAATGAGTAGGAGGAGGACCTGCTTCTCTGTGAGACAACCAAACTTGAGCAGGGAATACCACATTTCCTGAAGCATTTTTCTTGGGAGATATTTTGACTACAGATGGACCAGACTTCAGCTTCCCTGTTCGGAGCTTTGGTCCTGCTAAATCCATGAGAATTCGACAACGTTTTTCCAGCATCTGGGAACTTTCTTTCACTCTTTTGATTATCTCACTCCAGATGCTAGGATTTCCGTGAGCACAATTGATGCGAATAATGGAAGTACCTGCCTTGATGAGATCAGTGATAAATGTTTCATTCTCGGTAGCTTCTTGGCCAACTGTTACCATGATGTGAGTAGTTCTGCCATCTTGTAGACGACCCAATAAGAACTCACTGTTGGAGGACGCCTTCTCCCTCATTGTTTGTATTGTGAATTTTCCATCATTCTGTGGGTCTAATCTTTTCTCTGTGAAAATTCCTGCACTAATACTATCTTTGGGGTTCAAAGAGTTTGATTTCAAGGCCTCCAAAAGTCGAATACTGGCATTAAGACTTGAAAGAACATGCAAATTGATAATCTCCAAATTCATGAGACCAACCAAAGTGAGATCTTCTTTCAGTTGCTGAATGTCAAGGCACCTCAAAGCCAGATAATGTATTAAGTTTGTTGCACTATCCAAGTAATTTCTGAAAGGACCCAAGCATTAGAAGGCGAAAATTGAAGGAAGCAGAAAAAATAAAACTAAAGATAAGACAGAGAGCCTAGGTCAACAAGTATGTTTAACCACAGCTTTTTCACAACCCCAGATAATTCATAAAGCAATAAAATTAAAAGTTGCGTGTAGCATAATTAAAGCAGGAAAGAAGCCAAAGATTTCAATTACTGAATGTTATTAGAATATCAGCTCGAGTAATGATGCATACAAAGGAGCATGGAACAATCTTTCTCTTGTCAACACATATCTACAGACACGTATGGATATTTCTATTACAAGATTATCATCAAAATTACCTGTGATCTTATAAACAACATTATGTAATGGTCGAATATCATGACACAGTATAAGCTAATTTGATTGTCTTTTATAACATGACCTCAACAATACACAACCAACGTTGTAAACAACAACAAAAAAGTACCTGTGACACAATTTGAGTTGAGAAGCATTCCATTGTTCAGATGCCAGTACATGCAAGTAAACAGCCTTTAACTTTTCAACAACACTCCCTTTATTGCCCAGATGCTCAACAGTCCGCAATAAATCCACTTCTGTACCCAAAACAGAAGAAACAATTTCTTCAACTGGGCCCTTCAAATTCTCATCATTTTCAAAAGGAACAAGCATTTCATCGCCAGTGCAAGTGCCCGAATCACATAATTCAGCTTGATCGTTCTCATTAGGAACAGAAAAGGCAAAACTTTTCAGTTTCAACTTCGTCCTATGTAAACCAAACAACTGAATTACACCAACTTGTGTTCTAACATGAAACCTCCAGCTCAAAGTCAAATTTATAGGCCTCCCCTTAGGCACAAACCCCAGGAAATCAGTACATTGAATGGCCTGAAAAACAAAAAAGAAATTCGAATAATCCATCCATTCAAAATTCCATAAACACTAATAAAACTCCAATAGGTGCAATCTTAGCCATGGGTGCCTGTAGGCCATAACAAGAACCCATGAACATATTCTATGTGGGTCCCAAATAGTCAAGATTGCACAGGCGCATCGCTCATAAATTTTTGCAATACTAATAAACAATTAGAGAATCAAATTTCCACAAAAAAAAAAAACACTAAAAAATATACTAAAAGATGAAATTCACTAAAAAAAACAAAAGGGAGTTAAGAGATTTACATACATGATGAGGAAGTCTTGAAGTTGGATTTGTGACTAGACTAGCTGAAAGTGAACTAACACCTGACATCTTTCTATGCCTTTTTCCAATATCAGCAATCAATAAGCAAAAAAAAAAAAGAATGAAATTTATAGAAAAGTAAGGAGCTTTGTAGAAAAGGGTACCGTTCTTTATAACAGATTGGTGAGGATTAATAGAGAGCAGAAGAGAAGAGGAGGAGCGGCAGAGTTTTTGGTTTGAGAGGAAGCTCTGAACTTTCTGCAGATAAAAAGGAGTGTGGTGGGCGTGTGCTAGATTCGATCCAGCTACATTACGTGGCAGAATCTAAATGGGGATTCGTAGGGCCCACTTCTTTAGTTGCCAATTTAATTTTGACTTTTTGTTGTTTCCTAAATCTAATCATGTAATAAGGCTAAATTATATTGCAATTTTTTTTATATAATAAAAAAAAAGAAGAAGAGCTTTTAACGTTTTTAATTTTGTTCGATGATTAGATTTAAAGTTTATTTGAGGATGGGTAATAATTATTTTTTTAACATGTTTTTTATTTATAAATATATTAAAATAATATATTTTTTTATTTTTTAAAATTATTTTTTATATCAGTACATCAAAATAATATAAAAATCTCATTTTAAAAAATATTTTTAAAACATAATATAAGAGTTTAGTTTTATTATTAACTTAATATTCATTTATATTTTATCCCATCTATTATTAAAATTAACTTTGCATCTTTGATATAGTAATAGATTAATTTCCTTCCATGATAGACATTAAACTAGGTTTTGCCTTGCTTTTAATATTATTAAAATTAATTTTATATCTTTGATATGGTAATTTCATTGTACAACGGGTACCAATTACATTCTCCTTCACTTTTAATACTATTCCAGCCTTCCTCATCTTTCCCGAGAATGGATCCCAGTAATCCATTTCGCGAGTTCCTAATCCTCTCGTTGTTTCATGTTCGAAAAAAGCGTGAAAACACTTTTCATAATGAAATAGCTTTCCACAGAATACGGACTTGATTATTCGTGAAAATCAAATCTTTCATGAAACGACTATGAATATATACAGAAGAGAGATGAGAAAAAACAGAGAGTGTAATGCAAGTAGGATTTAGCTTAGACCATCGGCAGCAGCCACATCTTCTTCCTCCCAATGGCTTTTGAGATCCACTTGTTTTTGTGGTATTATTAAGCTATCTTCCAACCAGTTGAGATGAGACAATGTTGTAAGAGGGCAGCTGCTACTCAAGCCAAAACCTCAACATCAAGTCTCTCACTGCTAGAATTATGAATTAATAATAGCTGATTTGCTTACATTTAAGGCATCAGTCCACAACAAAATCAGATAACAGTCGACAACCATTATCCCACAAAACACAGCATCAGGGAATTATTAAAGATAGGTAGAAACCATGATGATATATGATAGAATAAAATTCTCACTAAACTATTAAAGGCTGAGCAAGTGCTCTCACATGTCACATCTACATTTGTACTAGTTTTAATCACTTGATATCTATTGCCCATTCACGAGAAATCCACCTTATCGTAAAAATCCAATGGCCAACGCCACTCAATAACTACAAAACGTGGAAGCAGAGCTTTTGCTGGGGATCGCTGAGAAGGCTCACCTCCCTTGATCTTGGAGCAAGCTCACCTCCTTCTTCAAAAATGTTGGCAATGCAAAGGCAGCTGAGTGAACCTGTCAAGAAAATGTCACAAACAATATTCAGCTCTATTAAACAATATTCAACTCCATGACATGCAGTTACCATTGGTTCAATAAGGATATCAATGACAGAATCTCGTTTCCACGATGCAAACAAAGCAAAATACAAAATTTGGGGTTTTTGAAATAAACATTAGAGATATAAAGAAACAAGGAGATGGCATTAACTTAGTATCAAACTTAAAGAAGGAGCTACTACCTCAGAGTTATAGTACTTGAGTTCTCTTTTATGCTTGGTAGCACCTTCTAACTTCTCAATAGGATTGACAGGATTCAAGAACTCAACAGGCGGGCCCTCTGTTGAGCATAGGACAAACCCGATCACGCCACTGCATGCCAGATAACAACAGACAGCAGGTAAGAATCATTTCATACTCTGCAACCTATTTCACCAAACCCCATTTGAATTTCCCTCATAAATTATTGAACAATGGCAAAACTGTGATGACAAAAATCAGGGAGACCATTTACTAACATTAACAAAAACCAAAATCTCAAATTCATGAACACAAAGTGAGATTACTCAGCATTGTGTTTTCATCTTAATCACAGTAAAGGGTGTGGTTGCAGAGCTGTATACTTCAAATGGCCATGATTAAAGCATCCATCGGTCCCACAATTGTCAGAAAAATATTTTTGAGATGAAGAATGCAAAAGCAAGTATGACAATAAATAGAGCTCATCATTACCTTGGATATGTTGGAACACTTGCCCAGGCATAATGAACAGAACCCTTAAATGTTTCACGGCAAATAGAGATCATATCCTCAATAAGATGTGTATGAAGCCACATACTTTCTGCCATGTTACAGAGGACACCACCAGGCCTTAATGCTCTAGCTATTGTCTCGAAAAATGGCTTCTCTACTAGCTCTTGAGCAGGACCTTAATCAAGAAGAGGAATCCCGTGAGCAACATTCCTAAATGCATTAAGCCATAAAACAACAGAAGTTCTCTGAAGATCACAGAAACCAAGTTTTCAAATAGTTCAGTTCTCAACTATAGAAGCAGATTAGGGAACTGAGAACCAAACAGTTATATCTAAAACCCAAACGATAGTTTCTAGCGAAAGTTTTCAAGCATATTGAACCAGAAGTCACACAAAATCCATTCATCTGCACAGTTCCGTAGTTCTGAAACATAATTCTACCTCAATCAGTCACAGGCCACACATCCTGGTTTCCCTTCTGGTGTTATAAACTCTAAAGAAAAAGAACAATTATTCATATTCTAGAGCATACCTACAGGGTCTGAGGAATCAACAATAATAGCATCATACTTCCCTTCAGGAGTTGACCGGAGAAAATCTACAGCTGTAAAGTTTTCAGAAGCAAGATCAGCTAATATCAGTTCAATTCACTTCAATTAACCCAAGGAAAACTCACGCACAAATAATGAAGTCTTTATATAACTGGGACAAAGTGTAGAAAAAGGAACATGGAAATATTGTTTGAGCATACCATCACCCACATGAAGTCGGACCCGAGGATCCTCAAATCCAACAGCCAATTGTGGAAAAAACTTCTTAGACACCTACAGTATTTTGAAGGAGTTAGACGGAGCAGAATGGTACTTGTGATGCAAGAAGGGTTTCACCAAATCAGCACTTACATCTATAACCATCTGATCTATTTCACAAATATCAATATGTTCCACAGAACTATGGCGAGAAATTTCCCTAAGAACACCACCATCACCACCACCAACAACCAAAACCTGCATTATTAATTGCGTGAAATGAGAGTGAACCAAACATGAAAATGAAATTAATTACAAAAAGTTCAAAAGACATCCAGAAACAAAATTTGAAACGACTAGATGCTGTTTCCACGCAACCAGTCAAATTTTGGCTGTAAGGTTACCAAAAGAAAGATAGATGGCAGAGAAACAAGGTATGATGACAGAAGACCTAAAACATTTCCATGAGGTTATAAACAGGAAATACAAGAACTGAAGCAAGGTAAATTACTATTTCGAAACAACTACAATGGCATCTTATCAGGATTCATATCAGGTTAGAGGAAAGGCAATTGCATGCCATCTCATGAATTTCAGATTGAAGACTCCAGCTTATCTTAAACTCGAGTTTCATTCTACTCTCATTTTCTCATGCTTTTGCTATTTTATTTTATGATTTCAGAAAGAAAGGCAACTTTATTTCTTTCTTTGGAATGGAAGTTGTAAAATTTTGTTGACAAGTATAACTGTGAGAAAAAAGAGAAGTAATTGTTTCATCTTTCATTTCAAAATATCCTCCTAAAGTTCAAACAAACAGGCACTTGGCATAAAAAAAACATATATGTTGCAAAAATAACTACTCCGGACAGTAATTAACATACAAGAGGGTGATAGAGTAGCTTCAGCACATCTAAATCATTGAAAAGCAGAAAAAAAATAGCACTGTTTCATACAGTTTTGGGAGATGGAATCGAACAAAGGGGAAGATGGGCAATCATCTCCTGGTATGCACATTCATCTTTCTCAGTCAATTGAACAATACCATCAAGAACAAGCACTTTCCCATATGATGTTGACTGCGAACAAACAACTCTGTATCAGCCAAATCATATAAAAACCAATGCAGCAAATCTAGGTAGACATATTAGCGCACACTAAAGGAGGGAGGGAGGAAAACAACAGAACACAAGGAGATTTCATAAAATCAGTGAAGTGTATGGAGTTGAGATGGCCGAACCTCAAAAACCAAGACCTCTTGATACTCTGACTTTCCCTTGTATAAAATCTCTTTCACTTCCAGTGTATGTGCTTCTCCTGCAGATGGATACCCAAAAACACAAACCATGGATACAGTGAGCAACTCAAAAAGAGACAGAGTAGCCATTTCTATTCATCGCAAGAAAATAATGAAAAGGACAAAAAAGTTTATAGATGATAAATAGTCCATATAAGGCAACATTTTCTGCAGGAGAGAAAGAAAAAATAAGTTAGCATAAAAAGAACTCCGTTGTGGGAGCTAAATGCGGCAGGTTGGACCTCTGGCATTCTCCGTTCCTAATATATTTTTTTTTCCCAAAGGTTCTATGTTGTGCAATGTTTTAAAATTAATTTCAGCAATAAAAAGGGTCACAAAATGATATTGGGAGATTTCTATTCACATAACAAATTTCAGAATTCAATACAAAAATATGAAGTTGCAGGTGATTTACTGTCATCGGTAAAACACAACCCAAATAAGCATGGAAAAGATCAACAAGTGAAGAAATTATTGCATTCAATGGACATGCATAAGAGGAGTGATACATACCAGGCCACATGGGGTTGTTGAAGTAAACCTTTTTGCTAGTTTTGCCTACAAAAAAAGCAAAAAAAGAGGGTCATCAATAGCAACCAATTTAAACCAAAATATCCCCAAATAAATAACAAGAAAACAAAAAAACTGGAACTGGAAAAGGAGAAAAAATAAATAAAAGATACCAGAGCAAGAATGAGATTCCGAGAACCACCCAGAAACAACAGTAGAATGGCATTTTGCGTCAAGCTCAGGGGCAGAAGCCCTAGCCTTCAGGCAACAAGAAGGAATAGCCTTCTCTGAACCATTCCCATTATTCGCCTTCCCATCCATAGTCTTCTGGCATTCCAAACCTCTTCCTGTGCCCCCCTCCATAGATTATCCTTTTCTTCTCCTGCTCCAGCCTCTAGACACCACACAGAATTCTGAAAAATCAGTAAATACAAAACACAAAGGAAAAGAAAAAAACCAAAAACAACACTAATAATAGTGGTTTATCAATGATGGCAAAATCAAAACTTAACACATAGACACCTGCAAATTCAATCATTCAAAACATGATGAGTAAAGATTACCAAAAGAACTGTATGAAACTGTATGCAGTACCAAGCAAGTAAAAAGGAGATCAATTTATATAATAATCAAAACCCATCCTCAGAAAGGAAAGCCACATTATTTTCACAGAGTAAAGATTGAAAAGGATTCTCCAAATAAAATTTTTAAGACGATGAATATCATTAATGAATAAACACCACAATGATCACAGGACAAGAGTCATAATAATCAATAATTTCCAAATTAGTGATTGATTTAGTACCAAATAAAATACAAGAATCTATAATTAAGATTCTGATTCGGAAACAAATGCTAATTTCTCTGAATATCCGAGAAGCAATAGTTCATTTCCATTTTGAACAATATCACAGCATGCAAAGCGATACAACTTGAGAAGAAAAGGAAAAATTAAATATTACTATCTGCACAGAAATAATTTATTAAGAAAATATTAAAAAAAGAACAAGAAATGTCTAAAAGAATGAGATCATGAGTTGGGTTCTTAAAAAAATACAAAAGAAAAGTCAAATTCAACTAGTACAACCTTGTTCATTAAGCACGACAGCAACAAAAAAAAATAAACAAAAAAGGGTCTGTTTGGTTCCCGAGAAAAAAATAAAACAAAAAAGAATAATATTAACATTTTTTTACTACCAACAGTAGTTTTCTTTATGTTCTTTTCTTTCTTTCCTGAAGAAATTAATAAAAAAGAACAAGACATCATTTTTTTCTCGAGAAACAAAGAAGAAAAGGCTAGGTTTTTCTAAAAATGGCACAAGAAACAAAGCCTGTAAAGTTGCAAAAACCTTCACTAATTCACTTTGAAAAAAAAAACCCAAAAATGAAAAAACTAGAAAAAAAATCATAAAACAATACAGTAATGAATGGAAAAAAAAAAACTTAAGAGAGAGAAAAAGAAAGGTTCTTGCCTGGTGTAAATGTCAGTGAGAGAAATGATCAGAGAGTGTATTATCGTTGCTAATAATACTATGAGGCTGAATTTGTGTTGATCAGGAAGACAAAAGTGGAAGGGAAATGACAGAGAAAGGCAGAGAGTGTCTCCCTTTCGTCTTTCTCTTCTTTTGATTTCTCTCTTTTGCAGGCTTTAATGGCGTGTCGTGTACAGCTTGCAAGCTCCTCGTCCACTATATAGACGGGTCTGTGAAGGGTTGAACGCACAGGACAACTAAGCCCATGGTTAATTTAACCGTGCATGACTTGGTTTGTAGCCCATCATTTGTATAAAAATTATTCAAAAAATATATAATTTGTTTTTTTTTATTTTTTTAAAAAAATTTATTTTATTTTTTCTTTAAACTAATTTTTTTAATGTTTTCTGATCATTTTAATATATTAATATCAAAAATAAATTTTAAAAAATAAAAAATATATTATTTTAATATATTTTCAAAAAAAAAACACTCTAAAAAATAATCACTACCACAATACTGAACAAGTTTTTAATAATAAATAAATACATTAAATTAACTTATGATATGATTGTCACGGTTAAAGATTTAAATAATATTATTTTTATTTTTTTAATTAATTTATCTATCACATAACTTGAAGCTTCCTACAAATCAAGTTAAATAACTATGTTCGAGTAATTCTAAGAGGTGTAGTTCACGTGGTTAAGCTCTAGATTTACTCTCTAAAGGTCACAAGTTCGAATCCTATAAATTTTAAGGTCATTGAAGGCTTACATGGTCATTAACTTCAAGACCCATAAAATTAGTCGATATATACGTAAATTAACCCGAACATTCATATTAATAACCGAGGCAATTTTTGCATAAAAGGGAATGTGGAAAATGCAATCTTGCTGTAGCAATCCACACAATAAAAATATCAAGCATGCGTATGCTTTGAGCAGACAGAAAAGCTTGCACTTTAACTTGACACCAGATGTGTGGAATCGCTTTGTTAATGCTCCAAGACGTAATCATATTATTATATAATATATGGTGTTAGTCTATTAGATGATGATAAAGGAGAGTACTTTGAGGGGAGGAAATTAAAAAAAAAAAAGAACAATTCATCATATTGTTGTCCTTTTAGCTATGATTGGAGATCGAACGATTTATTTTTTTCCCTCTTTTTTTAACAACATATCAAAAGCATCTTATTCTAGTCTTTTTTTTTTTTT
>Ga0325400_1003364_pt1 | contig 14416 bp, 11 predicted proteins | sample PopdelMetagenome_2_FD_205662 | JGI IMG/M metagenome (GOLD analysis project Ga0325400, IMG submission 205662) | Populus deltoides microbial communities from Bellville, Georgia, United States - Xylem-PdKOR-R1 | ecosystem: Host-associated > Plants > Phyllosphere > Stem > Wood/Secondary xylem... | reverse complement strand
AAAAAAAAAAACCCTTAAACTTGAATAATAATATTTAGATAATCTTATAGAAAACAAATAAAAAATTAATTAAATAATACTGATAAAGGCCATGCTTGTAGGTTAATGGCTATTGCATGCCACCACAGTACAATGATTATTCTTGCAGACTAGCGCATGTCTTACACAAGCAAGCCATTTTTTCCCCTTTCATCCAATTTAGTTCCGTAACACTTATTTCAGGTTCACATTTAGTCCCTAAAGCTTCAATTATTCTAAATCAATAAAACAAAATTTTATTTTATCAAATCAAGGATCGATTGGATTGAGCATTAACTTTTTTTTTTCAGCACCACGAAAACCCCACATGAAGCTAATTAATGCAAACCATAAAGTCTGATCATAAATCAATTCAATTTAAAAAGAAAAAATTAAAGAGAAAAAACTTGAGTGAAAAAAATTTATGACACCATTACAATCCAAAGTAAGCAATTTTGTGCCTGTCTACAGTGAATCCCAAATTAATGATCAAACATTATATGGCTGCACAATAATTCTTCCCATTTGTTAGAAAAGGTACATATGCTTGCAAAGGTGGCCCAAACTCGCATTTAAAGCCGTAATGTCTAACCAGATCAGAATAAAGTATGACTGGTGATAACTTTGTCAATTTAGTTGCACTAACGAGTTCTATCAATCAGTAATGGCTGTATTCACGACAATAGAAAAGCAGAGGAAGCTTCGGATTGTTTTGGATGAAAAGAACCCATCATGAAACAAAAATGGAATTGCAATGTGGGTTCTAGATACTTGTAAGCCATCACTAAGGTAATATAATGTAACTTTAGGCATGGTGATCATCCAGAGCAAGGACTGCCCCAGCTACTTGTAAGCCCCCCAAAATGCAGCAGGGCACCTGGTTGTATCGAGAGCAAATTAGAAATGAACAAATTGGGTTCATTCTATTCATGCTCATACTTGATCTCAACACAGCAGTCAACTCAGACTTTGGGAGAGCTACAAAATGAAAGACCGAAGACATTGCAATATAGAAGAGGGGGGAAAAACTTTTGTCAAGGGAAGACAGTAGTTGCATGCTATGCTGTCTAAGAACACGTACCTAACAGCATTCATTCAGCTGTTTTGATCTCTGTTCCCAAGTGGTCCGAAATCTTTGGGTGGCCATATCTAGAAACAAAATGAGCACAGACAAAAACAAGAAATTTAGAGTACGAAGGATGAGCTTTTCTGAAAAATAATTGTCCAGCAATTGTGAAAGGAGCAAAAATTCATTGCTGTCAGCTCAGAATAAGAGTATAAATGGTCTATTTCCTATCCCAATCAGTGAATCATAATATGTACAATAGTGGTAGAATGCGAATCAGTGGCCCAGCTGCTCATGAGGTTAACCTGAGCTTTGATATAATCATTCCATTCACACCACTTGGTCACTGCAACTAGTTAAGGCTGTGTTGTTTACATTTCTTCAACAATTTCATAAATCTTGATTCACAAAGATCACGCTAATGATTGTACTAGATGCCCCCAACCGCATACTAATTACATCACAGTGCCTATTGCCTAGGGCAGACTGCTTGAGACGGTCAAGCCTTCATGGGCAACCATGGTTTGATAATGCATTTTTCTCCACAGTCCAACACCATTTATAGGATTCCAAGTTAATTTCTAATACAAGAAAAGAAGATACTAATGTTATGGATGTGTTTTTGGGTATCATCATTTTTTAAATTGAGAAACGAAAAATGTTGTTTACGCTTAATAAAACAAGTTAAAAAATATTTAAACCAATAAATTAAAAAAGAATTATTAATACTTATTAAATACTAAATTAGAAAGCTAACCTTTCTAATAAAAACAAAAGATAGATGACATGGAAATATTTAACCTCAACATTCTTTTTTTATTTTATATGTTTTTATTTATTTTATCTTAAAGGTTATTTTTCATTGCCAAGAACAAATGATTTTTATTTTTATAAATACATTATGCAAATACAATTTATTTATATAAAATATATAAAAAAATTAAAGATAAATTACAATAATCTCTTTGAAGTATTATAAAATTAAAAAATAATTAAAAAAATAACTACTATTTAAAAAATTATGAAATAAACAATTCAGAAAACAAGAGTGTATTAATTAAAATTTAAATAAAAAAACTAATGCAAAGTGAAAAAAATAAATAAATAAGAGGGAGGCTATGCGCATGGGATCCAAAAATTTTCAGGGTTCGAGTTTTAGGACCTGAAAAACCCCAATTTTCAACTTGTTTTCATTTGAATAAAAAAACACCATAGAAACCTTAACAACCCCGTTTTCAACACCATAACAGCCTCTAATCTCTCTAAAAATAAAAATTAAATGAATCCCAAAAAACTTTAAAGGACCCCAATATACTTTTTCTAGCATAGTTAAAGAGCAACACCACTTCCATTAAATTTTTCTTGATGAGACAAACTCAATTACATTAAGATCAACATTTTCTGGTGGCCTTAATATCGATATTCAATCACTTTCTCTCTTCAATATTTTATGGTGACTTTCTCTCTAACATTTAGAGACTGAATCATGAAAAAAATAAAGTTTGAAATCAAAATATAAACTACTAAAACAACAATTACCAAACAATAGTTGAACTGAAATTTCAGAGAGAAAATTTAAGTATATTCTCATCAACATCTAAACAGGGTCTTTTTTTTTATTGTTAAATTTGGCTCTTCTTCTAGTTCCTTTTGTCAAACTACAAATAAAGTTTAATTTCACAAAATCAATCTTTAATTTATCAACACTTTGTATATGCAAGAGAATGCAAGAATATCAACATATAAAACAATGCTAATGTAACTTGGAAGAATAAAATTGCGATTAAAGAAGTTTGTTGATTGAAGTAATAAAAAAAGAAGCACTATTCACAGTGCGGTGAACAGTGCCTTCTAAGGCACCCCAGATGTTACAGTCCAACACCATTAAGTTCTAATAAAACCTACATTTCAACGTGATGATTACTAAGAGTCTAAGACAGTCCAGGAATGACTTCTTGTCATATAGCATATTGGTTGTAATCAATATCACATCATTCTTAGCAAAATTAAACTAAGTGTATGTTTGTTATTGTGGTGCAGATGCTTTTTAAAAACCTTTTAATTAATATCAAAATATTGTTTTTTCAGATTTTTTTTTTATTTTTGATATCAGCACTACAAAATCATCCATAAACACCTAAAAAACATACTTTTTCAGTCAAAAAACAATTTGAAAAGTAGGTTGTAATGCAAAAACAAACACTCACTAAGCTTGTACCTACTGCTTGGGCTGCCATGTCAATCCCAAGTCGATGCTGCCTTGTCTTAGATGGCCTCCCTTATTCCCCATCACTCTTCCATGTGGATTGGTAAGACATATTTTTGGTTTACTACCAACATTCTTTACAATAATATTGGTTCATATTACTTGATAGAATTTTTCCTACACCTGCCAGGTCTAGTTAACCAGCCTGCAAACTCACGGACATTTTGTGCATTAGCGCAACATACAAGATCATTTTCAGTCTATTCCAATGCCTTGGAAAACAAGAGATAAATGGTCACTTCCTAGGTCTTAACCTCTTATAAAAGCTCCACTCAACCATTACTAAAGTTTCATTTTGCACAGTTTTAATCCTACAGCTCAAAATTCCTCGAATAGTGTTGAACAAAAAATCTCAGTTGCCCTCGACTGATGCCAGCTACGTCAAAATAATTATTTTTAACATGATGCGAACATTACTGTTGATAGCCCACATATTCTTCATAGAAAAACCAGAACAATGTGCTCTATGAAAGGTAAAAAAAAAAAAAACTCTCAAAACCCAACAAAAGGACGCCAAGGAAGCAGATAGGCTTACCTTCCAAAACATTTTCCCTTGAAGAAGGCCATAAGAAACTGCCCCGAAGTTTCTTGAATCCTTGCTTTTATATATGTTATCTCCCTCTACCCAAATATGGCCCTTAGGAACCTAAACAAAAAGAGCAAACCTTTTCATTTCCTAAGCTAACAATCAACAATCTTTAAAGCAAAATAGCAATAATCCACAAATCCAGCAAGCGAAAAATCAACAATTACCTAACCAAACCACACCCACCAAAACCCATTAAGAAAAGCATCAAAATCAACCAAACAAAGCAGAATCACTAAAAAACCATCAACAAAAAGACATCACGCTTAGCTTTAACAACACTAAAGGCAAAATCTTCAAAATCCAACCAAAAAATAAAAAAAAAACAAACACATACCACAATAGTCTCAGTTCTATCACTGTTTTGGGGATCAACAACATAAGTAACAGAATCACCCTCAACACCTATAACTCTTTTAGTCACAATTTTTCTAGGCTCCACGGGTGATGTAACAAGAACAATATCTCCAGCACCCACTTTGCCAAGCTTGTGTGAAATCTTCTCAGCCAATGCCAAATCACCACTAATGTTAAAGGTAGGGAGCATACTTGGTCCATAGAGCTGCAACACCCCCGTCAATGCTTAAATACTTAAATAAACAGATAAAAAGCATTCCTTTATGCTTATTTATACTTACAGAAGCAACAGTGAAGACATAGGTTTTGGTGACATGGAGAAAGCAAAGAGCTTTGGCTACTAAGAAGGATCCGTTGAACGCTTCTTTGGCAATAATGGTCCATTCATTTAGATTTCTCAGGCTCATTTGTTTTTTTTTCTCTTCGTCAAGATTGCTGGTTTTTATTTGAGACTTGAGAGGGGGAGAAAGCTTGCTGCTTTAAAGTGAAATAGGTGAAGGCCAGAAATTTTTGCAAGTACGAGTTGGGCTAAAGGCCAGAGCAGACTACAAGCTTGAATACTGATGGGATAATTATTGGGAACGCGGTCAAAATTATATTTTTAAAAATTTTAATTTTTTTATTAAAATTTAATATTATTTATATATTTTGAAATATTTTGATATATTGATATAAAAAATAATTTTTAAAAAATAAAAAAAATATTATTAATATATATTTTAATATAAAAAATTATTTAAAAAACAACTACTATGCCAAGCATCCTTGTAGTTGAAGGCAACTTAATCTCTAACGGTCAGCTATAAACCTGTTAATCATGTTTATGGTTTTTTTTTAAAGTAATTTTTAATTAAAAATATATTAGATTTTAAAAATATTTTTTAATAAAAGATATATTTAAATAATATTTTTTCATATTTTTTTTTCACATTAACACATTAAAACTATTAGAAAAATCTTTAAAAATATTAATTTAATATTTTTCTAAGCAAAAATTAATTTAATAACACTTGTTTCTCTCTCGGTGAAAATGATGTTGCATATAATTGAATTTTATCATTGAAGTTTTATACATCTAACTGCAACTTGGTATTGTCTACTTAAGATATGTCAACTTTCTCTAATTTTCATAGAAACTCAAGCCCTAGTTTTGCAAGGAATGAGAATAAGAACATCTCATTATCCATAGCCATTAGGCTTGCTTTGGTAACTTTACCACATGCTTAGCATTTTCTAAACATTATGTGATGCAGCGAGTTGGAGATATTTCAGAATCTCCACATAAACTGGACTTTTATCAGGGCTCTTTATATGCAGACTCAGTATGGCCATATTTTTAGCTAGCTTCTGTTTAGTCACCCTCACAATTGACTGTAGTAGACCCCATTGATATGTTTTTCAGGTTAAAGGGCTTCCAGCCTCACAATTAGCCAGGACAAGTATGAGTCGAGCGAACAAATCTGAATCCTTCTCCGAATCAAATCTAAATTTGTCCAACGATATCCTATTGTCTTTGCACAAACTTTACTATAAAGAACACCACCACTTGTAATGAAATGTAGCAGCCATTCACATATTATAGTTGCATGAAAAAGTACATGCAATATGAAACTTTGTTCCTCTCTTCACAGCATGGAGTGCTATATGCATACAAAATCGCAGCATCATTGAGAAACCTGCACACAGAGGAATTCAGGAATTTGATCCAGCCATTCAGAAAGCATTTCTCCTGGATCTTTGCATGGCAAAAATTTCCATCAAATATGTGGAAGCCTACACAAATTTACATGTTCATTTTACACGCCCTCTATAAAACTATTAAAGTAAATGAAATGGGAGAATCCATTCAGTTACCATGAGACAGCAATGTCTTTATCCAAGATACCGAAGCAGGACTCCATCATTTCCCAGAACAAATCCCTTCTTGTCATCGATAAACCTGCAGAAAAAAAGATCATAGGTATGAATAGTTTATGATTTGACTGCGTCTGAGTGCAAAGTTAAACAGGTAAAAGCATTGGTCATTAATGCTCATTTTCTTCCTCGACAAAAAGGTGCATTTCAAATCAGAGTGAAAAATGAAATATGAAAGGTGTTGGGGTGCAATCCAAGACCACGAGAAGACATATACATTGCATTTGGAAACCTGCTAATCGATGTTGGAGATTATCTATGCTAGCTGTTAATATAATGAGACTCACTTCACCGAGTAAAGATTTGCAGCGATATTATCCGCTGCTTTGTCACGGGTCCATGTCTTGCCACCATTGGTAGTTCTCAACAGAATCCCACTGCCCCCTGCTGCCCAAGCCTCTTCCTGCACAAAGAAACCATTTACAGTATGAATGTAGAAACTTGGAAAGTTGAGAGGCCCATATAAAAACTTGACAGTGGAACAAAGTTGCTTATGCAAGACACAAATCACTTGTCAGTAAATGCAGATGGATGCATATTCGTGACACATAGGACAAGCATGCTTTGTTGAGTGACACATGTTACAATGCAGAACTTCTTGAAGTGAAGCCATTTATCAACACATCATTGTAATGGAACTAATTCTGTTGTGGTTATACCGTTGCATTAATCAGAAAACTGTTACCTTTGAACGGTACCCTACATCAAGAATGCCAAACCCCCTACTTTGCACTGGAATTTCTTCAAACTCCTCTGATATCTGAAACATCAAAAAGTAGCTGAGCTTCAACAGCAATACAGAAAAAAAATCTGGTCCTATTCTATAACCAATTAACCAATGCTTGTAAACTGACAGTAATCTACATCGAAAACGATATGACATGAAAAGAGAAAACACGGATTATATAACTGGAAACACTATAAGGACATATAATAAACAAATAAGTAAAGTAGACTGCAACGCAATAAAAATAGGTGAAAATAAAAAGACCAGTGATTATGAGACATTCACGTGTTATAATCCCTATGATAATCACATGTCCAGATGATGCTTTGTTTGTCTAGAATTTTATGTGTATTTAAAAGTCAAAATATATCAAGCAAATCCATTGAAAGCATCAAGTCTTGCTTAGTTCACATTCACAGAGGAATGAATAATTGGGTGTTTCTCGACTGACAAGGACTTCATCTAGTGGGATGTCAAGTCACTGTTGATATACTAGTTTCGAAGGGTGCAACAACTAATGTTGATATAAACTTACTATCTTATCATTATGTAACCAATTCACTGATTCAGGATCATCACATGCACAGAATAATAGTTTCTTCACATTCTTCTTATCAACTTACCCCAGTGCCTTTGCTAAGATAAAGCCCCCCTCCACGAACAAGAAGCCAGAGCCCGCCATCCCCCCTCCATCCCATGTTTTGAATTCTTCTTGCAATTGCTCTGTTATGCGGCTGCCAGAATGCCTGGAAATATGGAAAGTAATGAATTGCAGTTAATAAAGTGTACATGCCTGTTAGCGCTTATGCATGTGTCTACACACGCAACACTAAAAGGTTTAAGAGCGGGCATGCCTCATGAAGCCAATTAATAAGTTACAGATGTACACATGCAAAATCTAGACAGCAACAAGAAAATGAGCATGACCTGACCAGGCTCCCACGTCAGATAGAAGTTACCACGGCTTGAGACGGCAACATAGTTTCCATTTGGAGAGCGATTCACAGTATTAAAAGTCCCTGTATAGTAACTTGCACCACTAATACCACTAGAAACTGTTCTGCAAAAGCAAGAAGCTATGTGAATATCTTGCCCGCTTGAAATTAAAAACTTGTGATCTAAAAGAATTCTGAGGATCTTGACTCCGTAGTGAATAGAACTCTTAGCTTTTTAGAGAGGATGCAAAGTGGTTGTGCAACCATCTCAAACAAAAGGAAGATGGCCCATAAGATAAACTTAAAAAGATATCCTTTGCTAGATCACATTTTCAGAATTGAACTGCTTTATCTACAAATCCAACTCTTTCCTACAGCTAAGCAAATACTCCTCAGACACTATATAGCACTATTTAGATTAACTCTTTATCTCAAGCAAACCAACCTGTTTAGAGTTGCCGAAACAGACTCCTGAACTGCAGCCCTCCAGTTATAACCCCTATTTGATGTGATATATATTGCACCTTCGTCTGTTACCATCTCCGCACTCTTTTCTCCAGTTGCCTTTATATAGACCTGCAAAATGTTGGAAGGGAATCAACTACTTTTCCCTATCCATACCCACACGGAACAACTAAAAAGGGGGTAAAATATCTGCAAAATTCAAGTTCCTTCATGAAACGATTCTCTTGTCTTTCATATCCCTTGAGAATTAACAGAAGTACTACAAATCCCAGCCACTAAAACATCACTAATTGATACTCACTACTACAAGTACAAGCTTACCATATCACCAGGGAGTTGAGCACTTAATGGTATTCTCTCCCATGTTTCTCCGGAATCTGCAGTGTACAGCAGAATTGCAGGCTTTCCAACAATCCATCCTTCCTTCCCCTTAAAACTAATGGAATTAAACCTATAGTTAAAATCCTCATCTTCTGCCGAAGGTATTGACCGCTGGACCCAAGTATTTCCAGCATCTTTAGTTTCCATGATTGTCTGCCTTGTCCCCAACAAGAAACCTACAAAACCAAAGAACAAGTCTTCAAATTCTCAAGTACCAACAAAAATAAGTTAATTCAACCAAAATGATTCCACATAAGCTTAATTAACCCAACTAATACAAAATAAAGTTCAGGTCAAAGTCTTCAAAGCATTCATCTAATCTATATATCTACACACACACCACCCCTCCCTCTCGCCAATATCCACAAAAAGGTAATAATTATAATAGGTGGGAAATGAAAAAAAGGGATGTTATGCAATGTCAGAGACATTGTATATACAGCAAGAGTAGTGAAAAATTTCTGTTGACGAACTTACATACCATGGTTCGTGTCATCAGGAACAAAGGCAATGTCAAGGAGCACAACACCGGGATCAATGGGAAGGTAAACTCTTTCCCATTCGGAAAGAGAATCTTCAGCTGCAGCATTGGCTTGTTGGGGGTTAAGAATGAGAGGAGAAAGTAAAGGGAGTGATGAAAGTGAAGCTGTTTGAGATATGAAATGCCTGCGGTTCAGTTCTGGTCTTTGTGATAAACGAGGTTGTTGAGAAGGAGAGTGAGAATTCTGTGGTCTTTGAAGACAACGTGTGTTGGTTGTGAATGTTGGAGAAGTTAAGGAGGCCATGGTTTCCTCTTTCCCTCTCTCTCTCTAAAGACGCAGAACTCAGAAGTACTTTCTCTGTTTCTCTGTCTCTCTCTCTCTCTTATCCAAACGGTGGTTATATCAACGGCTACGCGGGCGTTTTCGGGCGTCAAATTCTCATGCCAAGTGGATATTCCTTTCTTGAAAGAGAAATAGTTTTGAAAAAACTTCTACAATTATTTCTTTCAAAAACGACTTGTCACTCATGCTCATGAAGCTTGAAATGGATTAATTACTTGGGAAGACCATGCAATTTTAGGCTGCCTGTAAATTGTATATATACCAACAGATCTATCTTTTGTTATATTTTTCTTAAAAAACATGTCATGTAAGCTTACTTCTTTTAATAGTAAGAAATAGAATTGAAAGCCTAACTCTCTTTATTAGCATTTTAAGAAACATAAACATTATTATTAACAAATTAACAGGCAAACCATGCAAAACTACTACTATTATAGATCAATTTCCTGTTATGTGAGTACCAATGGGTTCTTCAATTTCTTTCTTTTTCTTTGCTTGGCCATCATTCTTTGTCGCATGTTTAGTTAGGTTTTGGATTGTTGTTGAAGTATTATTTAGTTGTCAGTGTTGGATTCTTAACATATTTATTCATTTTTAGCTTAACTGTTGTGCTAAGAACAATTACCAATATTTTCTAAGAATGATTTTGCTATATAAGTTATTTGCTTACTGAAGTTATTTGTTGTTGGTGATTTCATTATTGTTATATTTTATTGTTGTCGGAGTTTGTCCCAAAAACAATTAAATCCAATAGCTTTTATATTTCATTGTTTAGTGTATGTTTAGTTTCATGCGATAAGTTTATCTTGCTAAATGGCTTTCAAAACATTTTATTTACTGGTTTTTTTGTTTCAATTCTGCTTAATCGTTTTTTTTTCTCTTGGTGTTGGTTTGGATGGGTTTTCTTTGTTTTTATGCAGCATGATTACTGTCTTTGAATTTTTAAATTCTTCTTAGTTTACTGTCTTTTGAGGTATTATTAGTTTCTTTTTTTCAAACGAAAACTTTTTGTTTTTGCTTAATGGGATGGAATAATTTTGTTGTTCCCTTGGTCTATGCATGACAGTTTAGTTGCAATGTTCTTATCATAGATGAGATGGCCTTGAATGTTTTTTTCTCAATCTTTGCAATGTTGACAATTGCTTATGGCTAAGGCGTGGGTGATTGGGTTTTAAATGTTTTCTCTGTCGATCTTAGGAAAGAGTGTTCTTATCATAGATTAATTTTTTTTTTTACTTTGTATAAAATCTAAATAGCAAACAATCTTAACGTATCAGACTATATATATGTAAGAAATAATCCCGAGAATAACAAATATAAATGCAAGACATATTTTATAGAGAACAACTATAAATGTGAGGCTAGTCGAATGCCAACTAACGTGAAACTAATTGAGCAATCATAGGGAGCCAAAAAAGCAAAGAGCTCATAAAAAATGAAGACTTGGCTAACATATAGATTAAAGAAGAAGCTTTGTTTCCCAAGCTTCAACAAACAACAAACAAATACTAGTGGTTTCTTGTAGATATTTTTTTTAAAAAAAGATAATAAAGCACCATATCAAACAAATAAGCCAAAAAGAGAGAGGCAAAAAGCTCATAAAAAAAAATTAAAACTTGGCTATATAGATTGAAGGAGAAGCTCTGATTCCCAAGCCTCAATGAACAACAAACCAATGCTGATGGTTACCTGCATAATTTATTTTTTAAAAAAAAAGAGATAAAAAAACATGATATTAAATAAATAAGCAAAGGCTAACAACAACTGTTAAAGTAGAACGCAAACTAAAAAGACTTGTTAAAAGTTAACTAATAGCAAGGACAACTAACTAGAGAGATGAAAAGGCAAAAGGAACAAAAAAAAAAAAAAGGAAAGAGGTGTGTAAAAAAAGATCAGTCTTAGCTAACTAGAAAAGGCAAGGAGAAGCCCTGCATCGCAACCCTTAATAGGTAACCACAAATATTGACAAATTATTGCAATGCAAAAAAAAAAAATGCAAGTTAGCATCATAATATATAAATAAGTAAAGGCTAGAAGTAGCAGACAAAATAGAAGATAATGTTGCGCCTAGAAATATAAAAAAACCCAGTAAGATCAAAGGTTCAAAATATAGATAGACAAACCAATTTCAAAGCATTCCTAAAATAGAAAAAAAACATAAGAAGAACCAGGTTTACTAATTTTAGAATTCAGTTGAGAAGATAACAAAAAGAAAGAATGAAAAAAAAAGAAAGAAGTCTGATGTTTTATTGCAGAAAATAAAGATTACAAGGAATAGAAAACAAGTAGCCTCACACCACTCAAGAGAATCACTCTCATTTTGGAATCGCACCAAATACAAAGAACTTTCATTAACATCTACCCAATCCAGACATACATTCTTCATTAAATAGAAATATATATTACAGTTATTTACTAGATAACTACCAACTAAGATAAGAACAAACAGTTATAGTTAACTTCTCTTGCCACTTGGAAATATAAAATGATCTTCATCCATTATTAATTAAATACGTCATTATCAACCTGCTTTGCTAGAACATTCACGTCAACATGCTTTGTTGGAATTTTGGCTTGCATAGAATACTTCAATCCTCTGGAGTCTGTGAAATCTATAATTGCTATAACACATTGCTCTTTGTTGGAATCTTGGTCCCTTTCGCTGGAATCTTGGCCCTTTTCATTTACATCAATTTCCTCAGTAACTTGCCTCAAGCTAGTAATGTTCACCATAATCTTTATAAAGTTGAGGATTAAGACGATAGACTTCATAACCTTGTACCCAGACTGCTTCTGATTTCGACTTGGATGCCCACTTATAATAACCTTCCCCTCTTGGTAGAGACAAATTGATGGATTAATATTGAGTCAATAGTTTCTGGTGTAGGTTGAATTTGCAGAACTGTTGAAGGAAGATCCTCTAATTCTTGAGAAGACATGGAAACTTGATATGTCGTAAAGTCTTCTACATTGAAAATTGGACTGAACTAGAAATCAGACGGTAAGTCAATTAAATAAGCATTAGATCCCAACTTCTTAAGGATCTTAAATGGACTAATCTTCCTAGCGTGTAGTTTGTGATACATTCTAGAGGGAAATCTTTCAGGTCACACTCTGATTAAAACCAAGTCCCCTTCCTTAAAATGCAGCTCCCTCCTGTTTTTGTTAACCTGTGCAATGTCTTTAACAACCTGCTCTGCCATCTTGCTCTTAACTTCTTTATGTAGGCTCGACATAAAGGTTGCAAAGTCCACTCCTGTTTCACTAACTTTTTGAGGTAGAGGCAAATGAGTAACATCAGTAGGAATCTTCAGTTTTAATCCATAAACTAATTCGAATGGTGTGGTGCCTGTTGTCTGATTGACAAAATTATTATATGCAAATTCAACCTGTGGCAAAATTAAATCCCAACTCACAGCATGTTCATTAATTAAACATCTGAGCAGACTACCTAGGATTCTGTTGGTCACCTTAGTTTGGCCATCCGTTTGTGGGTGGAAGGCATTGGAAAATTAGAGTTTGGTACCTAGCTTAGCCCAAAGAGTCTTCCAAAAATAATTGATAAATTTAACATCCCTGTCAGATAAAATGGAGAATGGAATGCCATGTAAATGCACAATTTCTTTCAAGAACAGTGAAGCAATATGGGAAGCATAAAAAGTCTTACGACATGGAACAAAGTGAGCCATTTTAGAAAATCAATCCACCACCATCATGACAGAATCATTACCTCGAACAGTTCTTGGAAGGCCAAGTACAAAGTCCATACTCAAATCAACCCAAGGTCTTTGTGGAATTGGTAATGGTGTGTATAAGCCAGTATTGTGCTTACCACCCTTGTTCATTTGACAAATTCTGCACCTGCTCACAATAGTGTTGATGTCCCTCCTCATATTAGGCCAATAAAAACGATCAGCAACCAAAAAATATATCTTGTCTTACCCAAAATGACCTGTCATTCCTCCTTCATGTAGTTCCTGAATAAGGAACTCCCATAAAGATCCCTTAGAAACAAAAATCCGATCACCCTTCATCAAATATCTATCTATCAGTGTATAATCTGCAACTGTAATGGAAGGGTTGATGTGCAATGACTCCCAGACTTCCTTAAAATCTGCATCATTGTTGTAGTGATCCTTCATAAAAACCATTCCTGAAGAATTTGTTGTGAGGAGCAACAATGGATGAGGTATATGGCTAAAAGCATATACTACCTTGTTTTCTTGTCCGGTTTTGTGTTTAATAACAAAACTAAATTGTTGCATATAGCTAAACCACCGAGCATGCTTAGCACTTGTTTTAAAACTGCAGATACTTTAGTGAATCATGGTCTGTAAAAAGAACAAACTCACAATGAATAAGGTAAGATCTCTAGTGTTTCAAAGTCTGCATTAACGCATAAAACTCTAGGTCATACGCTGAATACTTCCTCCTGGTTTCATTCAAATTCTCGCTAAATAATGCAATTAGATGCCCTATTTAACTCAGCACCCCCTCAATACCAACATGAGAGGCATTACAGGAAACTTTAAAAAGTTGAGAGAAATCTGAAAGTTGTAGAACAAGGCTCTTTGCCATCTTCTGTTTAATGTCATTACAGAATGCCTGAAAGCCAAAAGCTTTAAATGGACTCCTGTCGTGACATGAGCCATGACAGTGTTGAAAGCTTTGATGAATCTGCGATAAAAGGTGGCTAGGTCATGGAAGCTCCTGACTTCAGAAAAAGATTGAGGTTTTGGCCACTGCATGATTGTTGTAACCTTCTCAGGATTTGCTTCTACTCCTTATTGAGATATGACAAAGCCTAGGAAATTTATTTTGGATTGAAGAAAAGAGCACTTATTGTAGTTGGCATAAAATTGCCCTTGCTAAAGCAC
>Ga0325400_1003363_pt1 | contig 14417 bp, 10 predicted proteins | sample PopdelMetagenome_2_FD_205662 | JGI IMG/M metagenome (GOLD analysis project Ga0325400, IMG submission 205662) | Populus deltoides microbial communities from Bellville, Georgia, United States - Xylem-PdKOR-R1 | ecosystem: Host-associated > Plants > Phyllosphere > Stem > Wood/Secondary xylem... | reverse complement strand
AAATATCATCAACATTATTCACTAATCTTCATCCATGCTCTCCTGTTCTCCTATTCTGTACTTGTGCTATTGTTCTCTGACTCTGATCAACGCAATTGGCTGATATTTCTCTTCAAGTGTCCTTCCTTCATCCCACTTTAATGATTTTTTTATTCTTGTTTTACCCTGATCTTTGTTTTTTACAAAAATACCCTAAGCCGTTTCTTGTGGTAAATTAAAAAAGGACAAATAGGTCAAACATAAATCAGTTAAAAAAAAAAATCCAACAGAAAAAGAAGTATCTCAATCAGGTGCTCAAGCGAGCGCCTGATGTCCACTCACGAGGTGCTCGCCTAGGCAGCGCTTTTTTGAAATTTTTCGCTTGAGGCTAATAAAGGTGTTGTGTCCTCGCCTTGCCTGGAGTGCCTCTTGACAACACTGCTCTAAAGGCAAAGAAGTTCTCACCTTGACAGGTCAAAATTATGTTATTTGCCCCTTCATTGTCAACTGAAGTGATGAAGGAGAGGATGGAGTGTTTATGAGGAATAATTATGTCCAGATCTTATCAGTCTATCAAAAAATTAATTATTTATGACAAGTTATCAATATAATATATTTATGACATCTAAAAAGTTTTCTTAATTTTAGATTTTGATATTTTACTGGCCCAAATATCGAATGAAGAATTGCTGCATCATAAACTCCCTGAATATTTGTTTACAGATTACCATTTTCAGAAAATTATTAAGTTTTCCCATTATATGCAATTTTAAAGTGTTATTAACTGCAACTTTTGTTATCATTTTGATTCAGCTACCACAGCAGGAAAATTTGTATGACTGTGGCCTGTTCTTACTCCATTATGTGGAGCTTTTTCTTGAAGAAGCTCCAATTGATTTCAGTCCTTTTAAGATAACAGAGTTTTCAAACTTTGTAAGTGATTTTGTTTTTTTCTAGTTTTGCATCTGTTGAATTATCTTCTCAATTGGGACTTCTTTTATGGTGATTCAAGTACCTGCGTTACTTCATCTCTGAGGCAAGATTTTCTGTTTAGAATACATAAATATTCATTATATTCCTAGTGTTATTAGTGCTAAGCGTTTCCAAGTTAAGGAATCTTGGCTTCACATTGCTATTATCTCTGAAAGCTAATCCCCTATGATTACTGATGATTTTGGCTCCTTCTGTATATGTTCAAATTTGCAATTACAGCATTGTTTTCTGAATACTGGTTTGCTTTTCATAGTAAACTGTTATTTTTTTATTTAGTTTGCAATTGCATTTGTGATTTAACTTCAGCTGCTTTGCTCTTATTATCAAGTTGTGGTAGTCTTTACAACTATATAAACTGCAAGAATTGTTAGAATTTTCTATGAATAAAATTGATAACTTCTATTTTCTCTTGCTTTCTGTTCCCTCTCTCCCTACTTCAATTTTCGTTATGGGATCAGGACTAGAGGGCCTCATCCTGCTATATTGGACCATAAATTGTTATCAGGAATTGAATGCGTGTCCATTATCTTTATATTTGGCAATTGTTTTCTGAATTTTTGAAAAAAATGGCAATTTTCAGATTTTGGGAAGTTACAAATTTTTTAATCTTTAACCAGCTTAGTAGAAATTGGTTTATACCTGGGGAGGCCTCACTGAAAAGGACACACATCCAGAAATTGATCTGTGAAATCATTGAAGATCAGTCTTGTACTCAATCTTCTGATCCAAATGAGCAAGAAACTGGAGTTGAGTTCCTTGAGGAGGTATGCAGTGCAGTATCTGGTCCTGATACTGATATGGAGGTTCAGATTTCACTCACAGCAAAATCTCCAATCAGTGGTGCACAGCGACGAAGACTTGAAGAACTAGGATTGAATTCCACGGATTTGCTCAAACCAGGAACTAGTGCAAGGTTTTTTTCCAATGGAAATTGCTGGCAGACAGGAACACTTCATTGGAGGACTTGCATGTCACCTGTGGAGGTAATAGTTTTATCTTTTCTGATGATACAATAGTTTCCTATGCAAGTTACTGAATTTTTTCACGTTGTCTGGAAACAGGAAGCTGAGGAAACCGGCGAACGAATCTCTGATTCATTGTCAGACACAGAAGATGATCAGCTACCTGCTGGCTTGGCAATGGAATTTCCCTCAACCTCACTTTCTCTCAAAGACCTTAGATCTGTCGGTTCATCTAGGAATAAAAAATACATGCAGCTTGAGGAACCTTATGACGACTCCAGTTCAGAAGCATCAACCAGTAGATCCCCGAAATCATCAGAGATAGGGGTGGTAGGGGTTGACGAAGATCGTTTGCATTCACAGTTTGAGGGATTAGACCATCAAAAACACACAGATTGCCATGAACTTTCTTCAAAATCAACCGAGCCTGAGGAATTTGTTGAGGACTTTCGAGAGGGAAACTGCATGCACAATGACCATGTGACTAATGATTCGCCATCATCCTTTCATAACACTGGCAATTGCAATAAACTCGGCACATCAGTTGACGCGATGAACACTGCTGAAAACTTTTTGAGAGGAGTCCAAAAACCTGTTATCGATTTGACATCTGATGAACATACTGCTGAGAGGACAAAGCATACATCTGACGGCATTTGATTTCTCTGAGGAAGCATTCCTGAAGAATCGCATCTCACTGCGAATAGCAGTGTTATATCAGTACATATTCTTTAAGGGGTCGCAAGTAAGGAAATGGACAGAACTTTGAAGGGTCTTGAGGGTTGTAAATATTATAGAAAGTGGTAGAGAAAAGAAGAGAATGGCGGGGAGTGGGCTTTTCTATGGCACATTAACCTTGATTCCACAGAGTTTGGTGCTACGTACAGAAGAGCACATATTTTGAAGCCCTCAAGGGAGGTAAATAGAACAAACCAAGATTATTGAAAGAAAGAGAGTGCTTGTGCAATGGTTGACTTTTCCTGGATGCTGAAAAGGCCCTCGCTATAAGCAATGATCAATGCCATATGGTTTGAACATCATGCATTTCTGCTGCATCAATTTACTTTTTTTTAATGATAACTTGAGTAGATATGAATGGGGAGGTATTGGAAAAAGCCCTTTCCCTTCCTCCCATCTTGAGCTTTCCACCATCAAGCCTTGCTAAGGTAATTAACAGTTAAAGGAAGATCCAATGGCTGTCTTAGAGAAAGCTCCCTGATCTGTGTTCATCTCAGCTTCACATCCTGGCTGGGTTCATCTTCTTTCTGATGAAGCAAAATTTGCACTACCTTGAGGGATGCATCTGCTCATGATCTCACAGAGAGAGTCTTGGGTATGCTCTTGTGTAAATCATGACCTAAGTCTTTTGTCCAAAGTTGACTGTTAATCCTTTTTTTTAAATGTATGTGTTCTGGGCTTAGTCTTTAGCAACATAACAAGAGATAATTAATGGTTTGCTCAAGTTCCCCTCTCTACGTAACATATGTCACACCCGTTGATTTTATTGCTTTTGTAAAATCATAACCTAAGTCTTTTGATCAAAGTTGACTGTTAATTCTTTTTTAAATATATGGCTTTTGGGCTTGGTCTTTAGCAACATAACAAGGGGTAATTAATGGTTTGCTCAAATTCCCCTCTCTACGTAACATGTGTCACACCTTTGACTTTTAATGTAATAGCTTCGTCACCCTTCAAAAGATTGAAAAAACAAAGAGTCTAAACAATGTTTTCTTCGTCAAACAAATACCAATTAGATTTATTTACTATCATTATTATTTCCACCAATAACACCGAGCTACCAAACGCTTAAAATTCTCTCAAATTCTTTTCGAAAGGCAAAAGCAAGCAGAAAGATGGGAGACGAGACGGTGAAAAACGATGCTTTGCAAGTTATTGGAATGTTTCAAGTGCTGCCTAGATTGGTCGTCTTCGATCTAGATTACACTCTCTGGCCTTTCTATTGGTACCTTTCTTTCTTTACAGCCACATGCATGCTAACATAAAGTTATGCCAAAAATTATGTTCTTTTTGTCATGTTTTCTTGTTTAATGTTGTCATTTTCATGTGGGTTTTTCATGCTTTGTTCTGTTCTTGTGTTACTGGGAAACTTTCTTGGTAAAAACTGTAACTTGGTATTATATGTTTGTGTTATTTATTAAGATTGTTAGTATCAGGAAAGACTTTTTAAATTAAAATCTGAATTACTGGAGAGCTGAAATGGACTTACTAGTATGTTGGAAAAATGTTTGTAATTTTTATGGGAATTTGGTTTTTTGTTTTAATGTTTCAGCAGTTGCTCTATTTGGTCTTTAGAACCTTGCATTTTAGTTTAATAAAAAAAAAAATTACTATCTTTGTAGTCCTTGATTATTTAAAGATTAGAATGGTTTCTTTTTATTTTCTCCTTGTGTTGATGTTTTTTTGGTTCTCCATGGTCTAAATTTTGATTCAGTTATGGTTGTTATTCAGCGATTGTCGCTCAAAGCGTGAAATGCCATCCTTGTTTCCCCAAGCTAAAGGCATATTATATGCACTCAAGGAAAAGGGGATTGACATGGCCATTGCTTCTAGATCATCAACCTCAGATATTGCAAAGACATTTATTGACAAGCTAAGTCTCAAGCCAATGTTTGTAGCACAGGTGAGTCTTCAAGAACTAAGAATCTTTTTTTTATCTTTTTAAATCTTTACTGTGCAATGAGTAACAGGGTCAACCAATTGTGTTTTTTACTCAAGAACATGAGTAGTTGGGTCATAGTTTAGTCGAACATAGTCCTAAAAGGGAAGGAGAAAGATGTAGCATCTAACTCACAGGATTTGTAAAGTGTTGGATACTGAATTGTTTCTCGGAATAGCTCATGATGTTGAGGATTAATTTAGTGCCTAGTAACTTGATTTGAGTGAGGAGCCTCTGAGTTTCATCATATCAAATAGGTAAGAAACTCTTAAGTCTATTGTGTTTCTGATGATTCTTTTACACGATCTGTATTTCTGGGTCACTTCTGCGTAGTATAAGTGGCTGGTGCTTGCCTTTGATGAGAAATGAGGAATTAGGAGTTACCCGTTTGTGCCAAAAAGATGGGAATGTTCTCTCATTCTGCTAGCTCGGAGTTCTATTTTCTGCTCCCTGTTGTGTCGGGGAATGTTTTGTTTTCCATGTTGCTTTTGTATGCACTTCATGTTCCCCATATGAAATTATATTCATCTATCATCAAGAGGAACAACTCCTTTGTTTGGCTTACATGGTGAGTGATTTTTTCTGACTTTTCAGGAAATATTTTCCAGTTGGACTCACAAGACAGATCATTTCCAGAGGATTCATACGACGACTGGGATACCCTTTAACTCCATGCTTTTTTTTGATGATGAGGATAGGAACATTCAATCGGTAAAAACAAAATTTTCTTGCTTCCCCTGTCTTCTAATTTTATGAGTTGGATCTTTATATCTTGTAATTTTTTTTTGTAATGAACCGCCAATTTCCCTGTCTTCTAATATTTCTTTGTGAACAGGTTTCAAAAATGGGAGTAACTAGCATTCTGGTTGGTGATGGGGTCAATCTTGGAGCACTAAGACAGGGGCTCACAGAATTTTCTCAAAATGCTAGTAAATCTGAGAAGAACAAGCAGAGGTGGCAGAAATATTCACAAAATCCAAGTTCATCTGAGAAGAAAGATGAAGATTGAACCTTTTGCACATGCGCCAACGGAACTGGAGATTAAGGCAATGAAATTGTTACCAGGCAAGGGTTGAATTTGGGAGGACACATTTTATTCGTATAAATTAAGATCTATTGTTGTATTATTTATAGCAAAAGAACTCCTCGAGAGTGTTTAATTCTGGTACATGCTTCCCACATTAAATCAAGAGCATTGAGATTGTATACATGATTTTGATTCATGATTTATCTCCCATTCTTGTTCTGAAATGGATGCAATTGGAGTTCACGGTTTATTGCTGCTGCTGCCTGATTACCTTAATTCGTGTTCATTTATATCCCATTATTTAATTGTAGCTCACATTTCATTACTCAGCATCACTTGATGCAGCTGCTTCTCTCTGATAGCAAGAGCCATGGAACAGTAACATGAACTCTTGAATCAAAGGATTTAGACTGTTCTCGTTTAATTCCCCAAGGAGAAACATGTCAAGGATTACTGATGCAAAATCCCTATAATTTTGTATTCCATAACTACAATTGACTGTTTGTCTAAATTTTCATCATTTGTCAAAGCAATTGTATGTATAATAATGTTTTAGGGTTACAACAAGGTCTGTCAACTAAACTTGGGTGACTAATTCACAAGTGTAGTTCACCCTGCAGAGCTATAAAGTGGCATTTTATGGTCTGTGACTTGATGATAGTGATCCGAAGAACATGAGCAGCAATTGCTGGCTATGGGCATCAACAATGCTTTCTCTGCCTCTCCGGTAACATGCCGTTTATTCAAAGCAATCACGTGTTCTAAGAGTGCTGCATCACATGGCAATGTGAGAGGTCCATCGCCAGACAAACCAGACTCTTCTTCTGCCAATTTGAGTAGCTTTCTGCGAATTTTGCTGTGTAGTTATTCCTAAGGAGGCAAAAGTCGTTTCTGATCAGCAGAATACACCACAAAATGACCCTTCTCAGCTGGTGCGACAGCTGCTTGTATCTGTTCTCCCAAAGGGTTGTGGCAGAGTGCTTGTTTTTCTCCTAGTAGCAACTAGTTTCTGCCATCTCCTTGCCAATTCGATGATCATCCTGGTGCTGATCATAAAAACAACAACATAAAAAGAAATTAATGAGATAAACAACAATGGGCTGTCCACTCCCCAAAGCAAGTGCCTTTTCACCAATTTATTAGTTTATCCAAGCAGCCAAAAATCAAAGATGCAGATCAAGGAATTGAAGAACATGATGTTACACATGAAGAAGATCTCCAAACATTACAATTACATTTCAAATTATTTCAATTACATTACATTATAACTACATTACAATTACAATTACTGATATACTAAAATAGCTAGGTAAGTCATTGTCATGATCTACATTACTGCAAAAAAAAATTTCTTTCAGTTTTGTTCTCAAGTTTTTTTATCGATTACATCCTTCTTCTATGATTAGATTATTAATCTTTTTTTTAAAAAAAATTATTAAGGAAATAAAAATTTCAATCAAAGTGTAAAACAAGAAGAAACTTCATGACCAATCTTAAATTCATCAGAAAAAAGTACTCTTTAGTCCGCTTATTTTTGTTTTTCTTCTTTATAGGCCCTGTAGTTTTTGAAATTTTGGTTCGGGTCCAAAAATTTATTTTATTTAATTTCGATTCTTCTATGTGAGAGGGGAGAGAGAGTCATCGGATAACAGAGATAAAGAGAAGAAGTTGTCGTTGACCACATTTCCTATATAAAAAAAAAAGTCTGGTCTTGGTCTCAATAGGTTTCATTGAGGTATTTTTAGATCTTCATCTCGTCAGAAAAAGTGAATGAAGGTTGATAGAATTTTTTTTCAATTTGATTTTGTGCTTTTGGATTAGTTTAAAGATGTTCTAGGTCGGGAAATTGATTTCTTAAGATGCTAAGGGTGTTTTTTTAGTTGTTTTCAATGAAAATAAGCTTAAAAAATAGTGTTTTCAACCAAAAAAAAAACCCTAGTCTAGATTTTTTGACAACCTTTTCGATAACTAGAATCTAAAATAGTAGACGACGTGTTGTCTATTATTTATTTGTTTGTTTCAATGAAGGCCATTTCAATCAAAGTGTAAAACAAGAAGAAATTTCATGACCAATCTTAAATTCATTAGAAAAAAGTACTCTTTAGTCCGCTTATTTTTGTTTTTCTTCTTTATAGGTCCTGTAGTTTTTGAAATTTTAGTTCGGGTCCAAAAATTTATTTTGTTTGTTTTCGGTTCTTCTATGTGAGAGGGGAGAGAGAAAGTCATCGGATAACAGAGAAAGAGAGAAGAAGTTGTCGTTGACCACATTTTCTATATAAAAAAAAAAGTCTGGTCATGGTCTCAATGGGTTTCATTGAGGTATTTTTAGATCTTCATCTCGTCAGAAAAAATGAATGAAGGTTGAGAGAATTTTTTTCGATTTGATTTTATGCTTTTGGATTAGTTTAAAAGTGTTCTAGGTCGGGAAATTGATTTTTTTAAGATGTTAAGGGTGTTTTTTAGTTGTTTTCAATGAAAATAAGCTTAAAAAAATATAGTGTTTTCAACCAAAAAAAACCCTAGTCTAGATTTTTTGACAACCTTTTCGATAACTATAATCTAAAATAATAGACGACGCGTTGTTTATTATTTATTTGTTTGTTTCAATGAAGGCCATTATAAATAGATAAAAAAAGGGAAGGCCAAGCACTTAGGTCTGGCTTTCTTTCGGCTTGGCTAGGGATTGGACATCACCTTTTGTGTTTTTTTTGTAATTTTTTACATGCACTAAATTTTTTTTAACATTATATTTCAGTTATTATTCAATTTACTCATAGTTCTCAAATAATATTATAGGCTTTTATCTAACATTTATTTTTCAATTATTATGTGCATGTGGAAAAAAAGTATCATGGTTAAAATGAAATTTATAATTTTTAAAATTTTTAATCACTTTTTATATGATTCAATATAGAATTTCCAGTGTATTATTTTTATAATTTTTAAATACATACCCTTCATAATAATGAAAACATTTTTTTTTAAAGAAATTTGCTCTTATGATTTTGATAATTGCTTTTCAACAGATAAATATTCAGATAAACAAATTGCCAAAAAAAGGTCTTATTAAAAGGATAAAGAGATTTTAATTGAAGAGGTTTTTGCATTTTAGATCATTACGAGAGATGAAAGAAGAAGATTGTTCATCTGCTTCACAGGAGACACTGTGATTACCTGCTAATGACATCCATCAGAAGAGCGTAAAGAATGGTTAAAGGGAAAGTATGACAAGTTCATTTCAGAAGCTGAGAACTTTTTGAGAGGAGTCCAAAAACCTGTTATCGATTTGACATCTGATGAACATACTGCAGAGAGGACAAAGCATACATCTGACGGCATTTGATTTCTCTGAGGAAGCATTCCTGAAGAATCGCATCTCACTGCGAATAGCAGTGTTATATCAGTACATATTCTTTAAGGGCTCGCAAGCAAGGAAATGGACAGAACTTTGAAGGGTCTTGAGGGTTGTAAGTATTATAGAAAGAGGTAGAGAAAAGAAGAGAATGGCGGGGAGTGGGCTTTTCTGTGGCACATTAACCTTGATTCCACAGAGATTGGAGCTACGTACAGAAGAGCACATATTTTGAAGCCCTCAAGGGAGATAAATAGAAAGAGAGCGCTTGTGCAATGGTTGCTTTTCCTGGATGCTGAAAAGGCCCTCTCTATAAGCAATGATCAATGCCATATGGTTTGAACTTCATGCATTTCTGCAGCATCAATTTACTTTTTTTAATCATAACTTGAGTAGATATATAAATGGGTGGGAATTCGAAAAAGCCCTTTCCCTTCCTCCCATCTTGAGCTTTCCACCATCAAGCCTTGCTAAGGTAATTAACAGTTAAAGCAAGATCCAATGGCTGTCTTAGAGAGAGCTCCCTCATCTGTGTTCATGAAGTAAATTTGCACTACCTTGAGGTCCATCTGCTCGTGATCTGATAGAGAGAGTCTTGGGTATACTCTTGTGTAAATTATAATTTGGACCCTTTGATTTTATTAATTTTGGTAAAATCATAACCTAAGTCTTTTGTCCACGTAATATATGTCTCTCCTAAGATACTAGCTTCGTCACCTTTCAAAGGATTGAAAAAACAAAGAGTAAACAATGTTTATAGTTAATGGATCTCTTACATCCAGTATTTAATATTTCTATACGAGAAATGTTGGAAAGTGATTTTTAAAAAATTATTTTTTAAATTTTTTTGTATTTGTTTGTTATTTAAAAAAGTTGGTCAATGAAAAACACTTTCTAGTCAAAGAAAAATTTAACTTGGTTTCTAGAAAAGTGTTTTCCTTTTATCTTGGGCGGAAAACATTTTCCGGAAGTTGTGAAAAATTTAGAAATGTCATATTATTTGCTGATTATATCAAATTTGATTCTCAAACTTTTGATTGCTATATATATTTTGTTTTGAATATTTATTTTTCAATTTCATCCCTTAGAATTTAATTTTTATATTCATTTTGGTCCTCATTTTTATAATTGTTATTTACTTTTCCCTTATCATTTTTTTATTGAAATTTTTTATCTATTAAATTCGGTCCTCATTCTTTTGATTGTTACTTATTTTATTTGAAATAATATATGAAATGTTAATTATTATTATTTTAATTTCTTCATGTTTTAATTTTTTAAATTTGATTTATATTATTTTGATTATTATTTATTTTATTTGAGATAATTTATAAAATTATATTTTTTTTCAATTTCATTCTCATTCAACCTTTTAATTTGTAAGATTTGTTTCTTATTATTTTAATAAACTTGAAAAAAATTAAACATTAATAAGTTATTTTCCAACTCATTTTCCATGACATAACCAAACACCAAAAAGTATTTTCCAACTTATTTTTCATTACACTACCAAATATCGAAAAATAATTTACTTTCCCGGAATTCACTTTAAAAAAATATATATATTTTCTAGCAAACTTCTTAAATATAATAGTGATGAATGTCAACCATCATGTTCTCTTTTGCTTTTGTTTTTTTATTTGTTATAGTTGTTCCAACAAGAGATTTTCTTGTTTTATTTTGTTTTATTAGGATATTTGAACGATAAAGATTGTAACTTTGGTGCATTATTATATTTTTGTTCTTATCTGTTAATGCCAAGATGGGATTTTTAATTTCAACATTGAATTATTTCAGTTTTGAATGACTCAATTAATATGTTAAAATACATTAATTTGTACATGTGAATTCAATTATTTTTTTGGCTGGTTTTTATTTATGTTTTTGAAATTTGAAGAAGTCCCGATATTTTAAGCTGGTTTATTTGGAAATATTATCTATTTTAATATTTTATTTTAAATATAAAATTATAATAAGTTATTTAAATTTATTTATGAATTGAATTGAATTCTTCAAGGATTCATATATATATATAAACCATATGAGCTTCACTAACTACTTAATCATGAAGGAATGATCTGATTGAGAATTTATCAATACAATAAGGACCTGATTGAGAAAGAAAATAGATTGGGTCCTATAAATTATTGGCTTGTTTTGGGCCATAAGGCCCATGACCATAAAAATTCAGAAGCCCACCTGAACCTTGTGTTTTCTTCGTCAAACAAATACCAATTAGATTTATTTACTATCATTATTATTTCCACCAATAACACCGAGCTACCAAACGCTTAAAATTCTCTCAAATTCTTTTCGAAAGGCAAAAGCAAGCAGAAAGATGGGAGACGAGACGGTGAAAAACGATGCTTTGCAAGTTATTGGAATGTTTCAAGTGCTGCCTAGATTGGTCGTCTTCGATCTAGATTACACTCTCTGGCCTTTCTATTGGTACCTTTCTTTCTTTACAGCCACATGCATGCTAACATAAAGTTATGCCAAAAATTATGTTCTTTTTGTCATGTTTTCTTGTTTAATGTTGTTATTTTCATGTGGGTTTTTCATGCTTTGTTCTGTTCTTGTGTTACTGGGAAACTTTCTTGGTAAAAACTGTAACTTGGTATTATATGTGTGTTATTTGTTAAGATTGTTAGTATCAAGAAAGAATTTTTAAATTAAAATTTGAATTACTGGAGAGCTGAAATGGACTTACTAGTATGTTGGAAAAAATGTTTGTAATTTTTATGAGAATTTGGTTTTTTGTTTTAATGTTTCAGCAGTTGCTCTATTTGGTCTTTAGAACCTTGCATTAGTTTAATAAAAAAAAAGTACTATCTTTGTAGTTCTTGATTATTTAAACATTAGAATGGTTTCTTTTTATTTTCTCCTTGTGCCAATGTTTTTTTTTGGTTCTCCATGGTCTAAATTTTGATTCAATTATGGTTGTTATTCAGCGAATGTCGCTCCAAGCGTGAAATGCCATCCTTGTTTCCCCAAGCTAAAGGCATATTATATGCACTCAAGGAAAAGGGGATTGACATGGCCATTGCTTCTAGATCACCAACCTCAGATATTGCAAAGACATTTATTGATAAACTAAGTCTCAAGCCAATGTTTGTAGCACAGGTGAGTCTGCAAGAACTAAGAATCTTTTTTTTATCTTTTTAAATCTTTACTGTGCAATGAGTAACAGGGGCAACCAATTTTGTTTTTTACTCAAGAACGACTAGCAGGGTCATAGTTTAGTCGAACATAGTCCTAAAAGGGAAGGAGAAAGATGTAGCATCTAACACACAGGGTTTGTAAAGTGTTGGATACTGAATTGTTTCTCGGAATAGCTCATGATGTTGAGGATTAATTTAGTGCCTAGTAACTTGATTTGAGTGATGAGCCTCTGAGTTTCATCATATCAAATAGATAAGAAACTCTTAAGTCTATTGTGTTTCTGATGATTCTTTTACACGATCTGTATTTCTGGGTCACTTCTGCTTAGTATAAGTGGCTGGTGCTTGCCTTTGATGAGAAATGAGGAATTAGGAGTTACCCGTTTGTGCCAAAAAGATTGGAATGTTCTGTCATTCTGCTAGCTCGTAGTTCTATTTTCTGTTCACTGTTGTCTCGGGGAATGTTTTGTTTTCCATGTTGCTTTTGTATGCACTTCATGTTCCCCATATGAAATTATATTCATCTATCATCAAGAGGAACTACTCCTTTGGTTGGCTTACATGGTGAGTGATTTTTTCTGACTTTTCAGGAAATATTTTCCAGTTGGACTCACAAGACAGATCATTTCCAGAGGATTCATACGAGGACTGGGATACCCTTTAACTCCATGCTTTTTTTTGATGATGAGGATAGGAACATTCAATCGGTAAAAATGAAACTTTCCTGCTTCCCCTGTCTTCTAATTTTATGAGTTGGATCTTTAAATCTTGTATTTTTTTTTGTAATGAACTGCCAATTTCCCTGTATCATCTATTCCGTTTAAAAGAATTTCTTTGTGAACAGGTTTCAAAAATGGGAGTAACTAGCATTCTGGTTGGTGATGGGGTCAATCTTGGAGCACTAAGACAGGGGCTCACAGAATTTTCTCAAAATGCTAGTAAATCTGAGAAGAACAAGCAGAGGTGGCAGAAATATTCACAAAATCCAAATTCATCTGCGAAGAAAGATGAAGATTGAACTTTTGCACATGCGCTAACAGAACTAGAGATTAAGGCAATGAAATTGTTACCAGGCAAGGGTTGAATTTGGGAGGACACATTTTATTCGTATAAATTAAGATCTATTGTTGTATTATTTATACCAAAAGAACTCCTCAAGAGTGTTTAATTCTGGTACATGCTTCCCACATTAAATCAAGAGCATTGAGATTGTATACATGATTTTGATTCATGATTTATCTCCCATTCTTGTTCTGAAATGGATGCAATTGTAGTTCACGGTTTATTGCTGCTGCTGCCTGATTACCTTAATTCGTGTTCATTTATATCTCATCATGTAATTGTAGCTCACATTTCATTACTCAGCATCACGTGATGCAGCTGCTTCTCTCTGATTAGCAAGAACCATGGAACGGTAACATAAACTCTTGAATCAAAGGATTTAGACTGTTCTCTTTTAATTCCCCAAGGAGAAACATGTCAAGGATTACGGATGCAAAATCCCTATAATTTTGTATTCCAGAACTACAATTGACTGTTTGTCTAAATTTTCATCATTTGTCAAAGCAATTGTATGTATGATAATGTTTTGGGGTTACAACAAGGTCTGTCAACTAAACTTGGGTGACTAATTCACAAGTGTAATTTACCCTGCAGAGCTATAAAGTGGCATTTTATGGTCTGTAACTTGTTGATGGTGATCCGAAGAACATGAGCAGCAATTGCTGGCTATGGGCATCAACAATGCTTTCTCTGCCTCTCTGGTAACATGCCGTTTATTCAAAGCAATCACGTGTTCTAAGAGTGCTGCATCACATGGCAATGTGAGAGGTCCATCGCCAGACAAACCAGACTCTTCTTCTGCCAATTTGAGTAGCTTTCTGAGAATTTTGCTGTGTAGTTATTCCTAAGGAAGCAAAAGTCGTTTCTGATCAGCAGAATACACCACAAAATGACCCTTCTCAGCTGGTGCGACAGCTGCTTGTATCTGTTCTCCCAAAGGGTTGTGGCAGAGTGCTTGTTTTTCTCCTAGTAGCAACTAGTTTCTGCCATCTCCTTGCCTATTTGATGATCATCCTGGTACTGATCATAAAAACAACAACATAAAAAGAAATTAATGAGATAAACAACAATGGGCTGTCAACTCCCCAAAGCGAGTGCCTTTTCACCAATCCATTAGTTAATCCAAGCAGCCCAAAATCAAAGATGCAGAACAAGGAATTGAAGAACATGATGTTACACATGAAGAAGATCTCCAAACATTACA
>Ga0325400_1003360_pt1 | contig 14418 bp, 6 predicted proteins | sample PopdelMetagenome_2_FD_205662 | JGI IMG/M metagenome (GOLD analysis project Ga0325400, IMG submission 205662) | Populus deltoides microbial communities from Bellville, Georgia, United States - Xylem-PdKOR-R1 | ecosystem: Host-associated > Plants > Phyllosphere > Stem > Wood/Secondary xylem... | reverse complement strand
GTTCGTTAAGGAACCGCCGTAGCTGTCTGTACGGTTGTTTACCTGCGGATTCAAAGATTGCTCTATAATGTAACCGTTAGCACCATGAAGCTCTACGCCGTCGAACCCTGCCTTAACAGCGTTTTGGGCAGCTTTAACAAAATCACTAATCAGGTTTCGGATGCCATCAGCATCCAGAGCCACAGGCGCCGAGTGCTCTTGCATACCTTCCTTATCGGTATAAATATCGCCGGCAGCTTTGATATTAGATAATCCAACTGCCTGATAGCCCTCCGGTAAATTGGCGGCATGAGCGATCCGGCCGGTGTGCATTAACTGCAGAAAAATTCTGGTGCCGCTTTCATGTACGGCTGCTGTTACTTTTTTCCAGCCATCGACCTGCTCATCAGAGAAGATGCCAGGTATGCGCGGATAACCCAAACCTTCAGGGTTGGGCGAAGTACCTTCGGTGATAATAAGTCCGGCACCCGAACGCTGTTTGTAATATGTAGCCATCAGCTCATTAGGCAGGTTATCCAAGGCTCGGCTACGGGTCATGGGTGCCATAACGATATGGTTCTTTAATTGCAGCTTGCCGCTTTGAAACGGCTCGAATAGTTTTTTCATTTTGCTATGTTTTGATTGACATAACAAAGGTGGGCCTAATCATCAGCTGATAATAGCACAATCGGGCATAAAATCAGTCCAATACGGTAAGTATATCAGCCTTGGGTAGAAAAGCGCTTGGGGTTAAGGCCATAGTGCTTCTCAAACAGCCGGCTGAAGTGACTGAGATTGGAAAAGCCAAGTTCGTAACCAACCTCTGCAACAGAGCGCTTGCCTTGCCTTAGCAGGAAGGCTGCTTCCTGCATCCGGGCCTGTTGATAGTAACTGTAAATGGTATCGCCAAAAGTTTGCTTGAATAGCTGCTTAAGTTTGGTTTCGCTCATGGCAGCAACTTGCGCAAGTTCGCTAAGCACAGGCGGCACACTCAAGTCGCTGAGTACCTCGCTACGAATATGCAATAACCGCTCTGCATCTGCACTATTGATGCTTTGGTGCAAGATGCTTTCGCGAGATGCCAACTGACGGAAAAGCAGGTAAATCAGTTCCTGCACCTTAATCTGCATATAAAAGTGGCTTAGGTTGTCGTTCATATCAACCGACGCAATATGCTTTAAACTTAGCTTCATCTCAGCCGTCATACTCTCAAAGAAAAGAAAGGAGTTCCCGCTACCCGTGATGGTCTGAATAACACTATTAGCGCTGTTTAGCGCTAATAGTGTATTTAAGTAAGCAGCGGATACAGCAATAACCATATAATGAATATGATAGTGTGCAGGAAAACGTATAGTGGAGTTCAGATCGTTAGAGGTAACCTGAATAGCCGAGTCATCTTGTTGCGAAAATAGTACCGGCAAACTATTATCAAAGGCAATACCTAAAGATTGTTCGTTACTATAGAAAAAAATGGTGATCAGTTCATTGCCCTGACCGGATGCATTGCGTTTAATGATCAAGTCTTCCTGAAGGGTGTATTGGTGCAGCGTCATTTTAAAAGCCTGACCGAAGCATAGTTTTCGTATATAACCCTTTCCCAGATGCTCCGGGATGGCCATCACGTTGTTATGTACAGGTGAACCAACATAATGGGCAAATTGCGTCAAAAAGTCGAAGTCAGGCGTAGCAGATAAGTTAAAAATCATCTATCAAGCACTATATTAGTAAATTTTCCCTGTTGCAAATGTTATATCTTAAAGCTAATAACAACCATTCAATAACTTTAATGTGGTTCTCTGAAAAAAATAAACATTTAATATTAATCATGTAAGAATACTATAATGCACCGTTCCAAGCCTTATCTACAATACTCTAAATAACTGAAACTGACCACACCATTCCGACTGTATACGCACTAATTCCCCGTCAAACTTACCACTCCTAAAATGGGCAACATATGCTGTAGAGGCTGCCAATTTTGTAAGATTATTAAACCCTTTAAAGCTTGGAAAACACTACAATCAGTATGCGTAATATAAGAACGATCTTAAGAATGTATACCAACGGACGCGGCATTATGTAATATTGGCCCAGGCTGATGTATCTTGGAAAACAGAAAAAAGTCTGACAGCCTTTAAGGATAATAGGTTTACGTTTGAAGAGGTGGATGCTTTGAATGACAAGTAACTGGCGAACTTCTTTGGCGAAAGCAGTGAGCAGCCACCATCCGGCCGCATACAGTCCATACTACGCTACTACAAAAACAATAAATAAAATAGGTTCTGAACCCTCCCTCTTCGCAACTTGATTACATATTATAGAAAGCGTTGCAAATAATTTGTTTGTAACGCTTTTTGCCTTTACAACCAATATATAGGACGTTATATAATTAGGCTGGCGTAACAAAGTATGTAAAATCACTTGTCAGGCTTTCATTGTTATGTCGACTAACTCTTTCAGATAAGTGGACCAAACATATTTCATCATCCTGCAAATAAGATCTTGTCAAATTTTAAGTGTTTATTCTCTTCTACTTTGAAAAAGTAAAGAATTGCATACTCACCTTCACTAACTTCTTCACCATTTTCTTCTGCTCCTCCCGAAAAAGTAACGCTCAGTTGAAGCATATTGGCCGCCTTATCATAATTTGCAATCATGTAATAGCTTTGGTTATTTTCTTTAATTTTTGGTGTGGTATATTCGCCTTTTTGAAACAACTTTTCGCTCTTTACTTTTTGTAAACTTTTTATAAATGCACTGTCGAAAAGCTTTCCATAGTGCTTTTCAAGGTCGGCATAGGTAAACGTATTAGGAAAAGTTTGGGGGCGCTTGCTTTCATCTGCGTTACTATATATCGCCTCCCATACCTGAGTTGTATCTGCAACAACCGGAAATCTAAAATAATTTTTCATTTTCGGTACATCACCCTGAGAAATAGCTGTTCTTAAATTTTTAAGATCATCTGCCCAGTTATTCACAACTCCATATTCTGATGTATCCGACGTTTTTGAATGGGTGTCTGCTCTTACATCTGCATCTTTTGTTTTGGCTTTGTCGTTGGTACAGGCACTTAGTAGTACTACACCTGCAATAATGATCGATAGTGTATTTCGGTTGGTATTTTTCATAAGTTATATTTAAGTGCGGTCAATTAAGCTATGTCCTGGTTTTTACACCAGGAAGAAACATAAAACAAATGTCGCTGCTTAAACGATTTTGTTACCAATAGGTGTGTGCCTTTAAATAAATATGTAATAAGACTTAAGTATTGAGTTGTGATTCGATTTAAGACCATATTTAACAACGTCTATTTATAGACCTAATAAGTATAAATAAATTCTATTAGATAGCTGTGTAGTGGCTTTAATAATATGGAGTTGACAAACCAGCGAGTGGCCACACTACTTCCTGTAGAAAGGCAGGATGAAATAACAAAGGCATGGGCGTTACCAACCAGAAAAATACCCAAGCGCGCGCTATGCTTTTGTTTTGCAAAAAGTTAATACGATATAAGGTTAGCGTTTTTTCTAAGATTACCAGCAAGCCTTGAACAGAAAAATAAAGCAATGGCAAGCCATAGCCCTTGTTAACCGGTACACTCAAAGCTAATTCATGCAATAAGCCCGAAAAGAGGAAAGCCAACATAAGTGCGGCTGCATTGCCTAACTTATGCCTTAAAGGTCTTAACAATGTTATCGTCGTCATTTCGATGAACGCTAAATTCCAGCGCTTCCCCCAAAACTCAGTGAGGCTAACGGACGTAGCCGGCTTATTAAACAAGTAATAAGCATGTATACCACGAAGCCGTAACGTACCGGCACTGATACTTAATAAGCCGAAATGCAATATCAAACTAAAAGCTACCAGTAATAAGGCACTCACAGCTATGTAAACAAAAGTTAGGTTGAGGGACTGCCTAACCAGCAGATGTGCAAAACCAATAAGAAGCGCACCAGCCAGTAGTCTGCTTATACCAAATCTAATCATGGCCCAGGCACCGGTTACAGCAACGGACCCGAGTGTTTCAAAAGGTTGTGCACGCATCCCGGCCCAGCCAGTTGTAAACGCCAGCCATTGTTTAAAAGTGAGTGTGAGTGGTTTGCCTTTATAAGTTTCTGTTGTGGTAATCACTTTCATGGCACTAAAGGTAGTAGCAATTATGGCCAGCATTTTAGCAATGGGATGTATTTGCCGGAAGGTGAACCATATCATGCCTACGCCCAATGCAAGCAGAAACCAGGCAAGTAGAAGCTGTGTTTTTTTTACTATGATGTAGCCTGCAATAACGATAACCACATTAAGTACTAAAAAGCAGAGCAGAGGCAATGTAGGCAGCATAGTTACAATTTTTGAAGATTAGTGTAAAAGGCAACCCCGTATACTATACATAAAAACAAGAAAAGCGATACCAGTACAGCTTCACCAAATATTAGCCATTTCCCGGTAGGAAAATGCTTACGTTCAAATCCTAAAAACTGTATACATATTCTGGAAACCCAGTACAGCCCTATAAAGCCGGTATCCAGCACAGCCAGTTTAGAGCCATCAGTTAAATCATGAGCGCAAAGCGCAGATACAAAACCGAAGCAGAAATTAATTACTAAAATATACCCTGCATACATCCAGAAGATATGCCGGATGAGCGGATGTACTTTAGTGAGTTCTGTTTTCCATTTTAAAATGGCAGGTATCGCCGTACTGCCTGCCGCAAGGCAGATTTGCCCTATACCTGCCAGGCGAACCAATAATTCAATGTGATCAGAAATAGTTTTCATTGCTGTACGGCTTTAATCTTTAACCGCACAACAAAATTATATAATATTCTGAACTTTCAAAAATAAATGAAACATATTTAAAATTTTATGGAGTGAACTGAGGTAACTACAATTTAGAATGTAACAAGGTGCCAGGTTGCAGTAATAGCCTACGTGCTATTGTTGCGATGTAATTTATCATTTACTAAAACCACTATTTAGAGTAATGATAAATCGTTAGCCTAAACAGCCTGAAAAATTTGCATGGTTAAGTTTTATAAAATACATTTGCAACCTTATTTAAAATTAGTCTTAATAAAATGAAGCGACCGATACTTAGTATTTTCAACGTATTTATGTTTGTACTGGCACTTAGCTGTGTTGGCCCAGCAACCGTTTTTGCCCAAAGCCGTGGTACAATAAAAGGCAAAGTAGTAACCAGTACCAATGAGCCGGCTGGTAACGTATCCATCGGTTTAAGTGGTACCCGAATTGGCACCAGTACTTTAGATAACGGAGATTTTTCTTTTAGGGCACCTGTAGGCAGCTATACCATTATCATATCTTATGTAGGCGTTCAGAGTGTTGAAGTGCCTGTTACGGTTACCGCTAACGAAGTAACCACTGTACCCATAATAACTATCAATGCGCGTCTCTCTCAGCTCACAGAAGTTAACGTCATAGCCAACCGATCAAACCGCTTTGCCAGAAAAGTAAGCACAGATGTAGGTAAGATACCTTTAGATAATCTTGAAAATGCGCAAACGTACACTACCATTACCAATGAATTATTAAAGGAACAACAGGTTTTCTCTGTTGAAGAAGCACTACGCAACTCTTCTGGTGTACAAAAGCTGTGGGATGCTACAAGCCGTGCAGGCGATGGTGGCGGTTATTTTTCGCAGCGTGGCTTTGTTACGCAGATAAAAGTAAGAAATGGCATAGCAGGTTTAGTAACCAGTGGAATAGATGCCATTAATATAGATAAGATAGAAGTGATAAAAGGGCCATCGGCTACATTATTCGGAAGTGCATTAACATCATTTGGTGGCTTGATTAACCGCGTCACCAAAAAACCATATGAAACCTTTGGCGCCGAAATTGGCCATACGGTAGGTAGTTATGATTTAAGCCGTACAACACTGGATATCAATACCCCTCTGAGTACAAAAGCTGCATTCCGGTTAAATACCGCTTATAATTATGAAGGCAGTTTCCAAAATTACGGTATGAACCGTACGCTCGCTGTAGCGCCCAGCCTGTCTTTTAAAGCAAACGATAAATTATCGTTTTTGGTAGAAGCTGAAATGTTCTTTGGCCGCAGTTCGGCTAAACCTTTTTTCTTCTTTTACTCATCTCCTAAAGATATGGGTGTAAGCAGAGTTGATCAATTGAACATCGACTACAGGCAAGCATACGCGAATGATAATATCACCTCCTTTTCGCGCAGCTTGAATTATTTTGCTGAAGCGAAGTATAAATTATCTAATAATTTTACATCACAAACTGTCTTTTCAACCACAAACAGCTACTCAAACGGAGCAAGTCCTTATTATTATTTAGTTAATGATGCTGCAGCATTGTTTATAGCGCCGGGCACGGTTGATCTTCCGGGTAACAATAATTACATTTACCGTAACGATCAATCTACCGCAAACAGCAAGTTTGGTGCTATCGAAATACAGGAAAACATCAATGGTGATTTCAATATCGGATCGGTACGTAACCGGGTTGTAATAGGTTTGGATTTCCAGCGTCAAAACTCAAACCAAATATATTTTGGTAACGCTTATGGTTTAGCACCTATTAATAATTCATCTTTTGACTACGGCGCATTCAACAAGCAGGTAGTTGACCGTACAAATGCAGCCAATCCGCTTACTTCAGCTAACACTTACCCTTATATTTACAAAAAGAATACGTATAGCGTTTATGCATCGGATGTAATTAATATTACCGACCGGTTAATAGCCTCTATAGGCGCACGTGTTGATCGTTTTGAAAACAAGGGAACTTATAATCTGAATGGAGAACAAACCGTTAAGCCATTCGGTCAAACAGCGTTTTCTCCAAAACTGGGTTTAATTTACCAGCCGGTAAAAGAAGTGCTTTCACTGTTTGCTAACTATCAAAACGGTTTCCAAAATCCGGATGTATTTAACGATGGCAACGGTCAGGCGGTGGTTCCTAAAATTCAGAACGCCAACCAGGCAGAAGGCGGTGTTAAGATGTCGTTGTTCAGAGGCCGTTTAAACGGAACTGTAAGTGCTTATCGTATCAGAGTAACTAATATTATACGATCAATACCTGATTCACCGGTTTTTGGTTCAATACAGGATGGCACACAAACCAGCAAGGGGTTTGAAGCAGAGGTTGTTGCAACGCCGGTTACCGCTGTTAGTATTGTAGCAGGTTTTTCTTACAACGATTCAAAATTTACAGCGGGCAGTCCGGATGTTATCGGTTTACGTCCTAATACAGCAGGCTCTCCGTACCTGGCTAACTTTTATTTGAGCTATCGCCTGCCGCAAAGCAGCATACAAGGGTTAGGTTTAGGTATTGGTGGCAATTATGCCAGCAGTAACAGAATAATCAACAGTGTTAGTCAGGGCACTTTCGAACTGCCCTCGTATACACTGCTGAATGCCTCTGTTTTCCTGGACCGTACGAAGTACCGGTTTGGTTTGAGCGGCAACAATTTAACGGATAAACGTTACTATACCGGCTATACTACTATAAATCCGCAGAGGTTACGCCAGTTTGTGCTGAGTGCTGCGTATAAGTTATAAGTATGTCTCCATTTAAAAAAGTATTGCTTTTTTGCCACCGCTGGCTCGGATTCACCTCCGGGCTTGTGGTGTTTATTGTATCTGTTACGGGCTGTATTTATTGCTTTCAGGATGAGATACTGGATGCCTTTTATGAATACCGTTTTGTAGAGCCACAAAGTTCCGGCTACTTAAAGCCATCGCAACTGGTTTCTGTTGTGAAAAAGGAATATCCAAAAGCTTCTGCCGATTTTATCATCTACTTTGGGGAAAACCGGCCCGCAGGTGTATTTGCAAGCCTGGGCAAAGAGGGCTTTCAGTATATTTTTCTGGACCCGTATACCGGAAAAGTCACTTACCGGGAAAAGCCGCAAACTAACTTTTTTGTCATTGTGCAGTACATTCACATGTACTTGCTGCTGCCACCAAATATAGGCAAGGTCGTCGTTGGCGTGTTTGTGCTTATTTTTGTGGTGATTATGATAACGGGTATCATTTTGTGGTGGCCCAAAAGGAAAAGTGATCGTAAACGAAGCTTCACTATAAAGTGGGGAGGCCGATGGCGGCGGGTTAATTATGATTTGCATAACGTTCTGGGGTTTTATGCATCATCGGTGGCTATCATATTAGCGATTACCGGGCTGGCTATGTCGTTCGAGTGGGTACTAAAAGGAATGTACTTTATGGCAAACGGCGGTAAAGATTATCCGTCGGAAAAATTTGAACCAAAGTCAGATTCGTTGCATACGCAGGTCGCAGTTAAACAACCGGTTATCGATCAAGCCTTCAGCTGGGCACAGCAGTATTCGCCAAAAGCCGAAATGTTTCTGATACATAACGATCCGGCAGTAGCTGGCGCTATTGGCGTTGCTGCATATGCAAAGTCGTTGCATTATTATAACCGCGATGGTTATGAGTTTGATAAGTATAGCGGTAAGCTGCTGCAAAGCCTGCCGCAAAACAAAAAGAGTGCAGGCCTGAAGTTAAACGAAATGAATTACGATATACATGTAGGCCTGATATGGGGACTGCCCGGTAAGATTATCGCATTTTTAGCCAGTTTAATATGTGCCAGTCTGCCGGTAACCGGCTTCATTATTTGGTGGGGCAAACGTAAAAAGAAGCAAAAGCCGAAACCAGGCAGATATGCCAGATTACGCATTGTAACACACAACGATGCTAAGTAATTATGCACAACAGCCCGTAACTGTTTAAACGGAAATCTGGCTGTTAAAAAACGTATATCACAGGTATGTTAAGCGTTGCTAAAGACATCATTTTGCCATTGTAAATCAGTGTGTTCGAATAGATATCTCTTTATAAATTAATAAATAACTTGTTGCAAATATTCCATTTGCTTGATTTATATTTGGGTACAACCTATCAAATAAAATGCAAGCTGCCAATTCATGGTTATCGCGCCGCAATAGTGTTATTGCTGGTATTACTGTTGTTTTTATTTTAGCCGGAGCCCTGTACTGGTTAAACAAACAAAAGAGCAAAAATAAGGATACCCAGGCCTTCAGCCGGTATATCGAGTCGTATACGGCCGGCGTTATTTCAAAAGAAAGCACTATTCGTATTAAGCTGGCCAATGAGGTACAGGTTACCCATGCACAGAATGAACAGCTGGATGATGATATACTTGAATTTTCACCAGCTGTACAAGGCAAGGCTTACTGGATTGATGCCCAAACCATAGAGTTTAAACCACAAGGCAAATTAGATCCGGATAAAGATTATAAAGCCAACTTTAACCTGGGGGCTATTACTGCAGTGCCCGACGATTTCAAACATTTTGAGTTCGACCTTAAAACCATCAGGCCCGATTACAGTGTCACATTTTTAGGTCTGCAAAGTGCCACAGCAACATCGCTTGATAAAATGAAGCTGACCGGCACTATTAAAACTGCCGATAAGGAAGATAATGCCAAAATTGAAAAATTGATCAGTGCTGAATATCAGGCACCGGTTGCTATTACCTGGCAGCATCATCCGGCTACTAAAACGCACGATTTTACAGTGAACAATATGCCGCGTACTGCCGGTAAAAACACGGCGCTTGTGATGCGGTGGGATGGAGACGCACTGGATATCAGTAAAAAAGGACATCAGGAATTTCAGGTACCGGCTTTAGGTCTGTTCAAGTTGATGACTATCAAAGCTATGCATGAGCAGGATCAGTATGTGCTGTATCAGTTTAGTAATCCTGTACGCATCGGGCAGGAACTGAACGGCTTGCTTGGTTTAAATAATGTAGCCGATCTGGCATACACCATAGAAGGCAGCATGGTTAAATTGTATGCGCCCGAGCATATGCAGGGAAATTACAGTGCGTTCGCCGTTGCCGGTGTAGAAGATATAGCTGGCAAAAAATTGCCGGGCAACTACACCGCTAATGTATTCTTCGAAAACAGGCTGCCGTCGGTCGCTATACCCGGCAAAGGTGTTATACTGCCCAGTACCGGTAAATTAATGATGCCTTTTGAGGCTATAAATTTAAACGCTGTAGATGTAAGCATTATAAAAATTTATGAGAATAACGTACCGCAATACTTTCAAAACAATGATTTTAGTGGAGAGCAGCAGCTTAGGCAGGTAGGTAAGCCGGTGGTGCAAACCACCATCAGGCTTGATGACGACAAGAGCATCAACCTGGGTAAAAAGAACCGCTTTATGCTGGATATTGATAAGTTTTTGCGCACGGAACCCGGCGCAATTTACAGGTTGGTTATAGGTTTCAGGCAATCATATTCTATATATAATTGTAAGGCAGGTGCCACACAAACAGGAGCAGATGCAACCATAAACAATGATGAATACTACGAAGATGGTGGTGGTTACAGCAGCAATATAGACGAGGACGACGATTTTTGGAGCCGCTACGATACTTACTACCCAACCGGTTATAACTGGGACGAGCGCGATGATGCCTGCGGTGCATCTTACTATACTAAAGACAGATGGGCAACAAGAAATATCATCGCATCAAACATAGGGCTTATCACCAAGCGCGGTAATGATAACAGCATGCTGGTGGCTGTTACCAACATTTTAACGGCCCAGCCAATGCCCGATGTAGAAGTGGAACTGCTCGATTATCAAAAGCAGGTTATTTACAAAGGCTCATCAAACAGCGATGGCCTGGCCAGCTTTATTTTGAAGCGTAAGCCATACTTGTTAGTGGCAAAGAAAGGAAACGAACGTGGCTATTTAAAACTGGATGATGGCACTGCACTTCCTTTAACCCGTTTTGATGTAAGCGGCGAGCAGGTGCAGCACGGTTTAAAAGGCTTCATTTATGGAGAGCGTGGCGTTTGGCGGCCCGGAGATTCCATATTCGTATCGTTCATCTTGGAAGATAAATTGAAAACTTTGCCGCCCGATCATCCGGTGGAGTTTGAATTTTATACCCCGCAGGGGCAACTGTACAAGAAACTTGTAAAAACTAAATCAGTTGATGGGTTTTATAGTTTTCATGTGGCTACTGCCACCTCTTCACCAACAGGCAACTGGAACGCGAAGATTAAAGTAGGCGGGGCTTTATTCGAAAAAAGCCTGAAGGTAGAAACCATTATGCCAAACCGCCTGAGGCTTAATTTGAATTTTGGTAACCAGCCAGAGCTAACCAGGGGCAGCAGCAGCGGGGTGCTTACCGCTAAATGGCTTTTTGGTGGCATTGCCCAGAATTTAAAAGCAAAAGTAGATGCGTTTCTTTCTGCACAAACAACCACGTTCAAAAATTTTCATGATTACCAGTTTGATGATCCAACACTGCGTTTCGAAACCCAGACTCAAACGGTTTTCGATGGAACGCTGGATGCTAACGGTACCACACCGGTAGATGCCGATATCAACGTGGAAAAGCAGGCACCAGGGCAGTTAAAGGCCAACTTTATAGTAAAAGTGTTTGAGCCGGGTGGCAATTTCAGCATTCAGCAGGTGAGTAAACCTTACAATGTGTATAGCGGCTATGTAGGCATCAAAACACCCGAAGGCAGTTCGTTAAATGATATGCTGACAACCGGTGCCGATCATCAAATTGATATTGCCGATGTGGATGTAAAGGGCAATCCTTTTGCGGGTATACGCAATGTAGAAGTCGAGCTTTATAAAATTCAATGGCGCTGGTGGTGGGATCAAACCGGCGACGAATTGAGCAACTTTACGCAAAATCAGTACAATAAACTGGTTACTACGCAGTCGGTAAGGTTAACTAATGGACGTGGTAAATGGAAACTCCGCGTGTCGCAGAACGACTGGGGCAGATACCTTATTAAAGTGAAAGATCCGGCTACAGGGCACTCTACCGGTAAAATTGTTTACGTCGACTGGCCGAATTGGGCCGAGCGCCTGCAGCAGGACAATCCTACAGAGGCAGCGATGTTATCATTTACAGCTGACAAGAAAAATTATAAGGTGGGCGAAGACGCAACGTTAACTATCCCAACCGGGAACGACGGCCGTGCACTTATTAGCTTTGAGAATGGTAATAAAGTGATAAAAACCGTTTGGACCGATACTAAAAAAGGGCAGACCCGGTACAAGTTTAAGGTTGAGGAAAGCATGGCGCCCAATGTTTTTGTAAACGTTACCTTGCTGCAGCCCCATGCGCAAACCGCTAACGATTTGCCAATACGCATGTATGGAGCTATTCCTATTGAAGTAGAGAATCCGGAAACTGTATTGAAACCGGTAATTACGATGCCGGATAAAATACGACCGCAAACGCCATCGGCTATTACAGTTTCGGAGGCATCAGGTAAGGAAATGACTTATACCATTGCCATAGTGGATGAAGGTATTTTAGACCTGACCAATTTTAAAACGCCCGATCCGCACAGCTCTTTTTACGCACGCGAAGCATTGGGCGTAAAAACCTGGGACTTGTTTGATTACGTAATAGGTGCTTTTGGAGGAGGGCTGGAACGTATACTGAGTATAGGTGGCGATGGTACCTTGGGTACAAACCGTAATGTATCGGTTAACCGTTTTAAGCCGGTAGTAAAGTTTTTAGGTCCGTTCCATTTAGGCAAAGGTGAATCGCAAACGCAAAAGTTCACCCTGCCGCAATATATAGGATCGGTAAGGGCCATGATAATTGCCGGCTACGATGGCAGCTACGGTTTCGCCGAAAAGGCCGTAGCCGTTAAAAAGCCGCTGATGGTACTGGCCACGCTGCCGCGCGTGCTGGGGCCATCAGAGAAGTTTCAGTTACCGGTTACCGTTTTTGCCATGGAAAACAACATCAAAAATGTGAGTATAGAGGTACAGTCCAGTACGTTCAGTAGTACGCAGGGCAACCGGCGGAACATTGCATTTGCAAAGCCAGGCGACCAAATGGTTACCTTCGAAATGGATGTAAAGAACATGATTGGGATAGGCAAGGTGCGCATTATTGCTAAAAGTGGCAACGAAACATCGGTAGAAGATGTGGTGCTGAACATTCGCAATCCTAACCCGCCCGTAACGAGAACCATTCAAAAAGAATTGCTGCCCGGTCAAAGCTGGCGCAGTAGCTATACCGCTGTGGGAATGACAGGCAGTAATAAAGCTACACTCGAAGTTTCGGCTATACCGGCCTTAAACCTGGCCAAACGGTTAAATTACCTTATACAGTACCCGCATGGTTGTGTTGAACAAACTACATCTTCAGGCTTCCCGCAGCTCTACTTAGCACAGCTAATAGACCTGACTACAGCCAGACGAGCCGAACTACAGCAGAATATTAAACGGACCATCAGCCGTTTAAATGGCTTTCAACTGGTGAATGGCGGCTTAAGCTATTGGCCCGGGGAAGGCGATGCTGACGAATGGGGCACCAACTATGGCGGCCACTTTATGTTGGCCGCACAGGCAAAAGGATACACCCTGCCGGTAGGATTTTTAGAGAGCTGGAAAACTTACCAAAAGCAAAAAGCGCTGAATTGGGCACCCGACGCTTACACTTACTATGGTGCCGACTTAACCCAGGCATACCGCCTGTATTTGCTGGCTATGGCACGTGTGCCCGAATTAGGTGCTATGAACAGGCTGAAAGAATACAAGTATTTAAGCGAGCAGGGCAAATGGCGTTTAGCAGCAGCCTACAAGCTGGCAGGCCAGCCCGAAGTAGCCTTGCAAATAACAAGACGCCTTGGCACCGGGGTAAAACCGTACAATCAAATGGATGGTACTTATGGTTCTGATTTGCGTGATAAGGCAATGATCCTCGAAACGCTCACCTTGTTGGGCCAGCGTCAAAAAGCTGCCGGCGTGTTACAATCTGTTGCTGCTAATTTAGCGAAAGATTCATGGTACAGTACCCAAACTACGGCCTACGCTCTTTTAGCCATTGCACAGTACAGCGGACAAAACCGCACGACCGACAAGTTGCTGTTTAATTATCAGTCGGGTAAAACGGGCGGGGAAGTTAAATCCGGCTCGGCACTTTGGCAATTGCCATTGAATGGTAACGGCGGGCAGGCCACCATCAAAAATAATGGGAAGAATGTATTATATCTGCGACTGATACAACAGGGACAGCCTGCATCCGGGCAAGAAACAGTTACGGCCAACAATCCGGATGTATTACAAATGGATGTAAGCTACGTCACCATGAATGGCAGCCCAATTAATACAACAATGCTTAAACAAGGCACCGACTTTATAGCGAAGGTAACCATTAAAAATCCCGGTCAGCGCGGACGATACGATAATATGGCGCTCACTCAGATCTTCCCGTCGGGATGGGAAATACTAAATACACGGATGCTGAATAGTGAAGAAGCATTTAAGTCGTCGCCATCAGATTATCAGGATATACGGGATGATAGAGTAAATACCTATTTTAAGTTAGCCGAACGGGAAACAGTAACCTATTATGTGATGCTTACCGCGGCTTACACTGGCAGGTATTATCTGCCGGCTACTTATTG
>Ga0325400_1003358_pt1 | contig 14422 bp, 6 predicted proteins | sample PopdelMetagenome_2_FD_205662 | JGI IMG/M metagenome (GOLD analysis project Ga0325400, IMG submission 205662) | Populus deltoides microbial communities from Bellville, Georgia, United States - Xylem-PdKOR-R1 | ecosystem: Host-associated > Plants > Phyllosphere > Stem > Wood/Secondary xylem... | reverse complement strand
ATATAGACCTTACTAGTCTTCACAAGAGAAGGAGCATTTCAAGTTTCTTTGATTAGTCTTATATTGTAAAATAATTGTGTTAATTTGATGTAAAATAATACATGGATCAAGTAGATAAGCAAAAGTAGTTCAAAAAATTGGTCTAAAAAGGCCTAATAAGGAATTTGACTACTACAAACGAAAACCTTTGTTTAGAAAATCCTTTTGGTGTCCATAAGTTTAATCCAAAAAACTGATTTAGAGCTCTACTACTTAGCATCCTGCGAAGCATAGGAAGGCCATTTTAGACTTTAAAACCCCACTTTTAAAATGTGTCTCTAAACCCTTTTGTAATTCAGCTCAAGGATGTCATCACGATCTATTTCAATCTTATTTTCATTGGCTCTCCTTCTTTTAGTGTTTATTCATTCTCTTTTTTTACGTTTTTCGATTAATGAAATTTGTTGTACATGTGCAGCATCGTGACGATCATTCTCCTAGATCGAGATTGTCGCGAATGTTGTGGGTGGAAATGATAAGGAATTATTGTTCTTTATCAGTAAAAAAAGGAATATGAGTCACTACCTAGTATTTTGGTAACTAGAAACTCTAACATGTTTCCAAGTTTGGATAAAGGGATTAATTGCGTAAAAAATAGGTATTAGCTCCACTAATATGTCTTACTTGTGGTAAGATGCATTGTTTATTTGTCTAATGTAAACTAAAGTAATGTTGTGTTTTCTAATCGTCAATCTATATAGGGTTTAAGAAAAGTCTTTCTCAATAAGAAGGTCCTTAACTTATCAGGTTAAAAACTTAATTTTTCATAATGCGAACATATAAAATAAAATAAACTGTCTTTTTATTTAATATCAGGAATACGTTTTACGTATAAGTTAATAATCTCATATATTAAAAGAAATAAAAAAAATTGTATTTTATTTATTTATTTAATATTAAGAATACATCTTAGATATAAGTTCATAATCTCACATATTAAAAGAAACAAAAAAAATTGGTATTTATGAAATGGAGGACGAATCATTTGAAATTTTACAAACTTGTTGTAAAATCCATACAATATTTTTTTAAAAAAAAACATGTCAATGTATTTTAGATTTTTTTTAAAAAAAATTCTTAAATAACTTTAGGATTTTTAGGCATATGCAAGAGGAAATAAAATATTTTTATTATTTTTTAGGCTTTGTTTAGCAAAAATTCATTATTTTTCTTTGTAATAAAACTACCAAAATTAGGCTTAAACGGTGTTTGTCAAACACACCTTAAACCCAAAAACCCCTTTATGGCAAACCAAACAAGGTCTTAAACCCTTTTACCTAAATTTTGTTTCTCAACCTGATCGAGTTGACCCGACTAGGTTGACCTGAAATTTTTGGTTCGACCATAAACCAAACTAAAAATCCTAGTTTGACCCGGAAACATCTCAAAAAGAATACCCAATCCAAAAAAATAGATTAAACACAACAAAAAACTAAAAAAATTGAACAAAACGAATCAAACGCCAAAACAAATGAAGAACACCTAAAACAATCAAGAACACCGAAACAAACCCAGCAACATATAACCAAAAAAAGATCACATTTGGTCAAAATAAAAGCACATACATGTTGAAAATCATGCAATTATCAATAATTTAGCATCTATTCACTTTGATTATCACTTAAACATCACAATTTTGTCAAAATGAGTTTCAGTTCTAAACCAAAACCCTAGGATTAACGACCATTAAAATCAAGTTATTGATTGAAATAAACACTAGTTTATTTGTTAATCATGCATAAAAAAGGGTTTTGTGTAAAAAAATAGACCAAAATTGGTCCAAACCTAGTGGCTAAGGCAATGTTCTTCCCAAAAACATGAAGAACATTGCCTTTATACCTAGAAAAATTCTCAATGAAGGTAACCACTACCAAACCCAGAAATGGGTTATTTTGGCTTTTAAAATATGCTATTTTATATCCCAACAAGTCATAGTATCTTACACAAACATATTAGAAACAAAAAACTAACAAAAAAAAAACATTAAAGCATCAAAATCAAGCATGAGATGCCAAATAAAAAAAAAACTATCAATTTAAAATAACACATGTTCATGTAACATGGATTCAAAATTAGTTTTTTGAACTTATTTTGTGCATGAACAGACCAACAAAACCAGGATAAACACCTTTACTTTAACATGCATAGCTTAAGTTAAACAAAAACTAAAAGATTGTATATATATAAAAAAAAACTTAACAATTTTAGTGTATTTAAAACATAAAAAAAACTTCAAAATAACTTCAATAAATAAATATCACAACAACAAAGAGGTGAATGTAACATCATTTGTTAAACATTACAAACCTTTTTTCTATGCTTGTAAACATAAATATTAAAAAAAAACACAACAAAAATAAAACAACAAAAGTAAGCCACAAAGGACATATTTTTGGACCAGCAGGGTATACCTAGAATAACTACTCTCTATTGGTTTTCCTTCGGAAAATTTTACCTCTCATAAACTTTTGTTTAGACTTTTAGATCTCTACATTTCTGTTTCTTATTGATATTTATCATTTTTTTCTTTTCTTTTTCTTTTTTTTCTTCCTATTTTTTTCAGCTCCTTTTCTTGATCTTGAGAGGGGTATTTATAGGGTTTTGAGAGGTCTTTAATATATTTCTGACCTCTTGATTTTGATGGAAGTGTTGTAAAACCTTGATAAGAACCTATTAAGGAGCCTTTGTGTATGAACACACGAAAACCAAATCAGTTTTTACATGATGGTTACACTTTTAAAGCTGATTGAGTTGCTCACTTTCGAGGCCTTGTTAGAGCAATTATGGCATCATCATCGCTTAAGACCACCTGGAGTTTGTAAAGGGGATGCACACTTTTTATTTAGATTCAACTTTGCTCAATTTTGAGGTTAGTAGCTCCACAATCATTTGTTTGAAGTTGCCAACTCGATTAGCCAAAACTGTCAAAACATAAATGAAAGCTGACAAACAACATGTCATTCACCTTCTCTTCATTAGATCTATATGACACGTCGTTTAAGGTTCTTAATTTTAGATTTGGAAAATTTTAAAATAGTCCTTATTCTTCCAATTGCTTTTACTTGTATTTATAACTACCTTCAACTTTTAATTTCATGTAATTTTACCCTTGCCAAACTCAATTGCCAACTTCAAAGTTAACCGTTATTTTCATATAGTCCTTATGAATTTGTACATTTCAACTCTTAATTAACCAACAAACTTTCAATTTCTTTAATTTGACCATTGATTTGGTCGATTTAAAAATTAATTTTTCTTGCAATTAAGCCCTCAATAAATTCAATTAAACTTTGAAAAATTTCAATTGAGTCCTTAAATATCCAATTTTGAATTTTCCTCCTTAAATTTAATTTTCTTTGTCAATATGGTCTTCATTAGTCAAAACTACACTGTTAAATTTTTCAATCTTGTATATTTTGATTTTTCTCAACTAGTTTTTGGCAATTTCCTGGGTGTTCCGATGTATTCTTTCTACTAATATTTTTTTTTAATTTTTTTCCAATATTTTTTCTTTTCTATGTATTTTCTCTTTTCTTTTCTTTTTTTCTAACTTTTTTTTGTTGATGTGTAGCTCCTAAAATGAGTAACAACAAATTTATGAGGTTTATCTTGCAACTTTACCGTGTTTATCAAACCCTTGTAAACTCTCTAACTACGCGTTAGGATTAAAGATAGAAACAAAACTGAAGAACGAACAAACTAAGAAGAATTACTAAAATTAATAGCCAAACTGGAAGGAAGTTATTATTTTCTTTTAGCTGTGATATATATTAACTCATTGCATCCACGAAAGCAGGTAGCTATTTATAAAAATAGGGTTGAATGCCAGTATAGAAGTTCAATTATTCGAAATACAAACAATCTTTGATTTGACACAAATTATATTATTATTATTATTAAGTTTTTTTTGGAAATAATAAGAATTAGACAACGTTAGAAACAATTTAGATAGTCAAAAACATGCACCGGAACATGTCTAATTCAGAAACAAACTTAGAGCTACTTTCCCCTTTGTCTGACTGCATTGCGCAACATTGTGCATTATGGATTCTATATCAGTTGTACCACAGAAATCCAGTATGTAGCTAGTTTTTGTTCCATTGAGCTCTGCAAATCATTACGTGACAGGAAAATAGGTTCTGAAATAGGCCTGGATTTTGTAATTGTACTTGATATTTTTGCTAGAGCTGGAACTTCCTGTAGAGGACAATGACAAGTACTGAGATAATTGATATGAAATCAAATTTATTGCCATAGCTTCAGTAATACTATAATTGTTTCAGAGATAACCTCAAGTTCCAATTGAGCAAGTTTCTTTCCCTTTAGAGGACAAGTCATTGCCAATCACAACTCAGACTATCATTGTGTCACCGAGTCTAGTTTCTGCTTAGGAAGAAACACAATCACAAGTTGTTTATGTCTGATTGGATGAAGCTACTGGTTTGATCTCCTTCTTCTTTTAAAGAACATTCGTCACTGAAACTGCAGCTTGAGACATTGCTCTCTTAGTTGCTATATGATATTTAAAGTATGAGTCTTCTTAAGAGTAGAGCATGCCTATAACTCATTGTGGGATTATAAGTTTGGAAGATATTGAAGAAACCTTTGCTAAAAAGAGTGCACAAAACAAGTTTTTGTGATTAGAGACCTTGTGAATTTGAAATATAAAGATGGTGAAGATGTTAAATAACTTTCAATGGTTATTGAATCAAATGTCATTGATGAATCTTGAGTTAAAGATAAGATACAATTACTAATCCTATTAAGTTCATTGCCTGATAGTTAAGAGATTTTGGTGGTGTCACTTAGCAATTCTACTCTGAATATAAAGCTCACTTTGAAGATAGTAAAGGGTAATATTTCCAATGAAGAAAAAAGAAGGAAATGGATAGGCACTTATAAGTCTCATGTACCTATTATAAAATGTCAGGGGAGAAAGCAAAACATATTTATCATGGCAAGCAAGATAGACAATATGGCGATTGAGAAGGAAAATAAAAGCCTAGAGAGAGATCTCATTCAAGGGATGGAATTAAGGGTTATTAATGTGACAAGCTTGAGCATATTCAAAAGGATTGTAGAAAGTACAAAATATATCAAAAAGGTAAAGGCAAAGATAAGAATGAAGAAAATGGTACAACTATAGTTGTTTTCAATGGTGATGTTTCCATTGTTTGTGATAATGATTATGTTAATCTTGCATGTCAAGATACCACTTAGGTTGCGAATTCAACTGTTTCTTACCATGTTATACTGTTGTGAAATTTCTTCACATCGTATATTGTTAGTGACTTTGGTCAAGTTAGGATAATAAACCAATGGATGACTAGCTTTATATTTAATTAAAAACCAATTTTGTATGCAAGTTGCAACTTAAAGATATTAAGCATGTACTTGATATGCTCATACTTGATCTTCACAGGTACACTTGATGAAAAAATCTATCACAATTATTTTGGAGATGGTAAATGGAAGCTCTTTAAAAGTTCTTTGATTGTTGCTAAAAGGAAGAAGATTGGTCTCAACATGTCACAAGTCAAGGAGGTTACGGGGAAGGTAAATGCAATTGAAAATGTCTCTACCAATTTATAACATAAATGGTTTGGACAATTGAGTGATAAATGCCTTGGCTCCAAGAAGAACTACACTCCGTTAAAATGCATGAACTTAAACACTTGCACTAATTATTTAGCTTAAAAACAACATAGAGTTTCATTTCAAATATCACTTTCATATAGAAGATCACATATTGTCGATTCAGTTCATATTGATTTGCTCTATGACTAATGAGTCTCTTGGAGTTTCTTTATACTTTGTTAATTTTATTAATGATCATTTTAGGAAACTTAGGGCCAGTTGTCTAAAAATCCAAAGATCAAGTACTTAATGTCTGTAATGATTTTCATACTAGAGTCTAAAGGAAAACCGATGGAAACCTAAAATGTGTTTGATCTAATAATGATGGTGAATATAGGAGTATTTTTTAGAAGTATTGTAGGGAACGTGATATTAAGTTGGAGAAGAAAAATCAAAAGACTTCATTACAGAATGGAGTGGCTAAGAGAATGAATAGAACAATTGTTAAAATAATTAGATGTATGTTTTTTCATGCAAAGCTATCTAAATCCTTTTTAGAGTGAGACAATGAAAACTGCATTTTCTATGATCAACCTTTCTCCATCAGTTCCTATTGACTTTGATGTTACAGATAGAGTATAGAAACGAAAAGATGTTTTTTATGTGTACTTAAGAGTATTTGGTTGCAAGGCATTTGTACATGTTTTTAGAGATGGAAGGTATAAGCTTGACAACAAGACAAAACAATGTGTTTTCTAGTGTTTTGAAGATGATGAGTTTGGTTATAGGTTACAGGTTCATAAAAAGAGTACAGTTGTTAGATGTAGAGATTTTGTCTTATTTAAATATCAAACCACTAAAGGCTTTGAATAGAAGGAAAAAATAGAGTGCACTAAATTTATTCCTACTAATTTTGATCCAAGATCTACTCTATATTTACCTTTGATGCCTTTTAATCATGGAAGAGATTTGCAAAATGATGATAATGGTGGTTTTTCTTTCGAACTATTAATTGATGATCCTAAGCCAGCTAATGATGATGATAATATTGTTATTCCTGAACTTATTATTCAAGAAGCTCTAGATTAGCCATAATTGAGAAGGCTCACTAGACCTCATAAAACTTATGATAGGTATTCTCTTAATGAGTATGCGTTGGTTACTAATATGGAAGAGTTAGAACATATAAAAATCATGCACGAGGAGATGAAATCCTAGCATAAAAATCAGACTTCCAATATAGTAAAACTTCCAAAAAGGCAAGAGAGCACTAAAGAATAAATAGGTTTTCAGGTTGAAAATTGAAGCAAATTACTTATAATTAAGGTACAATTAAAGAATCAAAGGGTTTTAGTGTTTTATAGAATTATATAAATTATATATTGAAACCTTACCTTACCTTATAGATTTAAGGTTAACATGATTTTTTTATATTTTCTATGATAAAAATATAAGCCATAAAAAAAACATTTAGATACAATCAAATATATAATATAATATGGTAAATTAGATACAATCCTTATATTTTTAAAATATAATGATACATAAAAACCACTTCCTTTCAAAATATCAATCAAGTGGAAAAGAAAATGACAAATTAAAAACCAAATAAATCAAATTGAAATATTTCGGTTTCACTAATTTGGTTTTGAAAATTTGAGTTCTGCTTGGTTTGGTTTTAATTTTTAAACAACCCAAACCAAGCAGATCGAAAGAACAAACTGAACTGCTAAAAATTCACCCCAAATTATAGCACAAAAGATGAATAATTTGGGATTTCCTATGCCACAGGGTAGTTTTTACTGCATTTTATTAAATTCCTGTTCTGAGGTGATCATGACAGCCTGCCGACCTGATCATGTAGAAGTTCCAAAATAAACACAAACTTAATGGCGCTACAGAACTACACAGGAATATTAGTGTGCCTGTCACAATAAAAACAAAATTAAGAATGCGTTTGTCTTACAGCCTGACGGGAGATTGAAGGAGACTTGCCCCACCACTGAAAGCGTGTAATTGTGTGTTTTTACAGGTGTGGTATATACCAAACCCCTTGACTCTACTAGAAAAGCAGCAGGCGGCCATTTATGAAAATCATGTGATTTGAGATAAGTGGTTACCATAGTAGGCAGCCTCTCAGAGTTTTCTTCTGTCTCCCATTCAATGTGCAGTGGGGAATCTTCTTGATCGTCCAAGTATGGTGTGCGTTTTTCTTCGAAAGCTCATAGTTCATCTCTTGGGAAACATTTGTTTGGAATTGATGTTTCTCATAGAAGATACGAAGAAGATATTTGAGAGTGTAGTATAAATTATTTTTGAAAATATTTTTTATTTTTTAAAAAAATTATTTTAATATTAACACATTAAAACAATTTAAAAATTAAAAAAATAATTTTAAAGGAAAACAAGTTTTAAATTTTTAAGAAACATGATTTTAATCATATTTCTAAACCATCACCAAAATTTTTAGACTACCACAGGCATGTTATTTTCGGTCTTTTAGATTTACCAACCACTAGAATAAAAAATAAGCAAAACTTCAAAAAAATAAAAACAAGAAAATATCAACTTAAAAAAAGAAAAAAAAAAACCAAGCAAACTCATGTAAACTTTCTAAACCTGCTCTAATATCTAAAACCTGTAACTCATGAAATCATAGACCTGGTTTCAATTAAAAAGCTTAAATCTCAACAAATTTAATTTTAAATGATGAAATCATTGATAAAATATTATTAAAGAAAACCTGCAAAAGCAAAAGAAAAAAAAACAGCAATAAAAAGAATAAAGATTAGATTTGATGAAATTTGAAATAAATTTTTTTTTTAAATGATCTTATATAATATAAATAGCAATTTAAAGAATGATGACTAAATTTAAAACATTAAAAAATCATATGAGGAAAAATTTAAAAAAACATTTATAATTTGATAGATTATTTATAGATTAAAGATGATAAAAGGTAAGGTGTAATTGAGAAAAATTATAGAGGGCTAGCCCAATAAAAAACAAATTGCAAAAAATAACAAAACAACAACCCCAAAGAAAAGAATGATAAGAAAGTCCACTGGAGTAAAATTGAAAAATGTTTATAATTTGATAGATAATTTATAGATTAAAAAATGATAGGGGTGAAATTAAAAAATATTATTTAGGGTTAACCCAATAAAAAGCAAATTGTAAAAAAAAATAACCAAACAAAACCCGAAAGAAAAAGGATGTAAAATAAGAAAACATTACCTTCAAAAACAAAAAACAAAAATTAAGCAAACCCAGAAAAATCTTATAAACCTTATCCAATCTCTTAAACTCACAACCAATAAAATCTTAGACTTGAATTCAATCAAGAAGTTTAATTCTCAACTAATTTAATTTTGAATGATGAAATCAATGAAAAAATATTAATAAAAGAAACTTGCAAAAGAAAAGGGAAATAGCAACAAGAAAATGAGGATAAAATTCGATAAAAACAAAACCCAAGGAGGATGAAATTAAAAAAAAATTTAAACATGATCCCAAGAAAAATAAATAACTATTAAGAGAATAAGGACCGGATTTGAAAGTTTAAAAAAAAATTATAACGGTGAAATTTAGAAACATTTATAATTTGATAGATTATTTATATATCTAAAAATAGTAGGGGTGAAATTGAAAAATATTTGCAATTTAATAGATTGTTTATATATTAAAAAATAGTAGGGGTGAAATTGAAAAACATTTGTAATTTAATAACTTGTTCTAAAACAAAATAAAAATAGTAATCAAAAGAATATAGATCAAATGTAAAGGAAAAAGAAATTGAAGGGGATGGTATGAGATTTTGCAAGGGTTAACACAAAGTCCAACGAAGAGAGAGAAAAAAAAGAAAAAAAATGGTTACCAATGCCAAACCAAAAATATTTTTGGTAAACGAGTTGCACCACCATGTAGAGAGCATTAAAATATTCCAAACATCTCCCCGGAATAAGGTGTTTTATGGTTAGACTGCCCCCACACGCACTGCTTGAACAACGTGGGGGTCATCCATATGCTAGCAAGTGCAACACAAAGTTACAATAATACTCATGAGCAACCTCTAAAATTATAACAAAACCAATATAAAATTATCAAAAAAATCCTTATAAAAATATTATATTGTTTTTTTATAAGGACATCAAAATAATTGTACTGTTTTAAATAAATAAAATGACTAACACACTCTTGAGTCAAAGACAATATATTTTTTATTATAAGGTTAAAATAGTAATTTTATTGTGAAAAAATAGAAAATAACAAATTTAATTATATATAATTTGTTAAAAATAATAGTGTTAGGTTGAAAAAAAAAAAACCTTGCCCCAACACCTAATTCAATTGTTTTTTTTTCAATAATAAATTTATAATTACACTATTTTAATTACACGTTAACTTTGCTTGGAGAATTAAGTTTTTTTTAATTGTCAAGATCGTGCTGATAGACATAAGAAACAAAGTCCCGAATAGCTACGACAGGAACTTTTGGCAATCTCAAATTAAAATTCTCCGAGCCGTTTGAGAACATTTGTAACACTATTTTAAAAAAATTAAAATTAAAATTTTTCATAATCTTAAATTGTTTTTAATGTGATAATATTAAAAATAATTTTTTAAAAAATAAAAAATATATATTATTTTAATAAATTTTCAATTTAAAAAATAACAACCATTACACTCCTAAATATCCTCTTGTAAACCAATCCTACAGAACCAATAGAGAAAACCTGCCCAGATATGGCTATCCAAATCAAAGTCATGAAAGAGGACACTTTGCCTCGTTCAAACTCTTCTATCTCTCTACATAAACCCTGTGATGGAAAGAATATCATATTCTAAACTGCCTTGAATGTTTCTTGTTTTAGAGCAAATTGAACCCAAGTGACAATCCATTCATGGCTGAAGCGCCTGGCTATGCATATAAACCCGAGCCTGTAGTGTCTTTTAGGAAGACAAGGAGAGTGGAGGAGATGGTGAGAAGGACCGGAGAATTGGATATGAAAGGAATACAGCATACAGTATACAAACTTCAGAACCTAACTTTTAAGAAGCTGTTAGGTTTCGCTAGTGAAATGAAGAAAGATTATGTTTTGCAAGCTTCTAAATTTCATAGTATAGTGATCCGGCTGCATCAAATGTGATAGATGCAATAATTAAGCAGAAGAGATGGAGGATAAAAAAAAGTAACTAGCTGCACTGAATCATACCTGTAACATCAACGGATCAAAAGTAAAATGCAATTCTTTTTAAAAAATTTGGTTGATTATATAATTTGTAGGTGTTTGGTTAGCTACAAACAACACTTTTAATTGTTAGGACCCACATTAACCTGTGTTCCAATCATAGTTATTAAATCCGGTCCGGGGGTTGACCCTGCTAAGGAGCCGGGTCTCGAGTTTCATGGGTCAACCCGGGTCAACTCAAGTTAACCCGGATCAACCCGGAAAAATTTAAAAAAAATTAAAGTTTTAATATTTTATGTGAAAAAATTAAGAAAAAATTCATATAAATATAAGCTATACATATTATAAATAATGAAGTTTAAAAGAATATTTTAAAAAAGTTTTTTTATCCCACATTAAAAAGTTATTATGTTAAGTTTTTAAGTTAAAGTATTTAAACCAAAAAAGTTTTTTATCCCACATTGAAAAAAGATAGTTTTTTTCTTGGGAACATAGAGTATATATACTAATGGGTTTCAAATCCCACATTAAAAAAAGATAGTTTTTTTCTTGGGAATATAGAGTATATATACTAATAGGTTTCAAATCTCACATTAAAAAAAATACTATGTTATCATTTTAAGTTGAAGTATTTAAACTAAAAGGTTTTTTTATCCCACATTGAAAAAAACATAATATACTAATGGGTTTCAAATCCCACATTTGAAAAAAAAAACTAGGTCTCGCCCAGGTCACGGGTTGACCCGCCGGGTCGTTGCACCGGCCAGTCTTTTGACAAACCCGGACCGGTCCAACCCCTGGGTCGACCCGCTGGGTCGGTCCGAGTTTAATAACAAGGGTTCCAACCATGAGTTATGCAAAAGCAACTCAAACTTGCTTTTAATTTGTTTAGCTGAACACAAAACTTTGGCGTTGTAGTTTACAGAATTTTTAATTTTATATTGTCGAAAATAACCTTGTTTTGGTCTTCTCCTCTCATCGTTTTTTCCCTGCTCTCTCTACTGTTCTTCCCTCTCATTCCAATCTCTCACAGACCTTACACACTCACTTTTTTTTATAGCCGATTAGAGATCCAAAAACCTTTTGGGAATGTACTATTGTCTGTCAACAGAACATTCGGGCTAAAAAAGACTACCTATTTCCAACCCAAATCCCCGTGTTAAACTTAAACCATACACCAAATCTGTTGTCTTCTTCAAGTCTTTTCGCGGTGATGGTATTTCTTCATAATCCAGAAATGGTTGAAGACACGCTGAAATTATTATGATTTTCAAGGTAATGTTCTTGAGAATTTATTTAAACATCTTCATGTAACTCAAATTCTCAATATCTGCAATTATCATTCTCATCTTCTTCCTATCATAATTTTTTGACGTTCTATTTTCTATCAGGAACCAAATAGGGCTTAAAAATCTATCTCCTGAAAAGCACAACAAACACTTGATCTCTGAAAAGCACAACAAAAAGGCGTACCCACTCAAAATATAATGGTAGCGTATAGCTTGGATATGCAATTTATTTTTGTTTGAGCTGGGTGGGAAGGTAGTGCACACGATACAAGAATATTTCTTGAGGCGATTGAAAATCCAAATAAAAGATTTTCGAAGCCACCAAAAAGTATTGAGAAATAAAAAATAGGGGTGTTATTAAATTTGAATAATTTTATTTTTGGTCTGCAATAGAAATTAAGTTTTAAACGAACATTATCTTGATGCAGAGAAGTATTATCTTGTTAATTCGGGATATCCAAATGAGTATGATTACTTGGGGCCATATAGAGGTGAGAGATACCATCTTCCAATTCGTCGACGAGGACAACCACAAAGTTGGGAAGAAATCTTCAACCGTGTTCATTCATCGCTACAATGTGTAATAGAACGTGCTTTTAGAGTTTGGAAGAAAAGGTGGAGAATCTTGCAAAACATGTCTCTGTTTCCTTGCAAAACACAAGTTCAAATTGTTGTCGCATCAATGGCACTACATAACTACATTCGAAGGAAGTCGATCCAAGATGTTGCATTTAATGAGTTTGATTGTCATCCTAATTTTGTTCTTGATGATATTTTAACCGATGTGGTTCCACGATCACAAACATGTGGGCACCAGAGGGCTTCGTGTATGGATTATGTTCGTGATGGCATTGCAACAAGTTTGATGGGGCAATAATTTTTTTTAATAAAAATGAAAAATTTTCTTTTTATGCCGATTATTGTTTGTACTAAATGTTATTTTAGCTATTTAAAAACATAATAAATTAATTTATGTGTTTTTTAGTCATTTTATGTACAACATCAATTCCAACCATAATTTTAACTAAAAATATCATGACATGATTTTTGAAAAAAAAAATCAAACCATAATTTTAATCAAACACACATTTTATATGAATCAACCACATCACTTTTATCAAACCATAACCACAATAATTACCACAAAAACAAACAGATGGGGTAACTTTCACCCGTCCAAAAGTCCTATACAAGACATACACCTATAGGTTATCCTGCAATAAAACAAAGTGATTACGTGACTTTTTCTTCTCTTTTTTTGACAAAGCAAGTCGTCCTTTCCTTCTTCTTTTTTTAATTTATTATACAAAATTTAACAATAATAACAACAGCAATAATAATAGTAGTAGTAGTCATCATCAAAATATAACAATAACAATAACAATAACAATAACAATAGTGATAATAATAATAACAATAATAGTGATAATAGTAATGGTGATTATAATACTAATAGCAATAATAATAGTAATAATTATTATTATTATTATTATAATGATATTACTTATTAGTAATAGTAGTAATAGTGATAGTTGTAATAATAATAATAACAATGATGATGATAATGATGATAGTGATAATTTATCGATTAATGTTAGATTTGTTAAGAATTGAGTTTTGTTGTTTTTTTATGTACGGTATTTCTCAATCTAATAACCCGAGTTATAAATTTGAAAAGTTGTTGTGGCTTGGCGTCCTCTTTTTTTTCTGATTTCAACTTTCAACATTAGTTTTTAAATAAAAAAATCTTGGTGGTTTTCTTAAATTTATTTTTTATTGAGTTAACCCGATCACATGATCTTGGACACAAGTTTTGTGATAACACCGAGCTGGCTCGGCCCTTATTACTCAACTTACATATTTATCACACTACCTCGAATTAACTCAATACTAGGTTTTGTCACTTTTCTTATCCAATTACATACTTCTTGAGTTTTTTTTTTAAGGATATCGTAATTCTTTTTTAAAATTTTGTTTGTTCACTATCATTGTCATTTTTTTTATTGTCGGATTAAAATAAAATCAATTAGGACTATAACTTTAATCATTTGTTTTTCTCATTTATTTAAAACATGCTTATATTGACTTAGACATTGTTTTTTTCTTGGAAAAAATATGATCTCGCCCATATGTAGTACAATTTGCAAATGAGTTACGGTACATAATATAATACAATAAAATACCATTCTAATTTAGGTTTTTTTTTTTTATCTTTAATTAATTATGGACTTAATGTTTATTTGGCGATGATTTTATAATTTCGAGGCGTTAGAGTGATGAGTCCATTGATGTTGATGACAATCATGAAAAAGTAAGAAAAATTAT
>Ga0325400_1003356_pt1 | contig 14424 bp, 8 predicted proteins | sample PopdelMetagenome_2_FD_205662 | JGI IMG/M metagenome (GOLD analysis project Ga0325400, IMG submission 205662) | Populus deltoides microbial communities from Bellville, Georgia, United States - Xylem-PdKOR-R1 | ecosystem: Host-associated > Plants > Phyllosphere > Stem > Wood/Secondary xylem... | reverse complement strand
TCATAATAATCTTTAAAGGTTCGAATCTACCATTTACTTAAGGTACGTTCCTTTATTTTCATAATAATGCATAACAAAGCATTCAAACACATAAGCTAGCATCAATTTATCCCAATCTAACCAGTTTCTATACTTAACATACCTCATTTTCCTTAGATATATGAGTTCATTAACCCAACACTTTTTTTCCCAAGTTATATCACTATATAACTTTGGTTATTAACATACTTTTGCTTAGTATGATGATTCATGTTATTCTTTTTTCTTTTTATCAGGTGTTATTAGTCAAAAATTAACATTTATGTTTTCAAGATGTTTATTCCAATTTCATCATTCTAAAATTGTTTTAATGGGTTTGAATTCAAGTTTTGACACAATTTGAAACAACGAATCATACGAAAACCCATTTTCTTGCCTTTAACCCTGTATCACTGAATTTTATCAAGTTTCCCCACCCTAGGATTTCCTTCCAATTTCTTTCTAATATACTAATACACTAATATACACTTTAATAACATGCAAAATCATCATATAACAATTCAATACTCCATATTTCTTATTTAGCCAAAACCCCCTTACAATTCAAGCTTGGTTAAACCTAACCCATCATCAACCTAGAGTTCCTTTTTTTTATGATTTCATTCAAATACACATGCTCAAATATCAATTTAGCAACTCTAATACATGAATTAAATAAAATCTTTCCCCATCAATGAACCCAATTAATCAAACCCCATTAAGAAAATTCATAATTTTTTTTCTTCAAGTTCTCTCAACAAATTCTACTTTACCCAATCATTTAACGCATCACACATCCCATTTCAACACAATTTTAACAATAATAAAGCATTAAATCATTAGACCCTAGGTTTTAAACAATTATCTATAAACTAATAATTCAAAAAATCCTATAAAAGCTTGATACAACTTAAAAGGAAGGGTTTTCATCACATACCCATATCAATTTAAGAAGAAATTCCAAGATTTCTAACCTTTTTTTTTCAAGTTTGTTAACTCTCTCTTACCGTCACTTTCTCTTTCTATTTCTCACAAACCCTAACTTAACATTCCTTATTTTCCCTATTTTCTTCTATATCTCACTTAATCTCTTTATTTTTTATGAATTTCGTAAGGAAATTTTGATAAAAATGAAGGCGAGAAGCTTCCTCTCTCTAAGAACATCTATGACTACTGTAAACAACTTCTTTTAGGTTGATTTATACTTATTTATAGTTTTGCCCTTTATTTAATGTCCCTTGAATTTTTTTCACGTAAATTAACTGGTTGTTGCCTAAATAGTAAGTCTTTATTAAACTCTAATTAACCGAAAAATTTAACTTGATGTAGAATATTATGTCAAGAGACTTTTTATAAAATATCAATCTGATCCGATTGTCGAATTCTGCATTTTAGATTAAAACAAGTCAGTTTGAAATTTTTCATCAAAAACCCAATTGTTCTTATTCGCTCTTTGCATAGGTCATATCAATTATTTTTCCGAATCCTTTGAACCATTTTCTTATCCTAAATATATTTATTTTGCTTTTTTATAATTTATTTTATTTACAGACTGATTACCGTTTTACGATAATGTAACAAATTTTTAACCGGTGCTTACACCATCCTTTTTTACTTTTATTTTGTACTATTTTTTCTTATAACTTATTATTTTTTGCTATACTAATTCTTTAAAGTCATTTTCTCATTCTTTAATCCATCAAAACTCGTTACTGGTTTCACCAATATTATGAATCCTGAACTTAAAATTCAAAATTATCTTTTTAAATTCATATATACCTTTAAATTTATTCTTAGAGGTCATCCTCTCCATTACATATCTTATTCATAATTATTTATATCACTTATTCATTTCTTTTCATATAAAGTTCCCAACATGCGTCGAGGTTCTATTACCTTTGATCTTGTATTTACATGGGGGTTTACATCGTATTTACACGTGGGTTTACACATGGAGCGTGGTAGCTTATCCTAGAGCTGTATTTAAAAGGACTCGCCTTGAGGTAACTTGCTCCTAGTTAGCTTTTTTTATAAATGGATTCAATAAGAGGAAAACAAGTAGCATCTAGTAGTGATTTTACATTTAGGTCAGGACCACAAAAAATTAGGAGTTCTAGTAAAGAGTCAGGATCAATTAGAATCAGGTCAAGGACTAGGGAGGCAAGTGGCCATCCACTAGGGAAGCTTAGGGCTTTTGAGGACACCAAGGGAAATACTTTAACCATTGAAAAGATAGCTAGGGCTAACTGCCAATAGGTTGAAGAGTATTTGGCTAAAATTCCTTATAGATTAAAGAGGATTAGCAAACAATCCATGGATTCTCTTCATGGCCCACATAAGATCATAACGCCTTATACCATGTTTGAACTAAGATATACATTTCCTCTTAAAGGATTTATAAGTGATATGTTCTTTCATTATAACATCTACATCAGCCAGCTACACCCAAATAGAGGGGTCTTATTTAAGGCTTCTGAGGAGTATTTTACAATCAAAGCGGTAGAGCCAACTGTAAGATTGTTTAGGTATTATTACACCTTAAATAATTGCCCCTAAGGTGACCATGATGTCCATTGGTTCTTCACCTTCACTAGTCAACCTAAAAGCTCTATGAAAAATGTATTAGAGGGTAAGACCACCCATGTGAAGGGTGATGTGGGAGATGGTTAATAATGAGGTGCAATAAAGAGGTTATCCTAGGCCAAGTATGGGAGTTATGAGGCTGCCTCTATTTCTGGAGATTTCTTTAGCCAAATGCTAATGAAAGACCACGTCTTAATGACTTTAAAAAGAAGGTGTGTGTGACTATGACAAGGTCTTCCTTTCACTACAATATGAATCGAATGGTAAAAAGGCATTACCAAACGATTAGGTAAGGTATGCATGACTTTATACTTTATGTAATCCAATATATTTATCATGTTTTAACTCTATTTTACTGCAAATTTATTTATAGAAGAGGAATTTAAGGAGGTTAGTGAAGAAATAGTAGATGTCTGGGGGGAAGAAAGCATTGAGGTTAATGAGACATCAAGCTCTTGGGTTATAGAGATGGAAGAGAGACATTAATAGATGGACAACACTCTTGCTGATGAACCCAAGTTTAAACCTACTATTGCAGGGGGAAGTTGATACATGATCTCTAAGGGAATGAGAGAAAACCTCTCCTATGGTATTTTAACTAAAGCTGCCAGGAGAGCTAAAGCCAATAAAATGAGAGTATCATCTTAATAGGGGCCTTATACTACTAGAGAGGAAGTAACACCCACTCTTATGGTCATGTTCATATTTACTACACCCTTACCAATAGCCATAACCATTATGGCTCTTGCTAAGAGCTCCATGCCTCTAGCTGGATCGTCTAATCCTAAGGTAATTTCCTCTTATAGCGGGTTTTAAATTAGGTTTGTAATTCCTCCAGCACTACCCTTGTCTAATAATGAGAGGAATGCCTTACAATATTTTATTGGGGAGAATGATATTGTCTTAGGATTTGATGGCCTAGTAACCATGGATATCATAGAAAGGCTACTAGATCTCATTTTGAATGTTGACTAACTATCTGATTGAAGCTTTGTTTATCATCTTTGTCTTATCGGGTAACTTATACTTCATAAGAATTTTGCCTAGTAGACATACTTAGACTTTTTTTTTAAGACTAATATCTTTGTTTTATTTAGGGTTTCCTGATAAATATCAATTCCTAAAAGAGCTGGAACATCAAAAGAAATCAAATAAAGATGACTTTAGCCCAACTAAAAGGAAACCCATAAGAGGTTCAAAGCCTTAGGAAGATAAAAACATAGCTGAAAGCTTAGTTAAGAGAGATTAGGAAGGCTTATGGCCTTCATATCCATGATATCTAAAAAACGTTGAGGAAATTGGCCAAGGATAGGGATCACCAGGCTTTCAAGCTAAGCGTTACCTTAGAGAAAGTTCATTTGAGAGAGGATGTGCCATCCTCTCTGATGCAATCCTATGAGGTTTAAAAGGCTAAAGTGACAACCTTAAAGGCTAAACTAGTGGAAGCCAGGGCTAAGGCAAAGGCCTTTTGAGAGGAGTGTGCTCGTCTAAGGGCATTAAGGGACTCTCCTAATGAGTTTTTCATAGCATTTAAAGGATCTCTAGCCAGGGATATATCTATTGTATTCAAGGCTATGTCCAACCTTAATTTTTATCATTTATCAAAAGGGATATCAATGGATTTCTCAGTTGCATTCGACCCTAACCTTATTCCCAACTTTATTGATATTTATCCAGCCCAAGCAATTGTCACTACCCGTGTTAAGTACATAGCCCATGAGCCTTAAGGTTAACAGTAAGCATAGCCTTAGTAGGGGGGTAGTATTCTCTTTAGAAATTATCCTTGGTTTTGTGGGGTTTTATGTTTGTATCAATTACTTTTATTTTTATTGTTTGGTTTGCACCAAATACAATGATTTTATGAATATATTTATGTTATGTGACTTTTACTTGCTCAATATGTTGAATCTTTTTTCATATATTGTTGGTTATGATTTATATTATAAAGGTCCAAAGCCCCATATATTTCCAAGGTCCAAAGCCTTTTAATGTGGGAGAGCGAATCCCCTTTACCAAGCAACCCTCTAGTTTGAAAGAAGATGGAATTACTAACTCTTGGTGGATTCCATACTTAAAAAAATTTTAAGGTCCAATATTGGATTTAAGTTATACATAAAAATTCAAAGATAACTTTTTTTATATTTTTTAATTACTTATTGTGGAAACTGTGGGTACAAGGGCTATTTCCCCTAACTGTAACGTAAAGGAAACTCTTAGTTGTAGTTAATATTTATAGTATAGCAATAATGCTTATTCTATGAAACCTATAAGAGGTTATAACAATCCTAAATTATACTTGCGAGTAGGATGTTTGTGGCCTCCCTAGCAATAACGTGATACCTGAAAGCCTTACTAGAGAATTATGTTGATCCACGATTGTATTGGCAAGTGGAGGCTTGTGGCCTCCGTAATGATAGTGTAAGGCTCAAGAGCTCTATTAGAGAGTTGTGTTGATCCGAGATCACACTAGTAAGTGAGAGGTCTGCGGTCTCCATAGCGATAACATGGAGCATATAAACCCTACTAAAGAAATGTGTAAATCCTTGATCACACTAGTTAGTAGGAAGGAGGGTGCAATAGAGATGTAAAATATTGTGTTTGTGAAAGGATTACATTCTTATCTACTATGATACATTTTAAGATGATCTAAGTGTCAAGCATGAGAGAGATGTTTCTTTTTCATATCTTGAAAGTGGTAGGTGTTTGCTTTGACTTGCCTATCATTTCTAACTTTTTGAGAATTAAGTTTCTAAATTTAAAACTGTTGTTTTTTACGTTGGCATTGTGGTATCGAGTAGTTTGATTGATAAACTTTGTTCGTTATTGTTGCATTCAACTGAGCTTTTTCCACTTGATCCAAGTTGGTTCTTAATTCTTATTCATTGTGTTTTGAGGAGTAATGGGTGACCCTTGGGCACCCAATTTCAGTGGGTATCATGGCCTTAGTGTCATATATGAGGAGATATGGGGTTTTCCTAGTAAATATTTTTTGAGTTGTTTAGTAAGCCTATATAATTTCATTTAATAGCTCTACCCATTCCGACTTGGCTTATTTCATCTTTTTTTAAGCCCATAGAATAAGACTATGTTGGTGAGTTTAGCTTGACCATTGGTTTGATAATGCGACACTGAAGAAAATCAATAATCAATATGAAGTTTATGACATTGGTTTTTCATTTTATGGTTGTCAAACTAGGTCTTATTGTTTGTTATCAAGACTTTGAAAAGACCAAATCAGTATATGATGATATTCTAAATGAAAGAGATCACTTTGTTAGTTGTTATGTCTACTAAGGCCTCAACCTCCGCTTATTGGGTGAAGTAATCAACTACCACTAGAATAAACTATTTGTTACCTATGACCTTGGAAAAATGACCTAAGATATCCATCCTTTATTAGGAGAATGGCTAAGAGAGGCTATAATTTTCATCTCTACAAAAGGTTGGCAAGAGACCACAACAAATCTTTGACATTTATCATATCTTTTAGCTAAATCTATAGCGTTGTAAAATATAGTTGACCAATATCAACCTACTCGGGTAGCCTGGGCAGCAAGAGCTCTAAGGCTTGTATGGAGGCCACATATCCCCTCATGGATTTTTTTTAGAACACATGTGCTTTCTTTAAAAGATAAGCATTTTAGGAGGGAGCCGAAACAGGCTTTTAGTATAAGAAGGACATCATTAACTAAACAATACTTGACTCCTCGCCCAATTAGCCAAATGACATCATTTCTATAAGAACATATCTCCCTAGTTACTAAGTAATTCCTTATCAGAGTTCTTTAATCCTTATTAATGGCGATTGAGACGGTTACCAGTCTCTCTTACCCTATATTTGGCTTTTCCAAAGTTTTAATCCATAAATCCAGAAAGAGCTTTACTGAGTTGGAGCTTGCAAGTCTAGAAAAAAAGTTTGTTTGATTATTGTTTTCCTTTGGTACACAAGAGATGGTGATTTCCTTGCCTTTATATATTTTTTGAGAAATGAGCTTAAAATTTTTAGAGATACTTGATCATGGTAGGTTTTCTGGCCTCATATAACCTTTAACATTGGCCAACAACTAACTTGGAGTCGTTGTGAATGTGGAGGAGATAAGCATTTAAAGCCTTCACAAGTCCTAATCCCGTTATAAAGGCTTTATATTTTGATACATTCTTAGTAGTTAGGAACTCAAAACGGACCCTATATTCAAAATCATGTCCCTCAAAACTCGTAAGAACTATCTCCTCATCACTTCTCTCATCATTGGAGGATCCATCTACATATAATTGTCATACATGGGTTTACAAGGTGGGTTCCAATGAAGCTTCTAGCTTAATGAGTGGTGTTTGAAAGCTAAATAGAATTCATCAAGAATTGGCTCCTAAAAAAAGCACTCAACGATGAAGTCTATTAAGGCTTGTCCTTTTATAGTTTACTTTAGTTTGTACTGGAGACCAAACTCCTCTAACTTAATTTCCCATCTCATTAAGAGTCCTAATATATTTGGCTTGTAAAGAATATGTCAGAGAGGTTTATCTATCAAGATTATGATCTGGTGAGCCAGGAAGTAAGACTTCAACTTTCTAAAGGCATTAACCAAAGCGAAGGCTTTCTTTTCTACTTTTAAATATCTTGTCTCAACATCTTGAAAGATATTGCTAAAGTAATAGACCATACATTGAATTATATTCTCCTTTTTTACTAGCACTACATTGACAGCCAAGTCTTCTACATCCAAATTGAGAGAAAGGTTCTTATACTCTTTTGGATATGATAAAACCTTGGGAGATGAGAGGTATATTTTAAATCCTTTAAAGACATTTTGACATTCGAATGTCCATTCAAAGTTAGAAGTGTTCCTTAAAGTTTTGAGAAATAGCAAGTTGTGCTTTTTAAGATGAACAATAAATATGTTGAGGGTGGTTAACCTCCTAATGAGACACTAAATTTCCTTTAATAATTGTGGAGAAGTCATGTTTAATATGGCTAAAATTCAGGGTTTGGCTTTATCCCCTTGCTACTCACTAGGAACCCCAAGAACTTCCCTTCCCTGATAACAAACACACACTTGGAAGGATTGAACTTCATTTGATATTTGTTCAACATAGAGAAAAACCTCTTCTAAATCTAAAAGATATTGATCAAATGTCATGCTCTTTACTAGCATATCATCCACATATCCTTCCATAATTCTCTCAGCTAGAGCTTGAACACTTTGTTCACCATACACGGGTAAATGGCTCCAACTTTCTTTAGCTCGAGGAACATGACTTTGTAACAATATGTTCCTTCTTTAGTTATAAAGGATGTCTTCTCCTTGTCATTCGAGTGCATAGGGATTTAATGATACCCAGAGTTAGAATCGACAAAGCTAAGGAATTTAAAACATGTCATGAAGTTCACCAATCTTTCAATCTTAGAAACAGAAGAACTATCTTTCGAGCAAGTCTTATTCAGATTTATGAAATATACACACATTCGCTAATTATTATGGTTTTCTTCATTATTACCATGTTTGTCAACCGATCAAGGTACATCACTTCCCAAATAAAGTCGGCAATGAGTATTTTTTCCACCTTTTCAGTTATTGCCTTTTATCTTTTGCACCTATTTTTTTTTCTAACGAAAGAGGGAAGGTGAGATTTACCTTTAGTTGGGGTATGGCTACTTTGGGACTGACCCCGAGCATGTCTGAATATCTAAAAGCAAAATTAATTTTTTGGATGTTGAGTAGTTCTGTCAAGCCTCGCTCTTGTCTTGGTTCTAATATTGACCCATCTTTGTGGTGGCCCTTTCATTTAAATGAAACCGTGTTCTTTTGGTTTTTAAGGTTTTAATTTAAGGATTTGGTCAAAGTTCAATTTGGTCCTCCGACAATTAATTTCTTTGAATTGTACCCTTAATTGACCATAAATTTTCAATTTTATACAATTTTGTCCGTGCCAAACTTCAATATTAGCCCCGAATTCTAGCGCCTTTTTCACATTAGTTCTTGGTCTTGGACTTATGCAGATTGACCTTCAATTGATCATTAAACTTTCAATTTTATTTAATTTCACCCTTGATTTCAATCAATTGGGTCCCCGGAGTTCGACGCCTTTTACAGAAAGGTCATTGGCTGTAATTTTCTTCAATTTGACCCCTATAATTGACCTTAAACTTTTGATTTTCTTGCAATTTTACCATTGATTTCAATTAATTGACTTGGTAAAAATTAAATTTGGTATTCTAAAATTCCAATCTTTCAATTAAGCTCAAATTAGGCTTTCAAACTTATTTTTTCACCAATTAAGCCCCTAATAAAATTAAGTTGACCTATTTAAATTATAATTAAGTCCTTGCACCTAATTAAATCCTTCAATTGGACCCAAATTAATTTTTAAACATAATTAAATCTTAAATTCGGCCCATGATTAAATCGAATTGGCCCATTAAAAATCTATTTATGTCTATGAACTTAATTTTTATACAAATTCATCCAATAATCATTTAATTAACCTTGAATCTGCATTGTCTTTCTAATTTTGTGCACAACAAAGTACGATTAAGCTCCTAATTTGTCCAAAATTTTAGCTTGATTTTTCTGTATATTTAGAATCCTATTCAACCTACTTTTGCCAAAATAACAATATTCTTGCTATTATTATTTATTTTTGATTTTTTTATAACGAAGAAAAAATGGTAAAATTTGGGGAATAACCTAAAAATAGGTTATGACACCCATTGTCACCCCATGTAGAAGTGCCACCGAAAATCACATTGATCTCCGACAATGCTTGGTTATGTTAGTTAGACTCTTCACTATCGTGTTCGGAAAAGGTAACCCTCTTTACAAATTGTTGGATATAACCCTTTGCTATTAACTGCTCAATCTCCTTCTTTAAGGCAAAACATTGTTCGATATCATGTTCATTGTCCCAGTGGAACATATAAAATGTCTTAAAGGTATAAATGTAAAGAATCATCTTTATTGGGGAGGGATATTGGAATTTGTTTTTACCCTTGATGGTAGTAAAAACTTCAATGATGGTGGTGTTCAAAGAAGTGAAAAACCTTGGTGGGTATATTGGTACTTAAATGTGCCACTAATTTAGCACAAAGATCGTTAAAGCCTTTAATAGAATTTGACTTTAAACTATTATACTAGACATGCATGATCCATAAAAAGTTGTAGGGAGGATTTTGCTCATCGCATCATTGTCTTAGATGATGAATTCCACGTTATTCTATATATTTTATATGTGTTTTCTTAGGTTAGCAAGACCATCATAATTATCCAAGCTTATTTTGCTGGAGATATAATCCTAGGGAATTCGAGTATTGAAAACTTGTCTAGATAAGAAAGAGTCTCACACTTAATGAGGGTTATAGGTATCACCCTAAATGTGCTCAAAGATCGATCGTCTCTCAATCCTTTATTTACTAGGCTTTAAAGAGCTTGAGTAGTCTTGTACGAAACGAAAGAAGTGATAATTGTTGTTCATCCTGTGATAACAAGAATGAGCACACCTTAAACAATCACTCTGTGTAGGGGTACCACGATAATGAGAGCAACCCCTTGTGGGGCTTGATATATGTTGGGGCAAAACACTCTCTTGAATGTTGTCTTTCTTAGACTTCTTAGAGTAGTGTTACTTACAAGAACTCAGAGTGGCCAATGATGGTGGCATAAGGGCATCTATTGTCACCAAGGCATTTAGTGTCACTGAGAGGGCCAAGACTTGCTAAGGTAGCATGACTTGATTTTTCTTCTAGATTGCTAACACTTCTTAAGGTAGGAGTTACACCTAATTAATAAGAACTGATTAGGCATATCCTGGTTCAGGTGTGTCTTGGTTGACTACTAAAGAATAGCATGGAAATATGAAAACAAGTTCTAAAAGAAACTAATGGCTTTTTTTTTATCATTAGTTCCCATAGACAATACTAATGGATGATGTTATAAAGTTCAAGATGTTTAGGAATAAGATTCTTTAGTGGTTAAATTATGGGTTAATCGAGTGCTCTTTTAATTACTTTTATTCTCCATCATAAAGGAAAGTGATGGCTTGATATAATGCTCATGATACCTACAAGGACTCTCAAATGCTTAATTCAATATCTTTGTTGAGGGAAAATGTAATAACTATACAAAAGAACATTAAATTCTAAGAACAAGATTTACTGTATTTACATGAGTAATGTTAAATGTATAATAATATTCAGTTCTTATAATTTAATATATATATATATATATATATATATATATATATATATATATATATAACCTACTAAACAATATAATTGATGCAGTTTCTAAAAATAAAAAAAAAAAAAACCAACCAAATCATGTTCTTCCATTATAAGAATACGAGATCTTTTATTTACATCATAAACTTGTTGGATTCTCTTACAAAAAACAACAGCCAAAGATGTTTTTTAGATTGGTCAAGATATTAATTATACTCTTTACATGTAGCTTTTTTTTTTGAGACATGTCATTGAATTAAAATTTATTTTGAATTTTAGAATGTGAAAATCTAATTCTCATTTCTCTATCAATGACATTCATTTACTGAATGAATACAAGAGCAAGAACCCTCTCCACTAAAAAAAACAAAAAAAAATTACCTAACAACCAAAGGAAAAGAGAAAATGTCATTTTATCATGGCAGAGCTGATTGTCTCAGGTTGCATAGTAACAGCAAATAAGATATGCAATATCTATCAAATCTCATAAAAAATAAGACATGCAATCCATTGTTACAATCCACAATAAATTATCTCTACCTGCAGTAATATCACAAGGAATTTATTTTTTTTTAATGGTAATTTTGCTACCTCATAGATATATTTTTCTCTTGTTAAGAATTGTTTTCTATCAAATCATTTTCAATCTAACTACTTATGAAATGAATCTTTATTTTAAAACCTTTACTTAAAACTCTATAAGAGTAAGGAAAAATAAAATAAAAAATCATAAACTCAAAAGAAAAGACCTAGGGTAACAAAACCAATAAACTAGATATTATAAAATGAAAAATACCATATCCAAGACATAAATCCTCAATATGGGATTATTGAAAGAAAAGTATTGGAAAAAAAAAAAGCTACAACTAGTGACAAAATCCTTAAAAAAAAACCCCAAAACCCTAGAAAAAGAGTGAAAAGAAAAAAAAAGGTTTTATTTAACTCTATTGACTAATTTTCATTATATTTTTTGATAAATAAATCTGCAATTGAAAGTAAATTTTTTAATCATCATAGTTTGTTTAATATCCAGCCCATGTTTACTAACAAGATTTTTTAAAATTATTTTTAGAAAATGCTTCTATAATTTAGTTATTTTTTCATTTTGTTTCTATTTTTTTTAAAGATTACAGTTAATATATTGGATCAACACAATTTTTAAATTTAAACAAAAAGATAAATATACCCTTATATATAATATAACATCCTTATATATAATATAACATATATAAATAAAATTTGCTCTTCTTAAAAAAAAAAAAAAAAAAAAACCTTCATCATCTAATTGATTTCATTTCTCCTCTCTAACATAGAACTCACAAAAATCAAAACCTAATCTTTGTATTTAATCAATTTGTTCTCTTCACTTATTGTGCAATTTTCAATTAGGTTGTGAGTTGTAAATTAATTATTCTTATTTTTTTCAAAACCAAAAAAAATTCCATATTGATTTCAAAATCTGTTTTTTCCCTTTAAAAACTTCAAAAATTGCTTGATTTTTGTATAACAAAAATGCCATTCAACCTTTTGCTTTTTCCACTCAATGAAACCCAAGCACTTCTTACAAAATCCTTCCCACAAAAATTTGAATTTTTAACTAGAGTTTGAGAACAAGAGCAAGGCCCTTTTGTTTTGAAGCTCACACAACATATGAGAGAAGGGGGGATAGACTGTGGAGATGTGTGGCTGGTGTTTGTGTGAAATTGCTGGTGTGGTTTTGATTTGGAAGAGATAAGAACAAATCGGTGATAATAGTTGTCGAAGGAGGAATAGACACTGTGCAGTGGTTGTGTTGGTTTGTAGGGATTGTTGATCTTCGTGGAGGAGGAGATGAGTTTAGTTTTCATTGGCTGCAGTCTCATTAGGCATGAGATGTTTCGCCGAAGATGGTGGATGTGGCATGGTTGGGCTGGCTAGACTGTGGTGGTCGGTGGTAGAGAAAGACAAAAAGGAAGAAGAGTGGTCAAGGCATGAGAGAAGAGATGACAATTTTGTAATTTTATAATTTTAATATTAAATATCTCTTTAATCATTGATTGAAATGGAATAATAATCTTATAAATAATTTAAATTATTTTGTTAATTTTTTTTAATAAAAATGTAAAGTGTCATGGAATTTTAAAAATCGTTTTGAATGTAAATCATACTTTCTAAAAATAAATCACAACAAAGTAAAAGAATGATAATAGAATTTATTTTTTTTTGGATATGATGTTGGTATCCATACTCAAGCCATGTTTTTCTTCCACAGACCGCATCAATACCTATTAAGTAATAGCATATGATTTAAAATGTTTTTTATTTAAAAATTTATTAAAATAATATATTTTTTTTTAAAAAAAAAATTATTTTTAATATTAATATGTTAAAATGATTTAAAAATATAAAAATTAAATTATTTTTAATAAAAATAATTTAAAATTTTTAAAAAAAACACAATTTATATCGCATTCTCATACAGAGACCTTAATAAGATAGATTAGACAAATACCAACTCCATCCTCAAAGCCCGAGAAGGCATAAGCAACAACGCAACAAATAAAGCGACCCAAGAATCCCACAAGTCTGCAGCAAATCGTTCCCAGTCTCGGATAAATTGACTTCTTCATTCTAACCAAGAAAAAAAAAAAAAAACCATGGAAGGAAGAGAGACCTTAATAATGTAGTGTTCATCTTCCTGAATTCTTATTGCTAAAAAGCCTCTCATTTCATTCAGCACATTTCATATCAGTTCTGCTTTCTGATTTCACAATTCTTTGCTGCTACTTGCACTAGCCTGTCACTCCACAATACAGGCCCCCTGATCCAAAAGATCCATGCACATGCGAGCATGAACTGAGAAGTTATTATGGTTCTAAAGAATAAAGCAATATTAGGAGACAAAAACTAGACATTGATTGTTCACACACATTACTGCCTCGAGGAGGGGCTCAAAATGGGAAACCTCGAATGTTTGGATGCCCCAAATCTGGCAATGTGAACGCATCTTCTAGGAATGAGTTTTATGGATATTTTGTGTGCATGCAAACAACAAAGCTTTGCCCAGCTTTTCGTTCCGTGAGGAACTTGCCATAAGTTGTAACTGAGTAGGAAAAACCCGATTCTTCTTGTCACCTTTGTTTCTGAATATGCCAATCAAACAACTTCAAAATTCAAATCTTGAAAAAAGATCCAGAAAACCACATTGACTGAAATTTGATATTAAAGCACTGTTTGAGGGGCATCTTAAGTAAGTATATGAATTTTCTGTCCACGACTCTAATAAGATGTTAAAGAACTGGTAGCTGTCGGTGAACTGTAGAAAAGAGAGTCAATTTCACATAAATGATTTCGAAGAAAATTCAGTTTGACACCAGCCTACTTAATTCAACCAGTTTTGCAAAGAATTAATTCATTTCATCATAACATGACCAAGGTAAAAATTAATTATTTAAATCCAAAATTTCCATATACCTTCAAGTACGAACCCACAAAGGTTCTAAGGAAAAACCCTTCTCATTTCGGGAATGGGCAGCTGAAGCCCTAGGTGGGGGTGCATGCACTGTTATAGGAAGAACCCACTCACTTTTGTCTCTACCTTCTATCAGAAGAGGATGCTCATATCTGAG
>Ga0325400_1003352_pt1 | contig 14431 bp, 15 predicted proteins | sample PopdelMetagenome_2_FD_205662 | JGI IMG/M metagenome (GOLD analysis project Ga0325400, IMG submission 205662) | Populus deltoides microbial communities from Bellville, Georgia, United States - Xylem-PdKOR-R1 | ecosystem: Host-associated > Plants > Phyllosphere > Stem > Wood/Secondary xylem... | reverse complement strand
CTCACCCTGTATATCTTGTTGTTTTCATTTTTTTTTAGATTTTTTCGTGGTCATAGTTGGGCAACTCCAATCCAAAGCCTCATTTCCTTTCATTTTACAGACACTTACCTAAATCATTCAAAAAAAACTGTCTATATAAACAGAAAAAATACCTTATATATATATATATATATATATATATATATATATATATATATAATCGCTTCATAACAAACCCAAGCTTCAACTTAGTTGTTTAATGATGAATTTTTTTTTATGATTGTGATTGAGTTTTATATATGAAATCCATAAAAAAAAACTTAAAAAAAACTAGCTTTTATGTTTGAATTTTATATATAATTAAATTATAACCAGTTTAAAACTCAACTTTAACCACAAAAATAAATACAAAAAAATCTACCTTAAAATTGTGTGTTTAAGCATTGCCGCGTACAAAAATTTTTTAAACGTGACAAATGACTTGTCATAATACTTTTTTTAAAATAAAAAAAAGCCCGTGCATGGGCTTGATGCCTAACTTGGAAGAGTGCATAGGCTAGGCCAACACATGTTATAATTTTTTATTTGAATTTTAATAATTATTTTCTCAATTATTATGTATATGATATAAAATAATAACATTGATAGTAAATTGCTTATGAAAATTTGACTGAACTCCCATTTTTATTGTTAAAATTTTTAAACTGATTGTGAACTAGATATTTCATCCTATAAAATTTTAAGATGGTTTGTTAACTTGTTTTTAACAATTATAAGATATTTTTTTAAATATAAATAATTTTTTTAATTAAAAATATTGTGCCAACTAGTATAAATAAAAGATATGTTAATAAAAAATATCTTGACAGATAAAACATTTAAAAATAACTATATTTTTAAGTTTAATAATAGCAACAAATTTTTTTTCGAAACCTATATGTTTTCTTACGTTCAAAAAATTTAAGTTCTCACAGCATAACATACATGTAAATTAATAAAAATTGAGGAGTATAACTCAACTAGCTAGGTTCTAGGTTTCCTTCCTATAAATTACTAGTTCAAATCCTATAAATTTCAGGGCCATTGAAGGTTTATATAATTGTTAATTTCAGGATTCGTGAGATTAATTAAGATATGCACAAACTAACCCGAATACCCATATTAATAATAATAATAAAAAAACTAAACACTCATTTACGATGAACAAGAGTTTTTACTTAATGTTAGTGTTATTCTGTTTCGTAGTCTCGTCCATCTATTTTTTTCAATCTAGGACTAGAGATAAAAGTTGAAATTATAATTTATCTAAATAGACAATTTTAAGAAAAAAATTTGTAAGTTTTATTTTAATATTTTTATTTTTAACGTTCCTTCCCTCTATAAAAACTTAAGAACATGTTTAGGAATAAGGTGATAACTACGTTTTAAAAAAATTAATTTTTTTTGTTAAAATTTAATATGTGTTGTTTTTTGATCGTTTTAATGTGTTAATGTTAAAAATAATTTAAAAAAAAATAAAAAAATTATTGGCATACATTTCAGCATAAAAAATTATTTGAAAAGCAACCGCTACCACACTGCCAAACACCCTCTTAATCCCTATCTTTAAGATAAAAACTAGTTTTGATTTATTTTTTTCATTACATAGCAAGTTGTGTCCTACTTAATATTTCTCTCATTTCTAAAAAAATAATTTTATATCTTGAAAATAAAAAAACAAAAATGAGTTTTCATATCTGTATTCACTAGAATTAATATAAATAATAAGTTCGTGTACTAGCTATTTCTATCCCTTTTGTAACAAAACAAATAAAAAACACCATCCCAAGCGTGTGCTCGGTAATATGATTCATTGTTTTTTTAATTAAAAATATATTATTTTTTGTATTTTTATTTTATTATTAATACAGTATTTTAATTTTTTTAAAAAATATATAAGAACATTAATTTAATGTGAAACGAGAGATGGACTTTAGATGCTGGCTGGCCCTTAAAATGAAATATCCCTCCATCGATCCCTCCGCGTCGTCAATCAAGTCGAGACAACAACGAGGCAGGCGATTGGTTAAAATCACATAAACCCAAAATCCCATACCTATCACCATTCCACAGATTTTGCTAAGAACCATAACCTCAAGCCTCTAGCCTTCGCTTCTCCCGTTGCCACGTGTTCCTCCATAGCCCACACAGCCTTTCCCTCATTTCAAGAAAAAAAAGAAGAAGAAGAATAACCAATAAAACTAACCACCATAATTCAGCCACGGGCACCAGCGAGTCACTGACCACTCCAATTTTTCTCTTTCTCTCTCTAACATCTTTGAGAGAAAGTTAACTGTCTAACTCTCTATCGTTTGATGGACGCAGCGGCTCCACAGCTCGTTTACGGCGGAATCCAGCCACGCCGCCGCCACTACAACTTACCAAATAGAATTCCGGTTCGAAGACCATCCAACCGGGTGTTTGCTGTTGCCACCGAGCCGAAACCGACACAAACCGGATCTATTGAATCGCCATCGCCATCGCCATCATCCTCTTCTCCAAACACAGTTAATGGCTCATCCAAGTCCCCTCCGCCTAAACCTGTCAACGGCGTTGCCACTAAATTCTCAAAGTCAAAACCTGTCAACGGTGTCTCTACAGTAAGTTTGACTGATGAGTGGTTTTTTTGATTGTGTCACAGTCTGCTATTGTCAAGTTGATTGAGTTTAATTCATGCTTGGTTGATTAGAAAGTCAAGGAAAAATTAAAGAAAAAAAAATGAAGTCGAGAAAGTCAACATTTACTTTGACCGACCAGTCTTTTTAGCGTACTCAAATTTCTGTTTGGCTGCTGAGAAAATGAAAGAAAAATTGAAGCTAGACGCATTTGTTTAATTCTGTTTTCATTTCTATTTTAGTTTGACATAAGGAAAATGATTCTTATTTCATTCATATATGCCGAATTTTCTATTTGGTTGCTGAGAAAATTAAGAAGACGTCAGAGGAAAAAGAATTCAAAGCTAGAGACTGTGTTTTAAAATGTGATTTTCATTTTTAGTATGTTTTAATTGAAAGGACATTTAGTTTATTTGTTTGTTTTGCTGGGATTGTGATGAGTTAATATTTGGAATTGACAGAGGATGGGAGAAGTGTCGCAGGAAATAAAAAGAGTGAGGGCACAAATGGAAGAAAATGAAGAGTTGGCAATACTAATGAGAGGACTTCGAGGTCAAAATTTAAGAGATACTCAGTTTGCTGATGACAGTATCAAGCTTCGTCTGGTTGAGGTATTGTATTGAAATTTTTTTGGGCTGTATGAGATACTTGAAAACCTCAATGACTGCATATGTAATTGAGTCTAATAATTTCAACGGGGAAGCCCTTTTTTTCTGGTTTGTTTGAGGAATTCCTGACTCGTTATATACTTTTGAAAACTCATCATTTCTGCAAGTTGAGTCATGCAAATTATGGGAAAGTGATATTTGTTTGGTTAATTGGATGTTCTTTTCATAGTAGTGGCTGGATATCTGAATCAAATATAGTGATAACGTGGATCAAGCTGTATTTGCATGGCTTGGTGTTGTTTTAGCTGTAGAGTGTGCTTGGTGGTTTGGCGTGAACAATGTGCAATTTTTTCATGGAATCTTCTGCTGGAAGATTGTTCTAGCAGTGATGATTTTAAATTAAACTGGGAATAAACATGATATGCTGGAGGCTGTACTATTATTAGAAGTTCATGGAAGATAGTCAATAGAGGATGTCCTTTAGTGATTCCAAGGTTTCCCCTCTGTGAAGCTGGTTGCTAAACTTATTGTGTTCTTTTGTACCTCCTGCAGGTAGATGAAAGCAGTGAGTTTTTGCCTTTGGTGTATGAACCTTCTAGCATCTCTGCTTACTGGGGAAAACGACCACGTGCAGTTGCAACTCGAGCTGTCCAGTTACTTTCTGTTGCCGGGGGTTTTCTCTCTCGTCTTGCTTGGGATGTGATAAACAAGAAAGTCAAGGAGGTAAAGATTTCTTGCCTGTTTTGTTTTCTTTCCTGACCTTTCTCTTCTCTCTTTCACTCTCTTTGTATGTGTGCAATGCTGTGCATGTACTTAGGTAGGTAGCTATTCTGTCTGTGTGTGTGTGTGTATATATATATATATTGATATATATTTGGCTGGTATTTTGAAGATCTGGTGCCAACTGTATCAATCTTAAAACACCCGGAGAAACTGTTAATTTTGCATGCACTTTTTTTTTCCTGGGGTAGAGGTTGTAGAGTATTCTTTATATAGGTAATATAGTGAAAAAGACAGCTAGGAAGCTTGATGTACACTATTTCTTCATGCATGAGAGTTTAAGCAGCTGGAACAATAAATGCCATATTTAATTTGAATGTTATTAGAGCTATCTGAAAGTTCTATAGCCTCTAGTCATAGAATAACTGTTTGCATCTGTTCAGACTTCAAATTCCCTGTCTAATGCCCATAATTTATTTATATGCGGAGGTGGCCCGGGTGGGGGGTTGTGGTATGTTAAGAGCACAAGGATAATTGGTATGCATTGATACTCATTGTAATAGCTTAAGCTCCTATAACAATAATTTAAGAAATGAGAACCATATACATAGTATTGTCGAAGAGTGGGAAATAATACTCACCCCTAGCTGTTTTTTGTCCATTCTGTCCCCTCTTACATCTCCTCTTTGGACTTTAGAAAACATTTACCCAAAGAATGGGACACAGAAGCATGCTCTTTTAGTCTTGAATAGCAATTATTGCATGCAATTGGGATGATCTTTGCACCTTGATAATCCTCCTAGCATTTCAATAAGTATGTCTTATTTGTTTTCAGGGTGATCCTAAAAATGTGCATAAACTGCTTCCGAATTGCTCTTATTACTTTTCTTCTTGGAAGTATGTGCTTTTCTTTCTTTCTAAATTACTTTTTTTTTCTATCTTAATAACCAGAATGAAGTTGCTAGAGCAATTGAATTGAGGGAAATTGTAACCTCTTTGGGTCCAGCATATGTAAAACTTGGTCAAGCATTGAGTATTCGACCAGATATATTGTCACCTGCTGCAATGGTCGAGCTACAAAAACTTTGTGATAAGGTAACGTCATACAATATTTCTTTCTTTGTTTTCCATTGCAATAACTGTATGCCATTAAATTTTATTCCACTATGCTTCTTCAGTTCTAAAATAAAAAATACATTAGAACCTTTAGACGTGGTAAATATAATATTCAGCATGCTTGCAATGAAGATGATAGCATGAATTATCTAGAAATTAGATTAAGTTAGTGGTACTTTGTGGACATAAAGGTCTATCAGAGATGATGGTGTTTGAAAGCTATAGAAAAGAGGCTGTTTTTTGAGACACGAGGATAATCATTGTTGACTTTTTTTCATGTGCAAGTCCCGAGGTAAGCATGCTAAAAGCCAGCCATGAGCCTTGGGAACTCCTAATTTCCTAATTTTTTGTTTTGGAAAAAGTTTTTGACCTTATTTTGGAAAATTGCAAATTAGTTACTGTTTCTTTTGCTGCTAGTTTTGGTATTGCCACGTGCTGATGCGAATTAGCTGCAATCAATAATATGACGCCTCCACTACTCGTAACCTTTCTTCATTGTCTTCACCTCGTCCCTTTTATGTCATTGTTTTTTCCCCTATCTATACATTTGTCCTAAATTGCTGTCCTTCAGCCTTCTGGCCTTTGTTTTGCTGCCAATTCGCTACACATGTTTGTGAAGTTATGAACTTAATATTCCAAATATGAAATCGTTTTAAAATGTTTGTATGTCAAGTTTTTACTTGTATTGGAAATCTAAAAAAAGAAAACAGAATGATTAACTTCTAGATGAATATCAATTAACCTTCTCAGCATTCAATAGAAATTAGGCTAACCCCTTTCATATCTGATTTTTCTGTTTGATGATATGCGAAGGTTCCTTCATTTCCAGATGATGTGGCAATGGCTCTTATAAATGAGGAGCTTGGTCAGCCATGGCAGAACATCTATTCTGAACTTTCTTCGTCTCCAATAGCTGCTGGTAGTCTCAATATCTGAGTTTTATGAAAAATAGAATTTAGCATTTCTTTGCTAGCATCTGAAGCTTCACAATTTCAAACTACTGAATCGTGGAATTCCCGTGGCAGCATCTCTTGGGCAGGTGTATAAGGGTCGGCTGAAAGAAAATGGAGACCTGGTGGCTGTTAAAGTACAGAGGCCTTTTGTTCTTGAGACAGTAACGGTCGATCTATTCATCATAAGGAATTTGGGTTTGGCTCTCCGAAAGTTCCCTCAGGTAGTTTAGTCAATTATCTGAAATACTGAATCAATTCTTCCATTATGGGAAGGAACATTTATCTTCTATTTGAAGTTATAATTTTCTCAACCCTCCACCTTATTTTCAGATCTCTGTAGATGTAGTTGGGTTGGTTGATGAATGGGCTGCTCGTTTCTTTGAGGAGCTAGATTATATTAATGAAGGTGAAAATGGATCTCTGTTTGCTGAAATGATGAGAAAGGACCTTCCACAGGTGAGCCTGAAAGCTCAAACCATACAATTTTTATGTGTTTGTTGAATTCATGCCAAGGCCCTGTTTAGCTTGATCATCTGATAAATTGGTTAAGCTGGCAATTTTCCTAGCATTCTCATGGTAAACGAAGTTGTCCATGTTAAGATGTTTAATTATTGAAGGAAGCAAAACTCAAACTATTTATTTGAAAGACAATTAAAACCATGTCCCTTTTCTGCTCTTAGATGGTTGATCCAAATCCTAGGTGGGGTTTAGTTTTGTGCTAAAGTGAAAGATGCTGCTTTTCTAAAGTAAATCATAGGAATAGCTGACTGTTGAAAAAAGTGGTAGTGGGATTTTCTGTTAGAGTTGTTATAAATACTGCTGAATGTGATAAGTGCATGTTTGGATGCTAGATTAAATTTATTGCAACTGCCATCATTTCGAATATCATTCTATTTCTTTACAGTCCATCACTGAAAGACATGCAATGAAAAATTATACACTGTCATGATGGTGGAAGGTTTTATGTTTGCTGTGTGTCGGTGTGCATGTGTGTAATTTTGGGATTTGTGTATCTTAGTTTTGTATGGTATCAGCTTAAAAGAAAAAAAAAAGGAGTTTCTTATAGTATTTGGAGGAGAAATCATGTAGTAACATAAAGTATTGCATTTCAGGTTGTTGTGCCAAATACCTACGAGAAGTATACTTCAAGAAAAGTTCTTACCACAGAGTGGATCGAGGGAGAAAAGCTCTCACAAAGTACTGAAAGTGATGTTGGAGAACTTGTTAATGTTGGAGTCATATGCTACCTGAAGCAGGTACTCCACGGATGCACTCATACTTGCTTATGTACTATAATAATGAATTGGTACTAGGTTTTGCTATGCATCGAAGTCAAACATAGAGTATGTCTGGTAGTGCTGTTCAAGCTGTGAAACACGCCCCTCAGTACTATGAAGCATACTATAATACTATGCTTCAATTCAAAACATGACTTTGCTGTCGATTTACCTATTCTTGTTTCCTTATTTTCCCCTGCATCTTAGATTAACCTTGCCCACATTTTTGCTTAATTAGTTTGAAAACAGAAATTTGAGCAGATCTTCACTAGTTAACTCTGTGATTGCTTCATGGGTTTTTACTCTAGGATTCCTGGTAAAAGAACTTGTGAATAGTAAGGACTAATCCATATATGCATCTCATTGAAGATTTGGTATGGAGTGGTTATTTTCTGTAATAATGACACATGTATTATCGATGGTGTCATGTATCTACATCATGATTGCATGCTGAGGCATCTGAGATTGATGGTTCAAGGAGTTCAATTATGCCTTTGATATCAAGTGACCAAATCCTCCTCCTATCTTCCATTGTGACACATCAATGTGCATATAGACGAAGAGGAAAAAATAACGTTGACATGATCTGCCTTGCTATATTTTATGCTTCCCAATTCCCCCCCCCCAACTAATAGAAGATGTGAATTCACTGATCACTATTGTTTATATATTGTCATTGGTTAATTGTGGAGAAAATTAACTACTTACTTTTCTATCAAATTTTTGCAACTCATTGGAGTGACAGCTACTTGATACTGGCCTATTCCATGCTGACCCTCATCCTGGGAATTTGATCCGCACTCCAGATGGGAAGCTTGCCATACTTGATTTTGGTAACAATCTACTTCATAATAGTGAAAGATCATCCATGAACATAGTTGGCAACATCATATACATATTGTTATTTGAATTTGTTGTGTGAGAATTTGGATCCTCATTTTGTTTTATGAGTATAGTAAAGTTAAATTTCACCAGCAATTTTGGATTAGAACACGCCACTTTCCTTTCCTTTCATAATGGTGGAATGCACTTAATCTGAATTGTTCTCTTCTTTCATTCTTTAATAGTGGAAAGCAATTCAATCTTCTTCCTCTCCTTTTTTTTTAAACCTATTGGCTTCCAATTATACAATTCTGGCATGATTCATTGTGAAACACTATAAAGATGCACCTCTCATAGTTAAACTGCACAAATTGCTTTGTTTCCGATTCCACATAACTATAAAAGCCCTAGCATCTCCAGTAATCCATTCAGCTACCAAACTCAATCTGCTTTTCTCAACCACATCTTAACATTTCATTGCCATGATAACCAAGATCAGTGATATTAAACAAAGAATGATGGATTTTATGTAGTTACCATGGGCATCGAGAGCACCTTAATATTTGATGATTTAAGAAGCAAAATGGGATCTTTCTTTTGTTAAATGAATATAAGGTAATCACATTTAAGAACTGAGCTGGCATGATACAACCAAACTCCAACTTTGAAACTGGAGTCAGATTCAGGTGAATCAAATGACATACACCAGAATTTTAGTTTCTAGAAGTGATTGGTTTGAATGCGACAGATCAGAAAGGCATGTTTCCTTGAAATATTTTCAGAGCCTCATGTACTATATTCTTTCATGCTATAAGAATGTATCGCTGCTCTTCACTGTACAAAACTGACTAGGAGTGCAGTACACGCCCGCACGCGCACACACACACTATATATATATATGTATATGTTTCCTGTCTTAAGATCTCATAGTGTTCTCTTGACATTTTACCATCATGAGTTTCTTAACAAATGCTATACTGACCCATTTGCATTTTGCCTCATCATGGCCATTTTTGTGGAATCTAAAGTGCCTTTTGCTGGACAGGGCTAGTCACAAAATTAACTGATGATCAAAAATATGGAATGATCGAAGCAATTGCTCACCTTATCCATCGGGACTATGGAGCAATTGTCAAAGATTTTGTCAAACTTGGTTTCATTTCCGAGGGGGTTAATTTGGAACCTATCTTGCCAGTCCTGGCTAAGGTCTTTGATCAAGCACTTGAAGGTGGAGGAGCAAAAAACATAAACTTTCAGGAGCTAGCATCTGATCTGGCACAAATAACATTTGACTATCCATTTAGGATACCCCCTTATTTTGCTCTCATCATTAGGGCAATAGGTGTACTGGAAGGCATAGCACTAGTTGGGAATCCTGATTTTGCTATTGTAGACGAGGCCTATCCATATATTGCACAGGTATGTATTTTCTGTAGCTGTAAATGATAGTTTCCAGACAATTGTTTTCCATAATGTTGTGTTTGTTTTGATGCTGGCACCTTGCTATTTTGGTATGCAAATCTGCCTGTCACTGGTTTTTGATAAAAGAATTTCAACTTGTTGGCTATATACCTCCGCTAAAATCATGTTTTGAAGCCTGTGTATAATGAAACTCAATGATAAGTATTTGTATTCCTTTAAGCTTGAAGCATGCGCTGCATGATCAACATAAAATAATGTCCATTCAATGTGTTATCATACTTTCTCTATGATGTTCTAAATTATAGGTCATTATGTTCTTACATATACTTCTTTTACCAGAGGCTCCTCACTGATGAGTCCCCTCGTCTAAGGAATGCTTTACGCTACACAATTTATGGGAAATCTGGTGTTTTTGATGCTGAAAGATTCATTGATGTCATGCAAGCCTTTGAAAATTTCATCACTGCAGCAAAAAGTGGAGGTGGAGAGAGTATGAATGGGGATATGGCTGAACTTGGAATGCTGCAAAGCCAAACGGGTTATATCTTTCCTGGATTTCTCTCAAGTGCTTCTCAACCAACACAGCCAATTCAAACTAGGGCAGCCTTAGCATTCCTTCTTTCTGAGAAGGGGAACTTTTTTCGAGAATTTCTACTGGACGAGGTATTACAATTACTGACATTTTATCTTTACTAGAACTGTGAGTATTTGGAATAATGTTCTTAGTCGTAGTCATGTACTCTCAGGTTTGTTGTATGTGGGGCATCTGAAATGTCTAGCCATTATTTTCTGATGCAGATTGTAAAGAGCATTGATGCTGTTGCAAGGGAACAACTGGTACAAATTATGGCAATCCTTGGCGTGGGAAATGCTGCCCCAATTTTTAGCATGGTTCCTGCACCCTTTAAGCCTGCGGCACTTCTGCCAACGATAACTGAGGAGGACAAAGTTATCTTGAATAATGTTCAGAAAGTTGCTGAATTCTTAACTGCAGGAACTTCAATATCGAGTACATCAACCCAGGTACTTGAATCTTCATATGATGAGTCAGAGTTTAGAGTTTAACTATTCATTGACCAGGCTTGTCTGCGAGTTAAAAAGTTTCAAGTTTAAGTTTTGGTTTTATTTTTGTTAGTATAATGTTATCTTGTTTTGGATTCAGTATATTTTTAAGAATTGATGCATAGTGTTGGAGCATCCAGCGTGAAAGCTTACTATTAGGTGGAGAGTCTATATACTATCGAAAGCCTTAGCAACCCCAGTACATGATCCTTAACCCTCAACATGCAAACCAATAAAATGACCTCTAAACAGTGTCACTAGGCTCTGTTAGCAACTTTGGAGCTCTCAATTAAAAGCTCCAACCATGTTTGAGTGGTCCATATGCCAAAGAAAGGCACACCAACCATATACACAACTTGTCATGAGAGATTGCTAAATATTAAACACATTTCTGAACGGAAGGTTTTTATTTTCTAGGCATTATTTTTCTTCTAGTAGTTTGTTTATGTGAAGTTATTTTTGCAAGCAACATTTACAAAAATGTTTAGGAGACATAACATCCTGGTGGTCTTAAAATTGCAAAAATGGTGTCAACAAAAGCTTTTGTAAAAATCAGATATTAGGCAATAGAATAATATGTTCAGCTCCATGCCTGAGAAGTTTAGTGTTGAATTTGGTTTGTGGTTGTTTTCCAATGAACGTGTACCTTATGTTTCTTTTCCCCTTTTTTGAGCATCAACAGGGTGTAGATGTTACTCGGATTGTACGAGAACTTCTTCCAGTTTTGCCAGGCATCTCAGTCACAATACTTCCTGAGGTGGTTAGTCGGCTTTCTTCTCGTATAGCAGCACGCATAATTCGAGATGCGCTTTTGTAGCTGTAATAAATATACGGTATCCTTATATCCTTATGCTTAAAGCCTCCGAACTGTGCATAAATTGTATACGGAAACCACATTTAATTCGCCATGAACAATTTTTTGTGCATTCAGGATAAAATTCAATATTACTGAAAATCTTCGGAAGCCTAATGGATACGATACAGCTTCTTCATCAGGACATTTGACTGACTTCATTGTACATAAAAAGGCCAGGCCAGGCCAGTGATTCAAGAGCTTCTTTAACTCTTCCCCTTCTTTTAATGAAACACGATTCAAAAGCTTGATCTTGCTTTCTTTCTGGGCCGTTGTTGCAAGGAATGGAATTCTCTCTTCGCATTTTGCTATCCCCAAATAGCAGAGGAGGATGATAACTTGGAGCATAATGAACCTGAATGATATATTTATTGCCATGCAAAGTAAAAGACTCCAAAACCATAAAGCATTGACCATGCATGGTGAATACCAGCAGGCCACGGAATGTGGATAGCAGTAATATATCTATGGTATTGCTAAGAGGAGAAAAATGAAAGAATAACGTTATGTCAAGTAGTCTTGTTTTTACATTATATAGTATAAAAAAACAAAAGGAAAAAAATAGTACATCATGCATTTACTACAAGTGATTCGAAACAAACTTTCCCGCCAGAATTCTGTTGCATAAGGAGCGAAGTTAATGGTTAACGAAGACAACAGGCTATACAGAACACCAACCATTTATCTTTAGCCATCTGTCACCATTTTCCAGCTTCAACATCACCCACATGTCAACTCAACCATTTCCCCCCCCCAACAGATAACCGCTATATAAAAGACCACATTTTGGCGCTCCTCTCTAACAGGCACCACAACATCTCATTCGCTGTTCTTTCTCATCCCCTCTCTCTGAAACCATTAATTCATCAATGGCTGAACAAGATAACACTCAAATTGATGGAGAGATTCAGAATCTTGTTAACAAACTGGATAAGTGCATTGCAAACATTGATGGAAAGAGGCAAGTTTTCGATGATGCAATTGGGGAAAAGATCCAATCACTGAAAAAAGATCGAGGCGAAGCCAGGGAACTGAGGTTGAGTCTTCATCAAGAATCTGGTGATACAAGGAGCAAGAAGATTGATGTTGTGAATCAATGGCTGAATCAGAAGGCACTGACCAGTGGTGACCCAGATTAGTAGGTGTCAATTTTTTTTGTCTTCAGAACACATTGCTCTTAACTAATGACTGTTTATTCTTTTTCTGTCTTTTCTACGTTTACAGCTGTGATTTATCTGTGCTTATTGTTGATGATGATCGTGCTGTTCGAGACAGCATTCGGAGAGCGATGATGTCATATGGGGCACAGAATCAGTTTATAATAGATGTTCAAGAGGCCAAGAATGGAAGAGAAGCTGTTTATCTTCATCTTGGTGGAGCTTCTTTTGATATTATTCTTATGGACTGTCAAATGCCCGTCATGAAGGGACACGAGGTATATGTTTTCTGACCTTCAACTTGTTGAGGAGGACTATTGAGATTTCATAAGATGGGTTTGTTTTCTGGAAAGCCCATTAATTGCATGCTAAAATTGGAATAACAGAGATTCTTATATTTTCTTTTCTTGATAATTCAGAATATAATTGAAGGTTGCAAATTTGTATTAAGTTTCACACAAGAACCACTAACTTGATAGAGTGAAAAGGAAACAACTGTAGGTACTTGTCTGATCTTGATCATGATGAAATAGAACATTGTAACTCATCAATGAACCTGAAAGTAGATTCTTCGTAATCCCAAGGCCCTTTTGGTTTGCTTAAAATTTTAAATACCTTTTGCTTGATAATTTCCCAACACCTCTTAAAAATGTTCATATTATCATGTTGACATTTAGTACTCCTCATATGATAGGCAGTAAAGAAGTTGCGTCAGATGGGTGTTAAGAGCCGGATCATCGGTGTCAGTTATCAATTTGAGAAACCAGCTTTCAGGGGCTCAGGCATAAACAAGTGGATTAAAAAGCCATTGAATCTTGAAAAGATCGCTGCTATCTTTTGTTAACCCAACAAAAGGAGAGTTTCTAGGTCGCATTGGTTTGTGTTAGCTTTTTTTCCAAGTTAGATGCGTAGATGAGCTCTATGAATAAAGTTTCTGACTAGCAAGATGAATTGGGAAGTGTTGTATTGCTTAACTGTATTGGTTTTCGTTGATCTGGTGTCAGAATATTTGTTTTCACTGATCTGATAGAAACTCAGATTTAGTTAGTGCGGAGATGACTCCAATGTATACAGAATTTGAGTTTTGTTTCTGCAGCAATTCATATTCCTTATAAGCATTTAAATAGGAAGATAAATGAACTGTGGAACTGAATGTAGGAGCCATAAGAGGGTTGAGACTTAACTGGAGATTGATTTGCTAATATATAACGGAATTAGCTGGCTTTATAGGAAATGACCTACCTCGTGTCTGGATAATCCCAGCCTACTTGCAGGTTCTACTTAATTGACTCCTGCCTTTGAACATTACGGTTTTCAGTTTGGAGGCTGATAGTTCCTTGTTGTTCCTGTTTTTTCAGAGATAGAATGAACAATCGAAAAATTTCTTACAAGCTATGATATGAACATAAAATGAATTGTAGAACCAAATTTTCTTAGAGGCGGCGATAAAGACCGAACAAGGGATTGACAAAGTTCAAGCTAAATTGGCTAGCTCGTGAAATGCTGAAAATTCTGCGTGTCAGTTTTCATCGGTCCAGGTACCGGTGAGGAGTTAAATTCTTAGATTTGATCACACAGAGTTAGGTACTGCAGCAATGAGAATGTGATTTCTTACCGCATAGCAGACTAGCTATCAATACGAGGCATATGTTGTATTCCTCTTTTCTTTTAATTATGTTCTGATATTTGTTTTAGATTTATTCAACTGATTTGCAAAACTGACCACAGGAGAATGTGATTTCTGTATCATTTCAATTCCATTTAACCATTTGTTGAAGTTGACAACCTCAAACAGATAGGCATCAGCT